>Ga0163151_10001879_pt1 | contig 34182 bp, 30 predicted proteins | sample OliLakLV19MP5IB2_FD_145596 | JGI IMG/M metagenome (GOLD analysis project Ga0163151, IMG submission 145596) | Freshwater microbial mat bacterial communities from Lake Vanda, McMurdo Dry Valleys, Antarctica - Oligotrophic Lake LV.19.MP5.IB-2 | ecosystem: Environmental > Aquatic > Freshwater >... | reverse complement strand
TGTTTTATTATTTAACCCTTTGGCATAAAATGCACTTGTATAAGGTATGGTAATAGGAATTCCAACAAAATTTATGAGTGGTCCGCCAAAGTTTGCACCCACCGCCTGCTCCCCTTTGGCCAAAGGTTTAATAATTCTAGATGGAGCACAAGATGCAACTAATAGCAAAGCACAGGCACCCAGAAAACCAAATTTAAAGAGACTCAATTTTTGTTTAAAAAATAATATCATAATCTTAAAAGGGATAAAAATCATAGATTTAAAAACCGCCGCTAGATTAAATCATTAATTGCAAGTAATCAAGCGAGTTGTATATTTTACAAGCTTTTTGCAAAAGGGTAGCAAAATATGCAAAAAAAACATGAGCAAATGGCTCATATATATTTTATACTAGCAAAATAAATCACAAGATTATTAGCCACAATAGTTCGATAATTATTTACTCGCTCTATTTCCAAACATTTCTGGGATAGCCTTATATTTTTTTGCAACTCATGTTTACAGCCAAGTTTTTGGAGACCCTATTTAAAATTATATTGTTTACATTTGATCAAATATTAATAATGGAAAATTCTCTAAATAAATATTCGAATCGAATAACTATTTCTGAATTTAGAGGAACAAGAAAATGAAATGAGAAAATATTGGGCGAGCATTTCTCTCTTTCAAAGAATCATTCATTTAAACGAAATGACTATTCAAACTTATGATTTAAAAGATAAACAGCCTGTATTATCTAATAGAATTAATTATTAATTTCTATGAATATTTTTATAAAAAAGTACCTACTTCTTATTCAAAACTTACTAAAAGGAAATGTTTCATTTATGTTGATTGGTGGATATGCCGTAAATTATTATGGGCATAATAGAACAATGCGATAATTAGCGAAATTGGACTATATATTTTGCGTTTTCGGAATTTACCATAAAAAGAAGAAATAGTTCCTTTAATAATTTTGAGCTAAATTTGGACTTTAGTTCAACATGAATAACAACGACATTTTGCGCAGATTGCGCTATACTTTTAACCTAAACGACACCAAAATGATGGAGTTGTTTGCAGAAGGTGCCATGCCAGCAAACAGAGAACAAATAAGCGATTGGCTAAAAAAAGAAGACGACCCAGCATATAAACCCATTTATGACATTGATTTGGCTGCCTTTTTAAATGGTTTCATTATTTTGAAACGAGGCAAAAAGGATAGTGAAACTCCCAAGCCAGAGAAAAGCCTCAATAACAACACCATTTTAAGGAAAATAAAAATTGCCCTGAACCTAAAAGATGAAGACATATTAGCCATCCTCGAATTAGCCGATTTTAGGTTTAGCAGGCACGAATTAAGCGCCCTATTTCGCAAATCAGATCATGAGCAATATCGAGATTGCAAAGACCAAATGCTGCGCAATTTTTTGATGGGGTTGCAGCTTAAGTTTCAACCAAAATAAAACAAACAAACCCCGCCTCATACACCAAGTAAAACAGGCACTCCAGAGAAAATGTAATTAAATGATTTAACCTGCTTTAAAACAATATTTAATACGGTTGGTTACTAAGGCATGGTTCATTCAACTTCTATTTTTTGGTTTCGCAGGGATTTGCGCTTAGCAGACAATGCTGGCTTATATCATGCACTTCGTTCGGGACAAAAAATCATTCCGCTTTTTATTTTTGATAGCACCATTTTAAACAAACTCGAAAACAAAAAAGACCTCCGGGTTCAGTTTATTCACCAAGAAATAAGCAAACTTTCGCAGGAGTTAAAGGCGCTTGGTTCGGGACTAATGGTTAAATACGGTGAACCCAAAAAGATTATCCAAGAAATTCTTGCGCAAGTTAACATACAAGACATTTTTTGCAACAAGGATTACGAGCCAAATGCCATAAAAAGAGACCAAGCCATACAAGAAATAATTGCGTTAACAGGCGGTAAATTTCACAGTTTTAAAGACCAAAGTATTTTTGAGCAAGATGAAATTACGAAAGACGATGGCAAGCCTTATACCATTTTTACGCCCTATTCTAAAAAATGGAAAGCCAAACTTCAAAGCAATATAAAAGAAGGGACTTCCTATTTTTTAACAGCCTATTCAAGCACAAAATATCAGCAAAATTTTATCAAAGAATTTCGGTTCGAACCAATACCAAGTTTACAAGAAATGGGATTTGGACCAAGCGACTTTAACTACCCGAAAAAAGAAGTTGAAAGCAGCGTCATTAAAAATTATACCCAAAACAGAAACTTCCCAGCCATTAAGGGAACCTCGCAATTGGGCATGCACTTTAGGTTTGGCACCATTAGCATTCGCGATAAAGCCAGAAAGGCGGCGGCCCTCAATGAAACGTTTTTAAATGAATTGATTTGGAGAGATTTCTACATGCAAATTTTATGGCATTTTCCGCAAGTAGAACAACATGCTTTTAAGGCAAAATACGAGCGCATCAACTGGCGCAACAACGAAGAGGAATTTAAGAAATGGTGCGAGGGCAAGACGGGCTATCCCATTGTAGATGCCGGCATGAGGGAACTAAATATAACCGGTTTTATGCACAACAGGGTGCGCATGATAGTAGCCAGCTTTTTAACCAAACACTTGCTTGTAGATTGGCGTTGGGGTGAGGCTTATTTTGCAGAAAAACTGTTAGACTTCGATTTAAGTGCTAACAACGGTGGTTGGCAGTGGGCCGCAGGTTGTGGTACCGACGCCGCACCTTATTTTAGGGTTTTTAATCCCATGCTTCAAACAGAAAAATTTGACAAACAATTTCAATATATCAAAAAATGGGTGCCAGAGATTGGTTCAGACCTTTATCCAAAGCCCATGGTAGACCATACATTCGCTAGAAACCGCTGTTTAGAAACCTATAAAAAAGGACTCGATTAAGGGCATTTTTCTTATTCGTAAAAAAAAATTGTAATTCAGGGTTTATTCCTTACTATTGCATTCTCAATCAACTCCCCCACTGATTTATCGGTTCAAACTATAAGCTGCTACAGGTTGATTGATTCATATAACTCATCTACATGCACGATCTTAATTCGTTAACAAACAAGCTCGTTCCTGAGCTAAAAGAAATTGCTAAAAATAAGGGCATTTCTGCAACGGGACATGATAAACAAGGTTTAATAAACGCGATATTGAAAAATCAAAACGAACAGGCAAATTTACATGCCGAGGAAGGAGATAATGCTCCTAAAAAAAGAGGTAGGCCGCGTGTTATCAAAGCTACCGCAAAAGACACAACTACAGACACTAAGGAAATTTCAACAGATTCTGTGGCACCAGATCCCAAAAAAGTAATGGAACCTAAGCCCGAGGTGCGTGCCAAGAAAGTAACGGTAAAGCAACAGCCATTGCTGGCTGAACCAATTAGCGCTGATCCAATTGTTGTTGCACAAAATGTTGTTGCACCTGTTGTTTCTGCACCTATTGTTTCTGAAACAGGAGTTGTTTCAACCGATGCCCCAGTGAAGGATGCTGATAGGCAAAACCCAAATAGAAACAACGATAAAAAAGACAGGTGGCGCAACGATCGCAACGATAAAAACGACCGCAATGAACGTGCCGAGCGAAACGATAGAATGGACCGCCCAGAGCGCATGGATAGGAACGATAACCGCAACCAAAACCGTCCTCCGCGTGTTGAAAACGGGAATAATAATCCCAATTGGAACAACAATAACAGCGCAAACAATAACCCTAATGGGAATAACAACCCTAACGCAAACAATAACCCTAATGGGAATAACAACCCTAACGTAAACAATAATCCTAATGGAAACAATAATCCTAACTACAACAACCCAGTAGAGCGTCAAAATAATCCTAATGAGCGCCAAAACAATCCAATTGAGCGCCAAGAAAAACCTAGCTACCAGGAATTAGAAGCCTTAGTTACCTCTGAGGGTGTTTTAGAAATGATGTCGGATGGATATGGTTTCCTACGTTCGTCTGATTATAATTATATGCCATCTCCAGATGACGTATATGTTTCTCCAAGTCAGATAAAATTATTCGGACTAAAAACTGGTGATACTTGTTTTGGAACGGTTCGTCCGCCTAAGGAAGGGGAAAAATATTTTGCTTTGGTAAAAGTAGAATCCATCAATGGAAGAATTCCTTCTGAGGTGCGCGATAGGGTGGCATTTGAACATTTAACCCCGCTTTTTCCAGATGAAAAATTAAGGTTGGCAGATAATTCAACAACGTATTCTACACGTATCATTGACTTATTAGCACCTATCGGTAAAGGTCAGCGCGGACTTATAGTTGCGCAACCTAAAACAGGTAAAACAATTTTGCTAAAAGACATTGCCAATGCCATTGCCAAAAATCATCCAGAAGTTTATCTAATCATTTTATTAATTGATGAACGTCCCGAAGAGGTTACCGATATGCAACGCAGTGTACGCGCAGAGGTAGTAGCATCTACTTTTGATGAGCCTGCAGAGAAGCATGTGAAGTTGGCTAACATTGTTTTAGAAAAAGCAAAAAGATTGGTAGAATGCGGCCACGATGTGGTGATATTATTAGATTCTATCACGCGAATGGCAAGGGCATTTAATACCGCCCAACCTGCCTCAGGTAAAATTTTATCGGGTGGTGTTGATGCAAATGCATTACACAAACCAAAACGTTTCTTTGGTGCCGCACGTAAAATTGAAGATGGTGGTTCTTTAACCATTATTGCCACTGCCTTAACAGAAACAGGTTCTAAAATGGATGAGGTTATCTTTGAAGAATTTAAAGGTACCGGTAACATGGAATTACAATTGGATCGCAAGCTTGCAAACAAGCGTGTTTATCCGGCAATTGATATCGTATCTTCTAGTACCAGAAGAGATGATTTATTGCTTGAGAAAACAGCCTTGCAACGCATTTGGGTATTGAGAAATCACCTAGCAGATATGAACCCAGAGGAAGCCATGGATGTGATGCTTAAAAACATGCGTTCAACAAAAAGCAATGAAGAATTTCTTGCTTCTATGAACGGATAAAACAATTTTTAATAAAACAAAAAAGTCCCGATTGTTTAAAACAATCGGGACTTTTTTTATGCGTTTTTTATGCATTTTTACAAGAACAATTTTTAGTGTCCGCCACTTATTTTTTTGTCAAAATTAATTCCTTGCGATTTTAAAATGCCGCTTACTTTCCAAGCATAAAATGCTAAATAAGCAAAGCAGAAAACGCCCACTACATAACTGTATTGTATGTTATTAATTTCGTCGGCCACAAAACCTTGTAACCAACTAATAATACCTCCACCCATAATCATCATAATAAGGAAGCTACTGCCTTGACTGGTGTGTTTTCCCAATCCGCTAATGGCCAAGGTAAAAATACAAGGCCAAAGCGTGCTACAAAATAAACCCACGCTGGTAAAGGCATATACGCTGGTCATGCCAGATGTTGTCATGCCCACAATCAAGGCAGAAATCCCTAACCCCGAAAAGATTAGGAGCATCCTAGCCGGATTGCCTTTGCTGGCAATATCAGCCGCAATAAGTACCAAGATAATAAGAGCATAAATATAAAACGGACTTAAATCGTGTTTAGCAACAGCGTTTACAAATAAGAACACGCCAAAAGCAATATACGGCGCAATAAATCGCAATATTTTTTGGGTGTTCATGTTTTCGGTAAAAGCTTCAACGGCACCTGTCCAGCGACCAATCATTAAACTAGCCCAATACAGCGAAATATAAGGAGCAACATCTTTGGTTAAGAAGCCTAAGTTTTTTTCCATGTAAGCAGGCAGGTTGCTGGCGGTAGAAACCTCCACACCCACATAAACAAAAATGGCAATCATACCCAAGATTAACTGTGGGTATTTAAGTGCAGAGCTTCTGCCAGAAATAGCATCGCTTGCCTCTTCCACAATGGCTTTAGGGCGATCTGGCAGGGAAGAAAACTTCAATAAAACGGCAACTAATAAAAATGCTAATCCCAAAACTAAGTATGGTATTTTAACAGATTCAATGCTCATAGAAGAGCTGGCAGAACTGGCTGAACCAAAAATAGCGAAGCTTACGATAAGCGGACCAATGGTGGTTCCAAGGTTGTTAATTCCTCCGGCTAATGTGAGCCTTTGTGAGCCCGTTTCAATAGGCCCTAATGCAATGGCCAAAGGGTTGGCCACCGTTTGCTGTAATGAAAACCCAAGTGCCACCGTAAATAGCCCGGATAGCATTAAAGGGAAAGAACCTAAATTGGCAGCAGGGTAAAACAAAAGCGTACCCAAAGCCGAAATAAGTAGGCCCAAGGCTAAGCCATTTTTATAGCCAATTTTATTGACCAAATCTTGCTTAATTAACAATGAAATTCCCATGTAAATAAGGGAACCAACTGTATAGGCAATATAGAAGGCCAATGATACCAATTGACTCTCACCTTGAGAGAGCGCAAAGGTTTGTTTAAATACTGGAATTAAAATGTCGTTGCTTGCTGCAACAAAACCCCAGAAAAAAAATACGATAACAAGGGGGATAAACTGGCCCCAATTGGTTTTTTCGGAATCTGAACTCATATAAAAAATTAGTTATGGTTAAATATATTAACCGCATTATAGCCTTTTATTGAAAGTTTTTAAAATATAATGCCAATATTTAAAAAATCTGACGATTTACCAAAACCATTGGATGAAAATGCATGTCACAACTAAAGAATTGGAAATGAAATAAAACAAAATGAAATGAAGCGCTAACGAAGACTCTTTTTCCCGAAAAACACATAAAAGTTGCAATTTAGCATTTATCATTTTTTTAGTTGGATTTGTATGCTATTTTTGAGTAGAAGTTAATGTTGGCATTAATAATTTGCTAACATGCACATTTTATATTGGCCTTTTAAATACAAAGATTATGATTTCAAAGATTGTTGTACCAACCGATTTTTCTGCTCCAGCCATGCAAGCTTTGCATTACGCAATATTTTTGGCAAAAAAACTTGAGGCAGAATTATTCGTAATTCATGTGAATCAAGTGGCTATGGTAGATGCAACTATGCCCGCCGAAACATACCAAATGTTTGTAAAAGAAATTGAAGACCAGACTACCCTTCAATTTAAAAACCTAGAATCTGATATATTAAAAGAATCTGGCTTAACCTTTTCCACACGTAGCAGTTATGGTTTTGTGGCAGAAGAAATATGCGAATATGCGCAAAGTGTAGAAGCAGATATTATTATCCTTGGAACCACAGGCGCAAGTGGTGCTGCAGAAGTATTGTTTGGCAGCAATGCGGCCAGCGTAGTGGCTAAATCTGTTATACCCGTTTTGGTGATTCCTAAAGAGTACCATTCTAAGAATTTCATGCGCATGGTATATGCCACAGATTACAATGAACCAGAATTCCCTGCCGTATTAAGGCTCATCTACTTTGCCGAGCAATTCGATTGCCGATTAGACATCTTGCATGTTAAATCCGATTCGGACAAATATTTTAATGCCGAGAATAATTTTTTCAAGAAAAATAAAGATCAAATTACCTATCAAAACATCCATTTTATTGAGCTAGAGAAAGGCGATATATTACAAAGCATCAATAATTATGTAGAAGAAAATCACGTAGATTTATTGGTAATGGCCAAGCATAACCGAAACTTTTTTGATCGGTTATTCCACAGAAGCCTCAGCAAAAAGATGGCCTTCCATACCCAAATACCTTTGATGGTTTTGGTTAAAAATTAAAGTAAAAGCGCGGCAAACACCGCGCTTTTTTTTATCATAACTTCCACCTAAATCCACCGTAAAACATCCTGCCAAAAACAGGCCCCCAAATCATGCTTCCATCAAAGCGATTTCCAAAAGGATTCTTTGGATCAAGAATGGCATTTGGTTGCTGAAAATTAAGCAAATTCTCACAACCTACATACAGGTCGACCCGCTTCTTTAAGGTTTTACTCACTTGGGCATTCAATAACCAAAAGGCATCAGAGTTTTTAGCCAGTTGAAAATCTGCCGGGTTAAGCACGGTTTCTGGCAACCTTTTTGGCCCTACCCAATTGGCTGTTAAATCAAAATTCCATTTGCTTTTTGTGGTATAAGAAGTATTCACAAACCAACGATTTTGGGCAATTAAAGGCAAGGTATTCAACTTGTTTTGGTATTGCGATTTTACCTCAAACCAACGGTAAGCAAATCGCACATCAAACCTGCGCAAAGGTTGGTAATCGAATTGCACCTGCAAACTCCTGCTATACGATGCCCCATTCAATTGATAAAACTGAACTTGCTGTGGATCCATGTCCCTATCAACCACCACTTGCTTATTAAACAAAGTATAATAATAGTCTACACCCACACTCCCACTGCGGTAATTTAATTTAAACTCTTGGTTTAGGTTCAAACCGAAATTCCATGCTTCTTCTGCTTCAAATCCATAAACTTTATTGGGCGCAAATGGGTTGTTTAAAACCCAAGTTCTATTGCTAATTAAGGTTCCCAAATTTTCGCTTATCACATTAGACGTGCGCCATCCTTTGCCTGCCACAGCCCTAAAAACCGTATTAGAATTGGGCGCATACCTTAGGTGCAAACGTGGCACCAATTTCCACCCATAATAATTGTGAAAATCCAAGCGCGAGCCAGCCACCAAAGTAAATAACGCTAAGTAAGAATACGTGTATTCAAAGAAGGCGCCGGTAACAATTTCTTTCCTATCAAAATGATAATCAGTTTTGTTAAACAAATGCTCCAAAACCCAATCAGATTGGTTACTTATACCCGTTCTATATTTGTGGTTGGTGTTGCCAATAATATCTTGGTAAATTAGGTTTCCATACAAACTTTTCTGCTCGGCCTTGTATAAATTATTGCCAAAGAAATTGTCATATTTCTGATCCGAACCATTTACCTGCAAACCTATGCTTCTGTATCTTGCTTTTGGAAAAACATAACCCAATTTCATCCATCCACTCAAGCGTTCTGCATCCATGCGCGTTCCATAAATTTTGTTGTTTGCTGTATCCTGAAACTTCTCTTCAAAATTTACTTCTCCCCCAATTTTTTTATCCTTTACATATTGCATGCCCGCGTGAAAAATAATGCCCGTTTTATTCTCTACAAAAATGCGGTATAAAAAATTGGCTTGGTTGCCCAACGGATTGTCTAAATAGCCATCCTTATTTTGATCCATTCTTACAGCATACGTGCTGCCATGCAAGAACAAAGCATGCGAAACTTTTGGCGATAATTTCTGTGCTAAAACCAGGTTGGTTTCATAGCGCCCACCCTGACTAGCATAGCCATTTAAGTATATTTTTTCTGCCACAGTGGGCTTATGAAGTTCAACATTTATTTGCCCCGAAATACTTTCAAAACCATTCACCACCGAGCCCATTCCCTTGCTTACTTGAATAGAATTAACCCAAGTTCCCGGAATATAATTTAACCCAAAATTGGTGGCTATCCCTCTTATGCCCGGCATTTGTTCCTGACTCATTTGGGTGTATTGACCACCCAATCCCAACATTTGAATCTGCTTAGAACCAGTTAAGGCATCGGTATAGGCAACATCCACACTTGGATTGGTTTCAAAACTCTCACTTAAATTGCAGCAAGCAGCTTTAAACAACTCCTTCTCATTCATAATGGTGGTCTTCCATGGGTCAATAAAAGACACCTCGGTGGACTTGCGCTCATAAGAAATAACCACATCCTCAAAATTACTCTTACTTATCATAAGCACTTTTAAATAGTTATTTCCATTTACCACAATGGTATCGGTTTTAAAACCCAAAGCCTGCACAATTAACACATTATTTTTTGGATCAACCCTAATTTGAAACACCCCGTTAGCATCTGTATTTGCTGCCTGCGTACCACCTTTCCAATGCACCACAGCGCCCACAATTGGCTCAATAGCCCCCTTGTTATTTGTCTCCACCACCACACCTTTGAGCATAGCAGGTTCTTGTGCTTTCAACTCAAAAAAGAATAAAAAGCACAGCAATAAGCTAAATAAATAACGCATTAGTCGTGGTGTGTATTAGGCTTTTCTCTATACAAACAACAATCTGGAAGCTGGCTGTAAACCTCTAGCGGTGCCTTTTTAAGTTCGGTATCGTGCCCACTTGCCGCAACCAATTCATGTATGCGCTCAACCGTAATTTTTGTGGGATTATAAACCACGCTCAATTCCTTTGAATCAACGTTCCATTCGGCCATCTTTATGCCTTTTGCATCACAAGCATTCTCTATCCTCGCTTTACATTGCGTGCAATTTCCATATACTTTAAAAGTGATTTTTTCTGATTTGCTAGTCTTTTGAGCCATTGCAGTTTGTGAAACCAATAAGGTACAAACTAATATAAATATCCATTGAAATTTTTTCATTGTAATCTTTGTTAATATTAAAAAAAAATAATCTTTACCCATGTAAATTTTGGGTTCGGTCTGAACCAAAGCAGCGTTGCTGTTTACAATAAAAAGTCTAAATGCGGTAGATACTTAGCTTACACAATTGAGGCGAAAGGCAAGGCGGAGAATCACCGTCATACTTATTCCAAACCAGCGTAGACGCTGTTGGCTTAAAAAAGTGATTTTCAAATGCAAAAAATAATTTCTGGTTAAATACCCAAGGATTAGGAGATTTAGTTAAATTGGTGAGTACTTGAGCAGATGGGTTCGAAGATTTTACTAAAACATCTTTGCAACAATCGGTAGAACCAAATTCAATACATTCGCAAGGATCTTCCTTCACATTATCCGCAAATAAGTGAATAGAATCGAGCACTTCGCCGCAAAAATGTGTGCGCATAGAAAACCCAACTGCACCAAGCAGGTATACAAATACCATCGTTATGCGAAGAATTCTAAAAAGCATTACACAAAGATAATCCATTTATCTGCCAAATAATCAAGTAAATATTTTTTAAGCCCATCTTTTTAACATACATTTGCAGTCCTTTTTTAATCAAACATGCAGAATATCAGAAACATAGCTATTATCGCTCACGTAGATCATGGAAAAACAACCTTGGTAGACAAGATTATCCATCAAACACAAATCTTCCGTGAAAACCAAGAAAAAGGAGATTTAATCCTGGATAACAACGATTTAGAGCGCGAAAGAGGAATTACCATTTTGGCAAAAAACATTTCAGTAAACTATAAAGGCACTAAAATAAATATTATCGACACTCCTGGTCACAGTGATTTTGGTGGTGAAGTAGAACGTGTTTTAAACATGGCCGATGGGGTATTATTATTGGTGGATGCTTTTGAAGGACCTATGCCACAAACTCGTTTTGTGTTGCAAAAAGCCTTAGCCTTAGGTAAAAAGCCAATTGTTGTAATCAATAAAGTAGACAAACCAAACTGTCGCCCAGACGAGGTGCACGATGCGGTATTCGATTTATTCTTTAACTTAGAAGCTACCGAAGAGCAATTAGATTTCCATACCATGTACGGTAGCTCTAAAATGGGATGGATGGGCAGAGATTGGAAAAACCCAACAACAGATTTTACAGAATTATTAGAAGATATTATTACGCAAATACCTGCACCTGTAGTTCCAGAAGGAAGCCTACAAATGCAGATTACCTCATTAGATTACTCTTCTTTCACTGGTCGTATTGCCATTGGTAGAATTTTAAGAGGCAATATTAAGGTGAACCAACCAGTAAGTATTGTAAAACGCGATGGTTCTATCCAAAAATCAAGAATCAAAGAACTTTATACCTTCGAAGGTCTTGGTAAAATGAAGGTAGAAGAAGCCGAAGGTGGCGATATTTGTGCGGTAATGGGTATCGACGGATTTGAAATTGGTGATACCATTGCCGATTTTGAAAATCCTGAAGGCTTAGTTCCAATCAAAATTGACGAGCCAACCATGAACATGTTGTTCTGCATTAACAATTCTCCTTTCTTTGGTAAAGAAGGAAAATTTGTTACTTCTCGTCACTTACGTGATCGTTTGTTTAAGGAACTTGAAAAGAATTTGGCCTTGCGTGTAGAAGAAACGGATGCGGCAGATTCGTATTTAGTTTTTGGCAGGGGTATTCTTCACTTATCTATCTTAATTGAAACGATGAGACGCGAAGGATATGAAATGCAAGTTGGGCAACCGCAAGTAATTGTTAAAGAAATTGACGGCGTTAAATGCGAGCCAATTGAAATATTAACGGTTAACGTTCCAGAAGAATATTCTGGTAAAGTAATCGAATATGTTAGTCAGCGCAAAGGAGATATGTTGGTGATGGAACCAAAAGGCGATTTAATTCACCTAGAATTTGAAATCCCTTCTCGTGGTATCATTGGCTTACGTAATAACTTGCTTACCGCTACTGCAGGTGAAGCTATTATGGCCCACCGTTTCAAAGCATTTGAACCTTGGAAAGGTACTATTCCTAACCGTGGTTCTGGAGTAATGATTTCTGGTGAACAAGGAAAAGCAATAGCTTATTCAATCGATAAATTACAAGATCGTGGTAGCTTTTTCGTAGAATCTGGTGACCATATTTATATGGGCCAGGTTATAGGTGAAACTAACCGCCAAGATGATTTAGTTGTAAATATTACCAAAGAGAAAAAACTAACCAACATGCGCGCTTCTGGCTCGGATGATAAAACCCGTATCGCTCCAAAAATCACCTTCTCTTTAGAAGAGTGTATGGAATATATTCAAGGGGATGAACTGGTAGAAATAACACCACAATCTTTGCGCTTACGTAAAATTCATTTAGATGAAACCGAACGTAAACGTTTTAAGAATTCAATGGCAGGCGCATAATTTAAGCGAGCATGACTACTGAACAATTAAAGGATTTAAAGTTAAGGGTAGATGCTCTGAGGAGGTATCTTTGACGTTGATGAGAAATTACTAGACATTAAAGAGGAGGAAGCGCGCACCTTGCAGCCAAGTTTTTGGGACAACCCAAAATTGGCAGAGCAACTTGTGAAGGCTATCCGACTAAAAAAAATCTGGACAGATGCCTATTCGTCCACCAATTCTGAGGTGGATGATTTATCTATTTTATTTGAATTCTATCAAGCGGGCGAAGGCTCAGAAGAAGAGGTAGAAGCTGCCTATAAATTGGCACTTAAAACCGTGGAGGAACTCGAGTTCAAAAACATGTTGAGCAACGAGGAAGACCAAATGAATTGCATGATCAACATCAATTCTGGTGCTGGGGGAACCGAGAGCCAAGATTGGGCAGAAATGCTCATGCGCATGTACATTATGTATGCCGATAAACAAGGTTTAAAAGCCGCTGTGGTAGACGAACAAGCAGGCGATGGAGCAGGAATAAAATCGTGCTCCATTGAAGTAAGTGGCGATTTTGCTTATGGCTTCCTAAAAGGCGAAAATGGTGTTCACCGTTTGGTGCGCATCTCCCCTTTCGATAGCCAAGCAAGAAGGCACACCTCATTTGCCTCAGTATATGTTTATCCTTTGGTAGACGATACCATTGAAATTGAAATTAAGGATGCAGATATTGAGTTTCACACCTCGCGTTCGGGCGGGGCTGGCGGACAAAATGTAAACAAGGTTGAAACCAAAGTTCAACTTACCCATAAACCTTCGGGCATCGTTATCGTTTGTCAGATAGACCGCAGTCAGAGCGGAAATAAAGACCGCGCCATGCAAATGTTACGCTCTCAATTATATGAAATTGAACTGAGAAAACGCAACGAAGCCAAAGCAAGTATTGAAGCCGGTAAGAAGAAAATTGAGTGGGGAAGTCAGATTAGAAATTATGTCTTCCATCCCTATAAATTGGTAAAAGATTTGCGCACAGATTTTGAAACTTCCGATGTGCAAAAAGTGATGGATGGCGGCATCCAAGATTTCATCAAAGCCTACCTCATGGAGAACTCAAAAAACTAAAAGCTACAACTTACGCCAATTGTACCGTTAATTTGGGCCAAAATAAAATGGAATAGTACAAATGCTATTTGCCATTTCATTATTATTTTCTATGAATTATGCCGGGCACAGGTTGTGCAGTTGGCATCACAATCATTTCATTAATATTTACATGAGGCGGCCTGCTCACCGCATAAAATATGGCATCGGCAATGTCTTGAGCCAATAAACTATCAAAGCCATCATAGATCGCTTTGGCCTTTTGCTCATCGCCATGAAAGCGCACCAAAGAGAACTCCGTTTCTACCGCCCCAGGATAAATACCTGTAACCCTAATTGGGTATGCAGACAACTCAATGCGCATGGCTTTATTCAATGCATCCACCGCAAACTTAGTGGCACAATAAACATTTCCATTGGCATAAACTTCCTTGCCAGCAATGCTGCTTATGTTAATTACATGTCCGCTTTTACGTGCTATCATACCAGGAAGTATTTGCCTACTTACATACAATAATCCCTTAATATTGGTATCAATCATGGTTTCCCAATCATCCAAATTGCCCTTATCAATAGTAGACAAGCCACTTGCAAGTCCAGCATTGTTCACTAAAACATCAATATGTTGAAAATTTTCTGGCAAAGCTTCTATGGCGGTCTGAACCGATTCTTTGTTGCGGATATCGAAAACAGCCAGATGACAAACAGCTCCAAACTGCTCATGAAGCGCTGTTTGTAAGACCTTTAAACGAGCTTCCCTCCTTCCGCACAACACAAGGTCATAATCATTTTGGGCCAACAAATACGCGGTGGCCTCGCCTATTCCAGCGCTTGCGCCAGTAATAAAAGCAATTTTCTTGTTCATTTTTTATATTTTCGAAAACCTATCTTACAAAGATGAAAATTTCTATCGACAAAAACGAACATTACCTTTGGGTAAATACTGAGGCAACTACTATTGCCGAAAGCCTTGCATTGGAGTTGGTTCAGACCGCCAAAAAAGAAATGGAAACAGGCGAATGGGCCTATGTAATATTTGAATTTTCAATGGCCAACCAAATAGACCTTGAAGCAAAAACTGTTTTACAAACATACAACCTTACCTTGCAAGAAAATTTGGGTATGGCACTTTGTGTGGCAGATCAAGCCCAATGGCACGAGGAGTTTGAGGAGATTGGTTTGGTATTAACACCCACACTTGGAGAGGCGGTAGAGTATATTTATATGGACCAACTTGAAAAAGATTTTTTAACAGATAGCGAATCATAAACCACAATAGGGTATATTTATATGGACCAACTTGAAAAAGATTTTTTAACAGATAGCGAATCATAAACCATGGCATTTGAGGTTACCATATTAGGCAATAGCTCTGCATCTCCAACACTTAACAGGCATCCGAGCGGACAGTATCTCAATATTTGCGACCACCATATTCTGATGGATTGTGGCGAAGGAACGCAAATGCAATTGCAGCGTTATAAAATTAAGAAGTCGAAATTGAGCCATATTTTTGTGAGTCACGTGCATGGCGATCACATTCTTGGCTTGCCCGGTTTGTTACTTTCTATGAACCTCATGAAGCACGAATTACCTGTTCATGTGTATGGTCCCAAAGAACTTTTTGAAATTCTCAATGTATTTTTTAAATATTCTGAAACCAATTTTAGCTTTGAATTAATCTACCACGAAATAGACCCAAACGCGAGCAGCGTGGCATTAGAAAACCTATATTTTAGGGTGAAATCTTTTCCGCTATTTCACCGCGTTCCTACTATTGGTTACCTCTTTGAGGAGCGTTTTATGTTGCGTAAATTAAACGTGGAAGCTTGTCAGAAAAACAAAATTCCATTTACCTTTTTTAACAACATTAAAATGGGCAAGGATTATACCTCGCCCGATGGAAAAAGGATTAGAAATGAAGAGCTCACTTTTCCTGCTACGCAACCTATTTCTTATGCCTATTGCTCCGATACATTATTCGATGAAAGGGTCATAAAATCGATTGAAGATTGCGATTATTTGTACCATGAGGCTACTTTTATGCACGATAAGTTAGAACGAGCACTTTCAACCATGCATACAACGGCTAAACAAGCTGGTATGGCGGCTAAATTGGCAAATGCTAACCATTTGCTCATCGGACATTTTTCGTCGCGCTACGACGACTTAATACCTCTTTTACAAGAAGCGCAAAGTGAATTTCCGAACACCCAATTGGCACTTGAGGGACATACCTTCATTTTAGAATAATTAGGCTGAACCAAACCATTAATTAAACAAAATTATGCAAACTTTTACACCCACTCATTGGCAAGATTATGAATTACTTGATTGTGGTAATTTTGAAAAACTAGAACGCTTTGGTTCAGTAATTCTGAGGAGGCCAGAGCCGCAAGCCTTATGGGATAAGGTATGGGATGAGATTGAATGGAAGAAATTAACAGACATTACCTTTAAACAAAAGGGCAGTCACAATGGCGAATGGGTAAACCCAAAAAAGAAGCCTACTAAATGGCATTTAAGTTACCAGACTACCGCATACCGAATAAAATTTAATTTGTCGTTAACCTCGTTTAAGCATGTGGGGATTTTTCCGGAGCAGGCAGCAAACTGGGATTATATTTACGATAATTTAAAGGGCATGCACGAACCTAGGTTCTTAAATCTATTTGCCTATACGGGTGGAGCAAGTATTGCAGCCAAAGCGGCTGGTGCAGATGTTACGCATGTTGATTCGGTAAAACAGGTAATAGGTTGGAGCAGAGAAAACATGGAAGCCTCTGGCTTGGATAACATACGTTGGGTAGTAGAAGATGCCATGAAGTTTGTGAAAAGAGAAGTGAAGAGAGGAAAGACCTATCACGGCATTATTTTAGATCCACCTGCATACGGCATAGGTGCCAATGGCGAAAGATGGCAATTAGAAGAAAGCATCAATGAATTATTAAAAGACATTGCTACACTTTTAGATCCCAAGGAGCATTTCCTTATATTGAATGTGTATTCTTTGGGATTAAGTGCTTTGTTGGTTCAAAACTTAGTTAAAAGAAACTTTCCTGAGGCCAAGGAAATGCAAAATGGCGAATTGTATTTACAAGCAAAATCGGGCGTTCAATTGCCGTTGGGAATTCTCTGCAGGTATAAAAAATAGTGGTGCAATAACTTGTACAACTATGTAAACAACTCTTGTTTTCTAAACGAGTTGGTTCGAACCGAAAAGGATTGAGGCTTGCCTTGCTAATGTACATTAGCTCCAAGAATGGCAAGTCAATCTTTCAAATAAATACCGTACTTAAATTAAATTAGTCGATAAGACAATTTGATTTAAGTATGGTAAAGGTGGAAAGTCAAGATTAGCCAATTTATTTTTGGACAATTACATATTGTGTATTGGTAAAATTAGGCGTTAATAAAGCTGTTTGATAAGCTTAATTAAACCTTGTATTTTTTCTTAATTTGGAAGAAATAACTTCTGCTGATTTCGAAAGGTTTTTCAATGCCTTTTAAGAATAAACGACCGGTATCGTTTGTCCACTTTTCAATTTTACTTACGTTTAATAAGTTAACGATAGTAGAACGGTGAATCTGGATAAATACATCACTAGGCAAACGACCATCCCAGTTCTTAATAGAATTGTAGGTAATACTCAACTTGCCATCGTTCATGTATATTTTGGTATAATTGCCAAATGCCTCAATGTAGTTGATATCTTGAATTTTGATAAAAGTTAATTTACCATCAAAGTTTAACAGAATAATTTGATCTGCCTTAAATCGCTCCTCTTCTTCATTTCCAATTCGAACAGGAGAACCACCACCCTCTTCATTCATCTCAGTAACTCTATCGATGGCCTTTTTTAACCTATCTCCACTTATTGGTTTTAAGATATAATCCACTGCATTTAATTCAAATGCTTTAATGGCAAAATCTGGATGCGAGGTTATAAAAATAATTTTAGGACTGCAGGTAATTTCATTAAGCAAATCAATGGAGGTTAATCCATTCAAATCAATGTCCAAAAAAACCAAATCGGGTTTAGTTTCATTGATTACTTCTCGGGCTGATTCGTAATCAGAAGCTTCTCCAATTATTTCGATATTAGGGAAACCATCCAACACTTTTTTGAGTGTTGCACGCATCATATCTACATCGTCTACTACTACTGATTTAATTGTATCTTTGGCCATATTTGCTCCTGATCCTTTACTAGGCACTGATTTTACACCACCCATATCCTTACTTTCGTATTTAATGCAAAAAAATACATAATAATCAATTTAACTAATTTCCAACAATTGAAAAAACCATTAAATTGACAATCAATGTATTAATAATTATTAGTTTATTTAATATCACGAAAAATCAATCCCAATTGATTAGGCAATTTCTTCCTTCTCAGCCTGATTATTAGACTCAGGTCTCATTTGAGGGAAGAATAAAACATCTTGAATAGAAACTTGGTTCGTCATTAACATACACAACCTGTCAATACCTATTCCAATTCCCGCAGTTGGGGGCATTCCATATTCTAAAGCCCTTAAGAAATCATGGTCAATAAACATGGCTTCATCATCGCCTCTTGCCATCAGTTCTACCTGCTCTTCAAAACGGGCTCTTTGGTCTATCGGATCATTTAATTCGGTGTAGGCATTTGCAATTTCTTTCCCATTTACCATCAATTCAAAGCGCTCAACTAAACCCGGTTTTGTGCGGTGCTTTTTGGTAAGCGGACTCATTTCAATAGGGTAATCTATGATGTAGGTTGGTTGAATGAAATTACCTTCACATTTCTCGCTAAATATTTCGTCTATTAGTTTTCCTTTTCCTACAGTTGGAGAAACCTCGATATGCAGTTTTGCGCAAACCGCTCTTAAGCCCGCCTCATCCATATTACTTACATCAAATCCTGTGTATTCAAGAATGGCATCAAAAATGGTAATACGTTTAAACGGTGCTTTAAAATTCAACACGCTTTCTCCCATAGGAACCTCGGTTGTTCCATGTAAATCTAAGGCAACTTTTTCAAGCATTTTCTCAGTAAAATCCATCATCCAGAAATAATCTTTATAGGCCACATAAAACTCCAAAATGGTAAATTCTGGGTTATGTGTTCTGTCCATTCCTTCATTTCTAAAGTTGCGACTAAATTCATAAACCCAATCGAAGCCACCTACGATTAATCTTTTTAAATAAAGTTCGTTTGCAATCCTCAAATAAAAAGGCACATCCAACGCATTGTGGTGCGTAATAAATGGCTTAGCGGCGGCTCCTCCAGGGATGTTTTGCAATACAGGTGTGTCTACTTCTAAAGCCCCATGGTTATTTAAGAAATCGCGAATGGAACGAATCATTTGCGTGCGTTTCAAAAAGGTATCCTTCACATGCGGATTCACAATTAAATCTGCATAACGTTGTCGGTATCTAAACTCTGGATCTGTTACCGCGTCAAAAGTTTCGCCTTCTTTCTCCTTTACTATTGGTAAAGGATGTAAAGCCTTTGAAAGCAAAGTAAAGGATTTTGCATGAATCGAAATTTCACCCGTTTTGGTGGTGAATACATATCCTTTTATCCCAATAATATCTCCAATGTCTAGGAGCTTTTTAAAGACCACATCATAGGCCGATTTATCCTCATCCAGACAAATATCATCTCTTCTTACATAAATTTGAACCTTGCCGGCATCATCTTGAATAACCGCAAAGTTTGCCTTACCCATATCGCGAACGCTCATTATTCGGCCCGCTATACTTATGTCTTTCCATTTTGGGTTGTCTGCATTTGCAGCATAACCTTCTTTTATAGAAACAGAGTTAGTGTTTACGTCAAATAATTCGGGTGGATAGGCATTGATGCCCATTTCTGTTAAATCAGCTAATTTTTGGCGACGGATTCTTTCCGGTTCACTTAAATGGTTTACATTTTCCATATGGGGGGCAAAAATAGGCAATAAGCATTAGCTATAAAATTAAACTTTGCATTTTATGAAGCAAAAATAAAGGCATACAAAAAGCTGCTTCAAAACTGAAGCAGCTTTTTGTGTATTATGGTTTAACATAGATTTTGGTGGCATCTCTGTATCCACTCAAGTTCTTATACCAATCTGGAAATTGTGTTCCTCCGCTTTGAACCCATGCAGCAAATTTTTTGTGTGCCGTAAGGATTTGAACCTTTTCATACGGATAGCTAAATTTCTCTGGTGTAGCGATAGCATATGGTAGTCCTGTTTTTGTTTTATAAAATACTCCTGTTGATGCATTGGATCCATCAGAATTTGTACCTAAAACATTTATATTAACCAAACTAGTTGGCAATTGGCCTGGCAAATGAACCTCATATCCTCTTCCTTTATCTGCCTCATCAATATAAATAAAGGGATTAAAAACACTTAAACTAGCCGTTACCGCAGTGCCCATTGTCATTCTGGCAAAAATGGTATCTGTTTCCACAAAAGCTTTTCCTTCCAAAGTATTGTACGTTGAAATAAGTGCTTTTGAATTGCTAAATACATTTAAGATGGCAGCATTTGCTTGCGTTTCTAATCCAACTACTGTGCTACCAGAATTCATGGTTACATTACTTCTATTAAAAGGGAAAGCAACAGAAAAGGCATTTTTAAAAACACCACCAGCAGCCCTCAATTTATATTTTGCATTTAAATCTTTAATTTGATTACTTCCATTCAATACCGCGTGATATTGATAATCTACAACCACATCATTTAAATCATAATCACCTTTGCTTGGCCATAAATCTTCAAAGGCAACACTGGCCATGCTAGTTGAGTTTGGATAATAAAAATTGAATGCCCTTGTTGGATCATTTGGAAACTCATCATAAACATCATTTACACCATCATCATCGGCATCTACACTAGGTGTTATAGGAAGTATATTAACTTTATCAATTGCCTTTACGGGATTTGCGGAGGCATAAATAATTACATCATTAAAATCATTGTCACTACTACCATCTCTATTCAAATCCTCAAAACCAATTAAGAAACGTTGAGTTGGATTATCATATAATAAAACAACATGTTCCTTATTTGCAGGATTTATTTCTGGATTCATCGACTTTATAGTAGTATAAAATCCAAGTCCAGCTCCAGGTTTTACACCATTCCAACCATTTGCAGCAATGGCAAATCCAATGGCAGTGTCTGCACCATATCTTCCAATATAAACTTTGTTTCCAGTTGCCATTCCACCACCGCTTCCAGAGTAAGACGCGTTAGGAAATATAGAAATAAAAGAATCAACCTGACTCACAGTTGTTGGTTTGTTATTTTTGTTATATACAAAAAAGAAAAGAGAATTCTGAAAACCCGCACCTTCATGTACAAAAGTTAACCATACATCACATTGCTCATTTAAGATTAAATTACGTTCTACATTAGCCGATAAATAATTTGGATTAAAAGTAGGTACAGGCCTTCTTTCTGGCAAAGAAGCATTAATATCAGCGAGAAATGTTGAACTAACAACATCATTCGGACTTAATAAATAGTCAGGAATTCCAGCATTGTTATAGGAGCCTAACCTAAACGAATATTGCAAAGGGCTTTTGCCTAAAGCAGAATTAGGATATACTTTATTTTCATTCCAAGTACGAATCTTTTGAGGTACTTTTCCGCCAATGGTAATTATTCCATTTGCAGAATTTATGTCCATGATAACATTATTTGGCAAACCAATATAATCGGTGTTTACAACTAGCCGCTTCAAATCCAAAGGCAATTCTGCTTTAGCTATCAAAACTCCGGAAGCATTAGTGAAACCAGTATAATAAATTAGACCTCCATCTTCTGGCGAAGCACTCATTAAATCAACTCTTATACCAGACAATGCTTTGTCATCATTGTTAAGTAAAGTAATTGAAAGATTTACATCGGCGCTGGTTTGATAATTAAACCCATTGGGCACCACCAACGCATTCATATCGGTGACATCTGGCAGAGTTCCTGGGGTTCCAGGATCTGTACTGCTATTTTTCTTACATGCACCTAATGACAATAACAAAAGGGCGGTAATCACTAACTTATTCATTTTATTCATTTTATTCATTTTTACTATCTATAACAAGAAAAATACCTAAACACAAATAACTAATTATCAATATATTATAAAAATTCAAAGGATTCATTTTGAACCAATCTAAAACGATTTTTCCAATTTTAGGAATCCAATATTTATTTATACAACAACAAAGTTACTTGGATTTATTGATGCGCCAAATATTTGTTTTAGCCTTTTGCGCCATGCTCGATTCATAATCTACATGGTGGTAATTGGAAACCCTTTCATAATAGGATTTCGCAATCAATGGGTAATTTAATTGCTCATAAATTAAGCCAATTTGCAAACAAGAATTTGGAATTAAGTATGTATTTACAGCCATGCCACCCTCCAAACATTTCTTAAAATAATTCAGGGATTCTGTTAAGTGTTTTTGTTCTTGTAAAACCCTAGCCATCCTATAATCCCATTCAATTTTCTGATATTTACATGGTAATTTATCCTTATTTAATTTACTCAAAACAGCCAAAGATTCATCATAATAGCCGCCGTCAAATAAAATCCTAGCCTTCAATAATTCTTTCGAAGGATAAATTCCGTTTTTTAAATCTTCATTTAATAATTTTAATTCAGACCCAGCATCCTTGGTGTTTTTAGCCATTAAGTCGTGGTAAATAATGAATTTTGTCGTATCATTTTCTAGCCAAGATATCCAAGATAATTTTTGATATGCATCCTTAGTAGCGCCCTTGGTGGTGCTAAAAGCAATATACTTTTTATACCAAATTGCCGCCTCACCATCTAACTGATGCAACAAATAATCGCCCATTAATAAATTAAAATAAGTAATATTCTCATAGTCCAAACCCAAAGGCCTGCCCTTTAAGGTAGCCAATGCAATTTCATTTTCACCACATTTTCCCGCCACATAAGCCCTTACATAACATTGCATCAAATTATTCTTATAATCCTTTGAAATAGGTGCATAAAAATTCCATGCTTTATTTTTATCCGCTCCAAAATTAAGTTGAATTAAAGTATAAATTACACTCGCTTGTTGTTGCTCTAAAATAGGCTCTAAGGAACCCAAGCTTATATATTCCTCTAAAACTTTTAGCCCATTTTTAAAATCACCATTCAATCCTGCTACATTCACCACCCATTGATATTGCGGAGGAAAGCTCCCTATAAGTGCCATCAGGGCGCCCAACTCCTTCTTGTGCCCATTAAAATTGGGGAACTTTTTCTCGTTCGCATTCACCTCTTGATACGCACTCCTAAAATCCCATGCTGCAGACAAATACTCATTAAAAGCGCCCTTTACCAGCGCACTTTGCAAATGAACACTGCCTTTCAAAAATAATTTATAAGGCGATTCATTGGGTAACTTTTGAAGGCTTAGCAACATCTCACTATTTACTTTCTCAAACTCTGGCAAAAGCAATTTATCCTGCTGCACCATTATGTGAAAAAACCGAGAATAATGCTTTAAATAAACCACCGCAACATTATCAGGCTGTTTTAAAAATTCAACAGCCAATATTTGATTCGCCTTCTTTAACCTTAAACAAGCTATGTGCACCTGTGCCTCTTTTAGCTTAGGTGTATACTCAAAAAAAGCAGCAAAGGTCTGAACCGAAATCAAACAGGCTAGGATGCCTAAAATAAAACTTTTTCTATATAAAGGAAAATCGCGATTAGCGATTAATTCATTAAACATATTTGTTGGAATGATGCCGCCAAATTACTCAATTTAACTCGAAATTTTGAAAAGAATTTATAAAACAAGATAAGGGCATTTAATGCCATTACTTAAATTAAAATAGTTCAAAAGACAATTTGATTTAAGTATGGAAAATGCCGAACAACAAGATGTTTAGATCCAATGTTTGGCGACTATTTCATTTTGCTTATAGGTAAAACGCCAAATTATACCGGTTATACATCATATATGGTCCAATTTCTACAATTATCTTATTGTAGTATTATTTTTATATCGGCATTTACCATTGTAAAATTAACCCGAAAACTAGAAAAGAAATGATAAAACAGTATGAAATTTTAAGCAGCGCATTTTTAAGTAAAAAAATCAAGCCCAATGTGATTCGTAGTGAGTAAAATTTAAAGTTGGTACACGACTAATGGAAAAAGGAATAATTTGAATTTTAATTTATTAGAGAAACTTAGTGTCTGTAAAAAAATAAACAATACATTTCAAGGGATAATTTTATAATTCCAGTCACCTCTAAATTCTTTGTTAGTTAAGTTTATTTTTTTCAATTCAATGTCTGCTATTTTTATTCCTTTTTCGTATTTAGTTTTATCTGCTTTCGCTTTAATCTTCAATCCTTTTTGCGTAGTTGTATTTGCTATAAGATTTACAATTACTTCTAAACTTTCTAATGGTTTTGCTCTCCAGTTTTTTGTGATGTGTGAAAACATTCGATGTTCGATTTTATTCCATTTGCTTGTTCCTGGAGGGAAGTGTGAAACGTGTATTTCTAAATTCATTTCTGTAGCCAAAACCTGCAACTCTTTTTTCCATAGCCTACTCCTTGAACTGTTGCTTCCTCCGCCATCAGCAGTAACCAATATTTTTTTTGCAGTTGGATATTTTTCTTGCCCCATTTCCTGCCACCAAGACCTAATACTATTTACCGCAAAAGATGCAGTATCCTTGCTAATTCCTACACTTACCCAGCCTTCATTTTTAGCAATGTCATAAACTCCATATGGAACTGCTTTACCTAATTCTTTATCTATAAAATCATACACTTTTACTGTTGGCGCTTTACCTTTTAAAAACCAATCTGCACCTGCATTTTTATAGTTTCCTATTAACTCCTTCTTTTTGCAATCAACTGATATTACAGGAGCGTCTTCTGCCATGAATGATAAGGCTGTTTCATTGATATATTCAAACTGATTATTTCTATCAGGGTCTTTGCCGCCTTCGTCCGTTTTCTTATTTACTTGCAAACTAAAGCCTATTGATTTTAACAAATCTCCAACTGTAACGTAGCTTACTGAAAACCCCTTCTCTTGTAAAATCTTTTCTAAATTACGTAAGCTTTTACTCGTCCACAAAAGTACTTTCATCGGGTCTCCCATTGTGTGAGGAGATACAATAGATTCAAGTGCTTCTAATAACCCTACTTGAACCTCTTTATGTGCCTTACGTCCACCACCAGATTTTCTAATCTTTTGCGAAAAGCCTTCCTTGACAGAAGGGACTTTCGCATGCAGCTCTGCAATTCCTTTATCTATTCGAACTCTACTTACCCCTGCCAATTTTGCAACACGTTGCTTGCCTCCGCGACCTAAACTTTCGGCTTCGCTTCCTAAATATAAACGAGTAGACTGTTCGTTCAAATGAGGCAGTATTTTTTTATACTTTGCTTGTAATAATATATCGCTTATCATCAAATTTTAATTTGACTCAAATGTAATACTTATTATTTAACAATCACTTAAGCAAAAAACTAAGCAAAAAAAAGTCGCCCAATGGGCGACTTTTTTTTTAAAATTTAAATTCTAATGTGACTTCTTCAGCAAGCGTTGAATCTGTTAACACGCGACCACAATTTTCGCAAACGATAATTTTCTTACGTTGTTTTATATCGCTTTGTCTTTGTGGAGGTATGCCTGCAAAACAGCCACCACAGCTATCTCTATCAATAGTTGCAACACCAATTCCATTTTTTACACTCTTGCGAATGCGGTCATAAGAATGAACCAAACGTTCATCTGCAACCTTTGCGGCATTTGCCCTAACTTTCTTTAGCTCGTCTTCTTCCTTTTGAGTCTCTTCAACGATGTTATCCAATTCAGACTTTTTGTTTTTCAAATCTAATACACGGCCTTCCAAATCTGCTTTTAAGGCATCAATGGCAATTTTCTTTTGCTCAATATCGAATTGGGTGTTTTTGATTCTCTTGTCTAAAGCTTGTTGCTCCAAACCTTGAATTTCAATTTCCTTATTCAATGCATCAAACTCACGGTTATTTTTTACGTTGTCCAATTGCTTTTCGTATTTTTTAACCAAGGCCTTTGCATCCGCAATCTTACCTTTATTTAAAGCAATGGTTTCATCCATCTTCTTCAACTCTGTTTGTAAGTTTGCAAATCGGGTTTCTTGTCCAACAATATCATCTTCTAAATCACTAACCTCCATTGGCAACTCACCTCTTATGGCAGTTAATTTTCCAATTTTTGAGTCGATTAATTGAAGCTTGTATAAAGCTCTTAATTTTTGTTCTATGCTAGTTTCTGCAGCGCCTGCCATATTTATGAATAATAATTTATCGGGTTAGTAACAATTTTTGATAAAAGGACTGCAAAAGTAGGAAATTTTTCGATAATCAACTCACTTAATAAAGATTTCGTGAATTTTTCGCTCTCATAATGACCTATATCAGCGATTAGGATGGCATTTTCGGCATCAAAAAATTCATGGTACTTAAAATCGGCACTCACAAATGCATCGGCTCCAGCAGAAATTGCCTGTTTTAACAAAAAGCTCCCTGCCCCACCACAAACGGCTACTTTATTGATTTTCTTCCTATTAAAAGGCGTATACCGAATTAAATCCAATTCCATTTTATCCTTTAAAAAAGCTAAAAATTCGGTTTCGGCCATTTCCTTTGGCAAATTTCCCACTAGGCCTGAACCAATTTCTTGGTTGGCATTTAACAATTGATACAAGTCATAGGCCGCTTCTTCGTATGGATGCGCCTTTTTGAGGGCAAAGACCACAGCCGCACTCAGGTGATTTGGCAGTATAAGCTCTAATCGCCGCTCTTTTTCTAGGTGACGCTCTCCTACTTTTCCGATGAAAGGATTGGCTTCCAAATTTGCCTTAAAACTACCCTCTCCCAGCAAACTAAAGGCACATTCACTATAATTCCCTATTTGGCCTGCCCCGGCTTCAAATAAAGCGTTTTGAACCAGCTCAAAATGAGATTCTGGCACAAAAGTCACTAGTTTTTGCAGCTTTCCCGGCTTTGCATCCAGAATATGCGTTTGGTTCAGACCGAGCCTTTCAGCAATTTTATGGTTAACACCCAGTTTGATATTGTCTAAATTGGTATGAATGGCGTAAATGGCAATGTTTTTTTGTATCGCCAAAATAACCGTACGTTCAATATAACTCTTCCCATTTAACTTTTTAAGTCCGCCAAAAATAATGGGATGATGTGAAATAATTAAGTTACAACCCAAAGCAGCGGCCTCATTAACAACCTCTTCTGTGCAATCTAGGGTCACCAAAACTTGGCTAATTTCGGTTTGGGCCGCCCCAATCAATAATCCGCAATTATCATACGACTCTTGTAAACTGAGCGGTGCTAACGACTCAAGGTAGCTTGTTAATTCAAAAATTTTCATACTTACGAGGTGGTGTCTTTTTATAAGTTTACGCTTTTATTGAATACCAAATTTAAGTGGAGATACTACTAAGCATTGGCCTGATTGTTTTTAAATTTTATTTGGCGGTACTTTTTAAACCAATTCATGTGTTGAAAGGTTCTTATAACCCAAACTTTTAGCCAAATAATTGGGTACAAAAACAGGTTAAGAAGGGCTACCGACAAAGGGAAATGCTTAAATCCAACTTGTATATATTCTCTGTAGCCCTTCATGCGTTTGTGGTAAGTAGCACCTTGAATATCGTAAAAGGCAATTATTTGGTCGGCGTATATTTTTTTTGCCTGATTCAATTTAAATACACGTATAAACCAGTCGCCATCTGCCACCAGCGAATAGCTTGTATTAAAAAATCCGACCTGATTAAAAAGTGCTTTCTTGGCAAATGTAGCTTGATGACAAATGGGGTAATGGCTATAGAACATTGAAAATTCTACGGGTTTACCGGTGGTGTAATTAACGCCAGTCGGTTCATTTTTGGTTTCTACTTTGCCATAAATTAAATCGGCATTCTTAGTAAGTGGATTCGAAAAAATTTGATACAAAACATCCGAATGATAAAATGAATCGCCTGCATTTAAGAAGTAAACATACTCGCCTTTGGCAGCCTTTACTCCTTTGTTCATGGCATCATAAATGCCATTATCTTTTTCTGAAATGAGGGTGCCAATTTGGGGTTGAAACCGCTTAATAATTTCTAGTGTATTGTCTGTACTTCCGCCATCGATAATCACCAATTCATAATCTTTAAAACTTTGATTTAAGGCAGATTGGAGTGTATCTTCAATGAGCTTACCAGCATTATAACAAACGGTAATTAAACTTAATTTAACGGTATTGCTCATGATGCCTTTTGGCTATTAAATTCAATTGGCATACCTATTAAAATTTTGGGCAATTACATTTTCGATCTCTGGCAATTCCCTTATGCGAACTGCAAGATTGAAGGCACAATTGTGAAATTATGGCTAACAAAATAATTATGAACCCAGCTTTGCTTCTCATATTACAAAATTATAAAAACCCACGAGATTTTGTTAAACTTGCAACTTAATTAGATAAAACATGGAGATTATAGAGATTGTAAAAGAGCTACTAACCAATACAAAAGGATTTTTAGAAACCTTTGTTTCCGACCACGGACTTTGGATTTATGGATTGCTCTTTTTAATTGTTTTTTGCGAAACCGGACTGGTGGTATTACCTTTATTACCAGGCGATTCCTTACTTTTTACTGCAGGTGTTTTGGCAGGAAACGTGAACAATCAATTGGATGTTTTGGTGATAATTTTATTGCTAATTGTAGCGGCCTTATTGGGAGATAATACCAATTATTTTATTGGAAGATTTTTAGCTCAAAAGGGTGAAGGGGCTAAACTTTTCGGCATTTTCACTATTAAAAAAGAATATATTGCCAAAACGGAGGAATTTTATGAGAAGCATGGTTCGGTTGCCATTATCATTGCCCGTTTTGTTCCTATTGTGAGAACATTTGCTCCTTTTGTGGCGGGTGTGGGCAGCATGAAATATAGCCGCTACATTACCTATTGTATAATTGGTGCAATTTTGTGGGTGAGCAGCATTACCCTGGCTGGGTATTTTTTGGGCAGCAACGAATGGGTTCAAAAGAACTTTGAAAAGGTGGTATTTGGCATTATTATATTGTCGGTTTTACCGGTTATTTTTCAGGTATTAAAACATCGCTTTGCAAAAAAATAAGACCATTTTTTCACTCTTGATTGCGCTCTTGTTTTCGGAGGCAATTTGGGCAGAGCGGAGCAGTGGCTATTGTTCTGTTTCGGAGGAGGAAAAAGGCAGGGAGGTCTTATACATTTATCCTGGCACAGAATTTATGTGCCTAGAATCGAGTGCTATGCGGTTCAGAATTTGGATAGATGTGTGGGTTCAGACCGAAAGATTATATGATGGATTGCGCTTAACCGAGAAAACGAAAATTTATGATGAGGGCGGTAAATTATTAGGCAAAATTAGCGCCTCTTTTAACCCCATGAAATTGTTGGGACAGCGCGATACCATGACACATATTGTGATAAGTGGTTACTTGGAAAAGAACTGTATTGATCAAAAATATGTGCCAGAAATTGACTTGAGCTTACTGCTCGACAAGGCTGAAAACAATGAGAAATACGAGTTTTTTGAATCGTTTTTGGAGAAATATGAATTTAAAGAAACTATAGAAAATAATTTATACAAATCCTTTTTGTTGGAGCAGCCAAATTTTGTAAGTCAGGGATTATGTCCGCGTTTGTTAATGGTGTTTTTTAAAAACGAATTAATAGCCATTTTTCATACGCAAAATGTACGGGTAAAACGCTATGATTCTATTGAGATGGGCAGCCAGTATAAGATGATTTATAATGCCAAATTTAGCGAACATACCAAGAAGGAAATGGTTGAAATTTATAAGAATAAAATTAAATGATGGAAAAACACGAAAAAATTTATGTTGCGGGTCATAGAGGTATGGTTGGTTCTGCGGTTCATAGGAAATTATTGAAAGAAGGCTTTACTAATATTGTGTTGCGTACTTCAAAAGAATTGGACTTGACCAACCAAAACGAGGTAGCAAATTTCTTTGCAACTGAGAAACCCGACTATGTATTTTTGGCAGCAGCAAAAGTGGGTGGAATATTGGCTAATAATACATTACGTGGTCAATTTCTGTATGAGAATTTGATGATTCAAAGCAATGTTATTCATCAAAGTTATGTGCAAGGTGTAAAGAAATTATTGTTCTTTGGTTCAAGTTGTATTTATCCAAAATTGGCCCCGCAACCTTTGCAAGAGGAGAGTTTATTAACAGGTCTGCTTGAACCAACCAATGAGCCGTATGCCATTGCAAAAATTAGTGGAATTAAGATGTGCGAAGCCTATCATGATCAATATAAGTGTAACTATATTTCTGTAATGCCTACAAATTTGTATGGTTATAACGACAATTACCATCCAGAAAACTCTCATGTTTTACCGGCGCTAATTAGAAAATTTCACGAGGCCAAGGTTACCCATGCGCCTAATGTGGAAATTTGGGGAACTGGAAGTCCGCTAAGGGAATTTTTATTTGTGGATGACTTGGCAGATGCGGCATTTTTGGTGATGCAAAACTACCATCAAAAAGAATTTTTGAATATTGGGAGTGGAAGCGATTTAAGCATTAAAGAATTGGCATTATTAATTCAGCGCATCATTGGATTTACTGGAGAATTGGTGTTTAACACCGAAAAGCCAGATGGAACACCTAGGAAGTTAATGGATATTGGGAAGATAAAAAAGCTTGGTTGGGAGCCTAAAATAGGACTTGAGGCGGGAATTTCTTTGGCTTACAGCGATTTTTTGAAACAAAACGAACCCTTAGTGGAAAATTAATTTCCCATTTTGCAACATAATTACCATATTTGTACCCCAGCCCAAAAATATGGCAAAACCTAAAAACAGTTATAAAATCTTCATAGTTGAAGATGATACTTGGTATAGAAATTTTCTAAGTTATACACTGCAATTAAACCCAGATTACGAAGTTCTTACTTTTGAAAATGGGCGAGATTGTTTAGACAACTTGCATCAAAAACCCGATTTAATTACAGTAGATTATTCGTTACCAGGAATGAATGGAGACGAAGTAATAAAGAAGATTAAGGACCATGATGAATCTACTCAAATTATTGTTATATCTGGACAAGAGGACGTAGGCACAGCGGTTGAATTATTGAAACTTGGGGTATTTGATTACATCATAAAAAATGAAGATACCAAACCCCGCTTATTGAATTCGGTTCAGAACGCTTTAATAAATGTTACCCTTAAAACTGAAATAACAGAATTAAGAGAAGACTTAGGTAAGAAGTACGATTTCTCTAAAACCATAATTGGCAACAGTGATTCTTTAAAGAAAACTTTTGCTTTAATTGAGAAAGCGTCTCGCAGTAAAATTACGGTATCTATTACTGGCGAAACAGGAACAGGAAAGGAATTAGTTGCAAAAGCCATACATTACAACAGCGATCGCAAGAAAAGCGCATTTGTGGCTGTTAACGTTGCTGCTATTCCGAAAGATTTAATTGAGAGCGAATTATTTGGCCATGAAAAAGGTGCTTTTACAGGGGCAGATGCCCGAAGAATTGGCAAGTTTGAACAAGCCATTAAAGGCACCATTTTTTTGGATGAAATAGGCGAATTGGATTTAAATTTACAGGCAAAATTACTGCGTGTTTTGCAAGAGCGAGAAGTCACTAGAATTGGCAGTAACAATGCACTTCCAATTGATGTGCGTATCATCGTAGCAACTCATAAAAACTTGGCGAACGAAGTGCAAGAAGGACGATTTAGAGAAGATTTATATTATCGTTTATTGGGCTTACCTGTTCACTTGCCGCCATTAAGGGAAAGAGGCAATGATGTGATTCATTTGGCAAAATTTTTTATAGATGAATATTCAAATGAAAACAAGGCTGGCAAATTTAACTTAAGTAATGAGGCGCAGAAAAAATTGATGGACTATTCTTATCCTGGAAATATTAGGGAGTTAAAAGCCATCATTGAATTATCTTGCGTAATGTGTGAGGATAATAATATAGAGGCAAAAGACATAATCTATAATACGGATAAATCTATTAATAATATTATGTCACAGGAAATGAGTTTTGATGATTACAGCAATTTAATTATCAAATTTTATTTAGACAAATATGATGAAAATGTAATCATGGTTGCAAAGAAACTTAATATAGGTAAATCGACCATTTATAGGATAATGAAAACTGATTCTTTCCAAAAAATCTACAAAAAATAAACTAAAATGAAAAAAACATTGTTAGCGCTTGATGACGAATTAAGCATATTAAAAATCCTAGATTTTTATTTTAATAAAACATATAATGTTGTTGCTAAACAAAATGGCAAGGAAGCTTTGGAATGGATGCAACAGGGAGTAATTCCGGATGTAATTATTGCCGATGTTAATATGCCCGAAATAAATGGATTAGAATTTATTAGGCAAATAAGGTCGAGCGGATTTTTTAAAGATGTTCCTTTGATTATGCTGTCTGGTAATGAAGGATCAAACGATAAAATAAAGTGCCTTAAAGCAGGTGCAGATGATTATCTAAACAAGCCCTTTAACCCAGAGGAGTTGGAGGCTAGAATTGACAATATTTTTAGAAGACTCAAAAAATTATAACCATGGCACAAAATCTGGTTAAAGAAAGAATTGCATTTGTATCTGCTGATGCCGATTCCATTGTGGAATTTTCGCATCTGTTTAAAGAGGACTTTGAAATTTCCCATTTTGATAATATTTTCCAATTTATTCAGTGGACTAATATCAACGATGCTGTGAAATTGGTGGTAACACATTCTGATTTATTGGGTGCCAATGGAATCACTTTGCGTAAAAACTGTAAGAACATTCCTAAAACGGCAAAAGTCCCTTTTGTTTTAATTGTGGATAGGGTAACAGATGCCAATAGGAATATTGCTTTATTGGAGCAATTTGCGGATATATTTGAAAGGCCGGTAAATCATGAAGATTTTATGTTGAGAGCTAGGTTTTTAATTGACAATCCACCTCGCTACCATAAATCAATTGGAAACAGTCAAAGTATATTTCCTAAATATAGCATCCCAGTTGCTAAAAGGGTTTTTGACATCGTATTTGCATCTTTGGCTTTAATCATTCTACTGCCGTTCTTTATTATTTTTGCCATCATTATAGCACTTGAATCAAAGGGGCCAATATTTTATGCAGCTAAAAGGGTTGGATCAGGATATACTTTATTTGATTTTTATAAATTCCGTTCTATGCGTCAAGGGGCTGATGCAATGTTGAAAAATTTAAAACATTTGAATCAATATGGAAATGCTGGAAAACCGGAAACATTGGAGGATTTTAAAACTTTCGTTTGTGCAGAGTGTAAAGAGTCGAATAGTTCGTGTAAGTCAAAATTGTACATGGATGGCGACATGATTTGCGAGAAGGTATTCTCTGATTATAAGCGCATAAAAGATGGTTCAAAATTCATCAAAATTGAAAACGACCCTCGTATTACCCCTTTTGGTAAAATTATGCGCAATACAAGTATCGATGAGTTGCCACAATTGGTTAATGTATTAAAGGGCGACATGAGTATTGTAGGAAATAGGCCATTGCCTTTGTATGAAGCCGAAAAATTAACTACTGATCAATTTGCATTGCGCTTTATGGCTCCTGCGGGAATTACTGGCCTTTGGCAGGTAACTAAAAGAGGTAAAGGCGGACCAATGAGCGAAGAAGAAAGAATGGAATTAGACAATGAATATGCAAAAAATTATTCATTCTGGCATGATATAGGAATTATTTTAAAAACCATTCCTGCTTTGTTTCAAAAGGAAAACGTTTAAAATTTACTAATTAATTTTAGGCTCGTGTTAGGTAGTTCTGAATTGTAATATATTTCTACGCAGTATGTAAAAGAATAACTAAATTCTTGTGTAGCGTTTTCAAACAAAATAAGCGATGTTCAAATACAAAAGCCCCCTCAACTGTAAACATTTGAAGGGCTTTTGTATTTATAAATTGAGCGCATTGGAACTAACATAGTCTTTGCTAGTTGGTTTAAACCAGAAATAAAATAAAGCCTTAACCCAAGTTGCAGCCGATTGTCATATTACAGGAAACATGTGACGCTTTTCGACCTAAAACAATAACAATACAGACTAATTTGACTTAGCCTCAAAATGCTTTATACACATTTTAAGGACTTTGGGTTTTCAACTTTGATTTGCAGTACACAAATCGGTGGGCAAGAGATGTGTTTTTTACAGACTTTTGTAGCGGATATGTATTTCAAAGTTTCCATGCGTAATAACCCAGCCACCCAAGATTCTTGTGGGTACTATCGGCTTGTGGAAAGTTACAGAAACGAGTTC
>Ga0163151_10001875_pt1 | contig 34204 bp, 55 predicted proteins | sample OliLakLV19MP5IB2_FD_145596 | JGI IMG/M metagenome (GOLD analysis project Ga0163151, IMG submission 145596) | Freshwater microbial mat bacterial communities from Lake Vanda, McMurdo Dry Valleys, Antarctica - Oligotrophic Lake LV.19.MP5.IB-2 | ecosystem: Environmental > Aquatic > Freshwater >... | reverse complement strand
GCACATTCAAGGCTGGCTCTGATTGCACATTCGATACTAGCTATAGGTGCATATTCAAGGCTGGCTCTGGTTGCACATTCGATACTAGTTTTGATTGTATATTTGATACTGACTCTGATTGCACATTCGATACTGGCTTTAATTCCGTAGTCGTTCGTAGAGATGTTTATGAGGTTATAGAATTGGAAGAGGGTGTTGGAATTAAGTTAAATGGTTATGGGATTAAGGGATTCACAAAGGTAGACGATTCAGAAAGCATTGAAATAGATGATAAAACCTACACACTAGACCAATTAAAGAAAGCACTAAAACTAATCGAGGAGGATAAATAAGATGAGTAAGACTTTACCACACATACAAGAGTTCTATGAATGGTGTGCTGAAGAGGATATAAATGAAGATGTGATGTATAAAATAGCTGGTTGGTTAGGCTCAGAGATATATTCTCCGTCCTTATACACCGAATCCCAAGTTAGTAAGACTATGGATTTCAGAATAATATCAAATGTAAAAGGTATTGAGTATTTTATCAACACAGTAGATGGTTTACTCACTATTAGAATCAAGGAGAAAGTAAAATGAAAATATACAAGACACAAGCAGAAGTAGAAAAAGATATAGATATAGAAAATGGCGTACTAAGGGTTAATGATGATGTTACATTTGAATGCCCGATATCAATAGAAGCCAACATCAACGCCCACAACATCACCGCTGACAACATCAAGGCTTTCGACATTGACGCTGCCGACATCAAGGCTAACAACATTGACGCTGATGACATTGAGGCTATGGATATCAACGCTAACGATATCACCGTTTACAACATCAACGCTGACAACATCACCGCTAACAACATCAAGGCTAACGATATCACCGTTTACAACATTGACGCCAACAACATCAAGGCTAACGATATCAAGGCTAACGATATCAAGGCTATGGACATCAACGCCCACAACATCAACGCTGACAACATCACCGCTAACGACATTAGCTATTACGCATTCTGTCTTTCATATAATGGTATTAAGTGTTCATCAATAACCCCACGACGAACTAACCACCAAGAGCCAATTTGTTTAGATGGCGAGCTAATAATTACACCCAAAGAGCAGAAAATTAGTAACCCTAAAGAAATTACTATTGATGGTGCTGTTTATGTATTAAAGGAGGAGGTGAAAGATGAGTAACTATAGGGCTTGTTCTGAGAGGGGTTGTAGGCGTAAAGCTATTAGTGCAAAAGTGCCACTACCCCACGAATATTATAAAGGTAAATATCTAACATTTTTGGGGTGGACTTTGTTTGCTTATAAAAACACAGTAGAATACCAGACAGATGTTTGCTTAGATTGCTCCATAGACTTAAGTAACTACGAGCACAGAGAGACATACGACGCAGGGTTTTAAGACCCAAGATATTAAAAAGGAGAAAGTAAAATAATGATTTGTTACAAAGACATAACATTCTGTGCAAGTACCGAACATAAACCAGATTGTGATAGGCGAGTTACTAAAGAGCTGGAAGCCGAAGCTAAGGCATTTGGACTACCAATAGTCTATGCTTACTTTTGTGGAGAGCCAAGATTAAAGGAGAATAAATAGATGGACGATAACAAAGAGGTTTTAATAAGAATCTGGATAAAAGACAAACAGCCACTTAGAATACTTGGAAGCTCTAAAGACCTAGCTTTGATGCTCAAGAATCTAATCGAGGAGGATAAATAAGATGGCTATAGTAAAAGCAGATTCAACTTTCAGGCACGACAATGATTGTCTGATGAGTGGTTGCCCTAGTCATACTATGGAAGTTCAGCACCAAACTACATCAGACTACTTTACTGTGAAAATTGATGGCAAGGTCGTTTATGGTGGCGACGATAGTACTACTAGAGAAATGTTGAAGTTAATTAAAGAAACAGATTACAAGTAAAGGAGGGAAGTAAAAGATGAGTAATAAAAAAATGATGGCTTGTGGGTGTGCCGGGGCTACGACACATCGTAACGAGCATGACGGTCTAACGGAGGGTCATCCAAGCTGTCTGACGCATAACTGCTGTGAAGTTACTAATGCCCCAGACTTAAAGAACAGAACCGCTCAATGTGCATACTCTGGCGTAACCAAGTCTAGGCGTAGATATGCTAACGATGAATGTAATTATGGTTGCCAGGGCAAAGATACTTGCGAGTGTGGCGATGAACCGTCCAAAGTTAGCCTAGCTTTCTTCGAACATAAACCTGACCAAGCCCAAGATACATTTTATTGTGGCTGTCTTGGATGGGATTGAAATGAAAATAGCTAATAAGACTATTAAACTAAAGAGGAACAAATGAAATACTTTACAGGCTTATTTTGTAACCACGAAGATGAATTGAGATTTGTAGCTTACGGTGTAGCATTTTATAGATGTGTAGAGTGTCAGACAGTCCGTAAAAATATACCAGTATCTGTAATAACCACAAAAGGAGATGAGTGATGAGTAAGACAATGTCAGATGTATTAGAATACCTGTATCAAAAAAATGAAAAAGAGCTTGCAGATTGTGTACTAAAAGAGTTGGTGGCATACGAAATAGTAAGTAAACGACCACCAGTATCGACAGACTATCTTAGGAAGAGGTGGAGATGAGTGATGAGAAACTATGGTCAAGTAAAACGAGCTATAAAGATTAAAAAACGAATAGCCAAGAGCCAATTTGTAGTAAATCTATCAGAAGAAGCCAAGCAGTGGGCGGTGCTTAGTAAGGCATTGAGGCGTATAATAAACAAGTAAGGGTGCGAATAATGCAGACACAATATCAGTATGCTAGAGATAAAAGAAGTGATCACAAATACCAAAGTGATTTTTATGCCGGAACATACAACCAAGAATTAGCAATTCAGCAATTCATATTAGATAGGTATATAACTAATGGATCAACACTTGAATATGAGCCAAACCCAGACAAAACATTTCAAAGAGATGATGGGGGGTGGGTATACAGCCCAGACTACATCTTGTATAGGGATAGCATTGCCTACCCACTAGAGGTTAAGGTACAGATGAGTAAGCTCGGCGACACCATAGATTTCAAATGTTCACAGATATACCGGCTGATTGAATTAGATGGTTATATATTATATGCAACTAAAATTATGTACGCACTAATAACGCCTCGATCTATAAAGCTACAGTCAGAGGTGATAGACTCAGAGAGATTTGGCGGCAAAAAAGTATTTCAATTTAGTACAAATCTAGTCGATTGGCAAGTGTGGGTACACTACCCAGAGTTTAAGGGGTACACAAAATGGCAGAAGTGATACCTACTGAAGCCGAAGAACAGATCATGTTTGTGCAATGGCTTAGGCTTCATAAACTAGCCCATTGGCGTGTGCCAAGCGAAACATTTACAAAGTCTTGGCGACAGAAGCGTATGAATACTGCTCTTGGCGTTGTTAAGGGCGTACCAGACCTCTTTGTGATAGTAGACAACAAACTCGTCGCAGTTGAGATGAAACGCCTTAAACGGTCTGTAACAAGCCCAGAACAAAAGGTGTGGATTGAACGATTGAACAAGGCTGGCGTACCAGCCAAAGTTTGCAAAGGCTGTAAAGAAGCAATATTATTTATAGAGGAGTATAAGCGATGATAATATTTGATGAAGATTTTATAAAGTATTTGTTAGAGAGCCTACCGGTATCTTACATCACAATGGCTCACGATGATTACCAATACGAGAAACGAAAGCAAGATTTTAAGTATAAGGTGATTGATAAGATCACAAGGGCTGATATAAATAAGCTGGAACTGAGTTTAGATACATTTAAGTTTAACGAAATAATAGGAGGTAATAACAAATGAGTAATACATGCACATCAGAAACAAATGGTGAATATAGCCATTGTGCTATTGAAATAGTCGGTGAACAAGGTACAGTAAACACACCAACAGGCTGTCACCTAGCCGAGCAAACACCACTAGACCAATGCTATGATAAGACCACAGTACAGCCACCAGCGAGTGGTATATTGCCTCGCACAGGCAGTGATATAAATATCGTGCTACCCCTGGTTTTTACGATTATAATGGTAAGCTTGTATTTAGCTGTAAAAAAGGTTATAGTTAAAACATAAACCTCTTTACGATTATGAAAAAAGCAATCATTATCAATAATAGCTCGCGACATTTAGCTTTTTTCTGTTGCGAGCTTTTTGGTTGGAGTCAATAGTGTTAAAAGTCGCAATAATTGGCAATGGATATCTTGGCAAGGCATATCATAAAGTCTTTGCTGACGCTGTTGTGTACGATGAGCCAATGGGTATAGGCAATCGAGAAGATGTTAATAGTGCAGACATAGCAATTGTATGTGTACCAACCGATCTAAAAGATGGTGAGCTAGATATGAGCATAGTTGAAGATGTAGTAGGGTGGCTAAAAACACCTACAATACTTATTAAGTCAGCCCTACAGCCTGGCACAGTAGATAGATTGGTAAAAGAAACAGGCAAGGATATTGCCGTTTCTGTTGAGCTGATTGGTGAGGGTACTTACTATCAACCACCACATAAATACCCAGACCCAACCAACCCAAAAATACATCAAATGATTGTAGTCGGCGGTGACGAACCAGCTCGGAGTATATCAGCCGAATTGCTTTGGTCGCAAATGTCACCAGATATTCGTATACACCTTGTGACCGCACTTGAAGCCGAGATAACTAAGATGGCAGAGAACACCTATGGTGCATTAAAGGTAACTTGGGCTAATGTACTAAGAGATATATGTGACAACTACGGTGCTAATTTTATACAGGTACACCAAGCTTGGTCTGAAGACGGTAGAGTAGACCCTATGCACACTCGGTCAGTATCGTTTAGTCGTGGCTGGAACTCGAAGTGTTATAACAAAGATGTGCGAGCTTTTGCAGAGATTAGCAACAGTAAGTTATTAAAGGGACTAATAGACGATAACGAAAGACATTTAGATATGAACGACAAACAAGAGATGGTGGGCCAGCGTGATAAAAATTGATTTCAGCTTTGATGATGGCTCTATATATGATTTACGGACTGCCGATATGTTAAATCAGTACGGTTTTACTGCTATATTTTATATACCAGTAAATTGGCAACGCCACCTACTTACTAAAAGGATAGATCCGCTATCTATTGAAGATGTTCGCTTTTTAGATAGGCATTTTACTATTGGCTCACATGGGGTTAATCACGAGCTACTTACCAGAGTTAGCGGCGATATCCAAGACCGAGAGATTTTTGACAGCAAGAAGTGGTGGAATGAAGTTGGCGTTAAAGTTGATAGTTTCTGTTACCCAAGAGGCTATTACGATGATGATATAAAAGCTAAAGTAAAAAAGGCCGGGTATAAGACTGCTCGCACAGTAAAGATAGGCAATCTAAAAAAGCCTAAAGATGATTTTGAAATTGAAACAACCATACATATGGGTTACGACAGAGATGAGTACGAAACCGATTGGTATAGCTTTGGTAAGTTAATGATAGATAGGGCTTTATTGCTGCACGAACAAGGCGAAGATGTATATTTTAACTGCTGGGGTCATTCGGAAGAGATTCACAGATACCAACAGTGGGACAACTTTGGTAGATTTGTTGCGTTAATTAAAGAGAGATTACAATGATACAGCTACCAGATTATGACACATCAGCAATTGGGGGTGGGTGGAGTTTCATATCTAATTTCAAAAAGTGCTTTGATACTGGTGAGTCAGATATATTCTTTATACCCAGTGCAAGTATGGTCAGCCGAGAAGCGGTACAGCAAGCCAAAGAAGCCGGCAAAAAGATTATATTACGATGTGATAATATTATTCGCAATAGTCGCAACCGCAATACTGGCATGAGCCGTATGAAAGATTTTGCAGAATGGGCTGATGTAGTGGTCTTTCAATCAGAGTTCGCTAAGGACTTACTAAACCCATTTTTACAAGCTGAGAATACAGTAGTAATTATGAACTCGGTAGATGAGAGTATATACAATATGGACGGGCGAGTAGATAGTGATTTTGATAGATACCTATATGCTAAATACTCCAGCGATGAAACTAAAAACTTTGAAATGGCCCGGCTAAGATTTCAGAAGATATATCAAAGAAATGACAAAGCAGTACTCAACTTGGCCGGGCGGTTTGATAGCAACCTAGAAGAGTATGACTTTGATTTCTATAATAATGAGAGATACAATATGATTGGTATGACCGATAGCGACGGTATGGCAAAGGTGTATAAGCAATCAGATAACTTCTTGTACTCATATTTCAATGACGCCTGTTCTAATACTTTGATTGAAGCACTTTGTTGTGGGTTAGGTGTTGTTGATTGCTATGGTATGAGCAAGACAGGCGGCACACCTGAGATACTTGACAAACCGATTGATTATTTTAAGTTAAGCAGAATGAAAAAAGATTATGAGGAGGTGTTTGATGAGTAGTGTATACAAACAGCAATTAAACCTCTGGAAGTCTACATTAGATGTGAGTGCTAATGTACTACTAGATATCGGTGGATCGCAAGACCCACTGAAAGGCAAGACAAAAAGTTGGAATGTAGATAACTACTACATCGTAGATTTAGACAGCCCACATGTCGAAACAGTTAAGCCAGATCTGGTACAAGATATGAACCAACCATTAAAAATAGATATTAAGGCTGATAGTATATATATGCTTGGAGTAATGGATTATGTTATCAATCCAAATATCGCACTAGACAATATATCCTCATTACTGACCGATGACGGCATAGCTTGGATAGAGTGGCCATTTAACTATGCAACTCATAATCCTGTTGACGATGAGGGCTGCAGGTATTCTGAGGGCTGTATAAAAAGATTGTGCAAACAGTCAGGGCTAGAAATAACTGAGTGGGTAAGAAAAATGGATACCAGCGGTCTACTGGTGAGATTTTACCAAGAACAGGGGCAGCGTATGGCAAAAGAGTATAACTATCATGGTGTTACTGGCTTCATCACCAGGGTGCAGAAATGAAGATATGGGTGTTTAGTATAGGTGAAAATACTACACAGTTATGCTGCGATTTATTAAAAGAATATGGCTTTGAAGTTATTTTGATTGAAGACCAATCTAAATTATGGGACAAACTGAAAAGGTTTTATGAGGAGGCTTTACAGACTAATGATACGGAGTTTATGCGTATTGACGCAGACATTATACCTAACAGCTCTATAAAAGACTTTACTAATGTAAATGGCTGGACTTGTGCAGAGGGCTTTGACTGGTATAAGCAAGATATGGGGGCGATATCAATTCATATTATGAGCCGAGCTTTGGTTGTAAAATGTTTACAGAATATAGATAGTGCTAAAGATAAGAATAGACCAGAAAGCCATTTATGGAGGATTGAAGATATAAACCTAAATGTAGAAATTAGTGTTGATGGCTGTTTTGGTATACATGGATATGCTCAAAGCAACCAAAGAGAGAGAATTAAAGAACTAAAACAATCTCGCAATCAAGAGTATAACTGGTGTTTGCTAGATAGAATTGAGGACTTATGATATTTATTGATGTTGGTTGCTATCACGCACAAGCTACAGAGCAGTTTATAAATTGGGGGCAACTATTGAATGATGGGGACTTAAAAAAGTCTTTCATATATTCTATTGAGCCAAATCCAGCACTATTACCACACTGGCAGACAATACGAGATAGGCATATTAAGCATTTGGGCGGTATGGAGTTTATAAATAAAGCTGCATGGATAGAAGAAACAGCCTTGATGTTTAGCGAAACAGATTTTGATCTAGGTGCAACTGTAATGCCAGACAAAAATGGCTATAACAAAACAATTGAAGTGCCGGCCTTTGATTTTTCTACATGGCTAGAACAGTTTAGAGGTCAAGATGTAGTGATTAAAATGAACTGCGAGGGTGCAGAATACCCTATATTACAAAAAATGATACAAGATAAAACAGACGATATACCACAATCTATAATGGTAGAGTTTCATAGCAAAAAAATGTCAGGGGATTATTACACTAAAGAGCAGTATATTATAAAAAATATAAATACTAAATTGTATGAGTGGCGGTGAATGTGAGAATATCTAGCTTCATTACAATCACTAGACCAGAACAGCGAGGGGATACTTACAAGCAATGCTTGGAATCTGCACATGGGTTTAGTGATGAGGTAGCTATTATTGACGGGAAAGATACTTGGCCACAAGAGTTTGATTGGAAGATTATCGGAGAGCATTTTCAAAAGGGCTACGACCAGGCTACTGGCGATTGGGTAATACATCTTGATACTGATTTCATATTTCACGAAAAGGATTATCGCAAGATACGAGCTGAGTTACAGTTCTATAACGAATACCCAGCACTATCTTTTTATAAGTGGCAGTTTATACAACCCGATAGATACAATCTAAAAAGCCGGTTGCCGCTGGCTGTAAATAAGGGTAAGTTTTGTGATAGAATAAAGTTTGACGGTGGTGGTGACTTGTGCCAACCCACACTAGACAGTGTTGGCTTTGACTTAGATGAGATACCCCAGTCTGGTATAGAGTTTTACAATTACGAGAAGATACTCAAAACAAAAGAGCAGATAATGGAGGATCAAGGGCGTATGGAACGAGCCTATAAAAGACATTTTGGTGAATATCAGATGTCGTCAGACGATACAGACCAGTCGGCTTATGATTGCTGGATACATATGCAGGTCGGTAGATACACCAAGCCCTTAAAGCAAATACCGCTGAGTAACCACCCTGCCGTAATGCAAGAAACAATTAAAAACCTGAAGCCAGAGCAATGGGGTTATAATGGGTTTAATAACTTTGAGAGGAATAATTATGTCTAAAGAAAAAACAACAATAAATGTCAATAACTACGGGGAAATGTTAGGGCTAGTAAATGGTATGGAACTTTTGGAATACTATACAATTGGAAGCTATCAAGGCTCATATATTGCAATATTTAGTGACGATCACAGAATATTTTTTTACGAAGACTCTTTTGGCTCTTGCAGTGGCTGTGATTGGTTAGAAGACCAAGCCATTGGTACTGATGGTAAAAAAGCCTATACAATAACATACAAAAGTGCTGTTGATTACTGCGGTGAATTAAAACCTAAATATATCATACCAGTAGATGACAAAGACTTATTAAAATCGGTATTAAGATTGACCAAGTTATTTATAGAGGGCTATGCTTAAAATAGTAACCGTTTCAGATAAAGTCGATACAGCAATTGATAGATTGTGTAAGGGGGTGGCTAAATACCATGACAATATAGAGTATGTAGTTTGTGATGTTCACCCAAAGCGACCAGACCCAGTCCAGCTAGAGAGATTTTTAACTGCGGTCAAAGACGCAGATATTATCGACTATCAGTATTTCAGGACTGCCGATATGTTAAGAAGTAATTACCCAGAGCTAAAAAGCATACCCTCTATACTTACACATAATAATCCTTATTCAATACACGAACGAGATTGGAATGATTATCAAATAGTAGTTGCAAACAATAAGACAATGGAAATGAATCTATCGCATATTACTGGTGCAAGGCTTGAGTTTATACCACTGACAATTGATACTGATTTCTGGCAGTTTAACACTAACTGGAAACCAAAAGACCAAGTTATAATGGTTGCTAATCGCATAGAGAGTAAAAAGGGCATACTAGAAGTTGCAATTGCTTGTGCAGAGCTGAGCTTAAAGTTTGTCTTGGTCGGTGCGATAAGTGATAGAGGTTATTTTGATAGTATTATGGCTACTGAGAATGTAGATTTTTACCAAGAGGTGAGTGATGAGAAACTAAAAGAGTTATATTACGAGAGCAAATTACATATCTGTAATAGCAAAGATGACTTTGAGAGTGGCACACTACCAATTCTTGAAGCTATGCTATGTGGAGTGCCGGTCGTGACTCGCAAGGTAGGTCATGTACCCGACCTATATAATGGTTCAAATATGATTATCAATGAAAACAGTAACGAAGATGTAGTAAAGTTGATTGATGTTATCAAAAACGCTTTGAGTAAAGACTTAGACGACATACGAAACAAGGCATGGAATACTGCAAAGGCCCACAACCACGAACGCCGAGCTTATGGCTACCAGAGGCTATACCGAAGCTTAGTTGATGACCAAAAGACGGTATCTGTAATTGTGCCGATATATAATAACCCTGAAGTGATCAAGGAGTGTTTAGAGTCGGTCGGCAATCAGACTTATAAAAATATAGAGCTAGTTGTAGCAGACGATGGTGGTGATAATAAAGCATTGGTTGATGACTTTGCTAAGACAAAGAATATACCAGTACGATATATAAAAACTGCCAGCGATGATTATGGGCTGGCCAGAGCAAGAAACATTGCAGCTATTGACGCTACAGGTGAGGTGTTGGTTTTTTGCGATCAACGAAACATAATGTCTACTAAATGTGTTGAAGCCTTTGTGAATAACCTCAGCCCAAGAGTGTGGCTGTATGGTAATAAGGGTGCAAAAAAAGAGTTTGTCGAAAACTTATCTTGTATATATAGAGATGAGTTCTTAAGGCTTGGTGGCTTTAGTGAAAGGATTGACGCTTATGGTGGATTAAGCCAATATGCTCGATCGGTGGCAAAGTATAATGGTTATAAATTAGAGTTTGTTGAGAGGGCTGAGGCTGTACCAAGAGGCAAAAGCAGCAACAAATATAGTAAGCGAAATGATATTATTAAAATGAAGAATAGATTGTGGAAGATGGGCTTTGATTTATGATTTCACCCAGGATTAACATTTTTGGCGTTGCGTGGCACACTGCACATCAGCACAGTTTACTTAGGCTCACAAAAAAATACCCTATTAAGTTTCACTTTTTAGAAAACAACAACCGTAAATGGACACGCTTTTCACATCACCCAGTACCAAGTGATGTATATACCAAAGATGAGTTTGAGTGGGTACAATATTACGAGCCAGGCAAGTATGACTTGGCTATACTTCATGTCGATCAGCAATGTGTTGATCAACAGATAGGCAAGAGCCGTTTATATAGAGAGCTAAACGAGGTTATACAAGATGTACCAAAGATAGTGATCAATCATGGTACGCCAATGTGGGACGAACGCTACGATGAGAATATGGTTATAAATGGGGGGGTAGTGTATGACAGCAAAGGCAAACCACACGCCCTTGATGGTATGAAGCGACTTATCGGTGATAATTTTATGGTTTTAAATAGCTACGCTGCAGTAGAGAGGTGGGGTTGGGGCTATCCAATTATTCATGGCATTGACAAAAATGACTGGCAAGACCTACCCAAAGAGCCAAGAGTTTGCATATCCTTAAGTCCTGGAGGACTAGATAAATACTACAATCGTGGGCTTATCACAGCTATTAAGAGCCGAGTACAAGAGTTGGCAGGGCTAGATATTGTTCATTTCAATGTTAATTACGATCCTAAAGACTGGGCCGACTATAAGCAATTCTTTAGTAGCAGTTTGATTCATATTTACCCATTCAGAGATAGCCCAATGCCAAGATCAAGAAGCGAAGCAATGCTATCGGGCTGTTGTGTACTAACCAGTAAACATCAAAATGCAGATGAGTTTATCAAAACCGGCGTAAATGGTTTTGTAATGCCAGACAACCCACTGAGTTATGCCGAAACTATACACCAATTACTAAATTACAATTACAAAGATACTGTCGCTATCGGTCAGAACGCTAAAAAGACCGCCGAAAAGCTATTTGATTTAGATAGATACTTAGATGAGTGGAAGATATTGATTGATATGATACTAGAGGGCAAACGCCCAATCTGGAAGAAAGGAAAGATATGGTAAGCTTTTTACATTTTAGTCAGCTACACGCTGGCAAGGGCATAGGCTCGGTTAATATAAGAGTCAAGCAGTTAATCAAATACTGGCCACAGGCAGAGGAGTATAGATTTGGTAGCAAGCCTGATGTCTTGATATTTCAAAAGGTATATTGGTCGCCCGATTACTACCTACCAGAAACCTACAAGGCTGGAATAAAGATACTTGATATTTGTGACCCTGATTGGTTACAGAATAACTATGTTAAGCGAACAATAGATAGTATGGACGCTGTGGTTGTGCCTACCCTTGCACTTAAAGAGTTTGTCGAGCAATTAACTGACAAGCCAGTCAAGATTATTAAAGACCGCTTTGATATGGAGTTGATACCAAAAGAGTGCAAAAAACATACAGGCGATATTAAAAAGGCTGTTTGGTTTGGCTATGCACATAATGCTGGGTGCTTGGAGGGTGCGGTACATGCCCTAGAGAAGCTTAAAATTAAGCTCATAGTAGTCAGTCAAGATGACCCACAGGCTTGGCATTGGGCAAATGATACCGACAATTACCGTAAGAAGTTTTATCGCTATTATAAATACAATGAAGAAAAGATATATGAGTATTTGCAAGGGGCTGATGTCTGCATACTGCCAGCCGGTAACCGCTCAATAGATAGGTTCAAGAGTGATAATAAGACTACCAAAGCTCGGCTCGCAGGCTTGCCAGTGGTTAAAAACATTGACGAACTTGAAGCAATGATGACTGATGTTGCAAGAAACAAAGAAGCAGAGTACTATTATGGTAAGACTAAAAAAGCTTATGATGTACTTAATTCAATTAAAGAATATGAGGAGTTGATAGATGAAATTAGAAACGAACAATAAATGTATTCATACTCCCCTACCCCACTCCAAAAACCACTCCCCCAAACCGAGTGGCAGTAGTGCATACATAAATAGGGGAGTGAGGTTATATGGAGTTTGAAGCAGAGATAAAGAGAACATCACAAAGAAAAATGGCAAGCCTAGATAATATATATCAAATAGTTTTAGAAACCGATAACTCAACAATCTTAGACTTAGGTAAGCTGCCAAGTGATAGGACAGTTATGGTAACAATAAATGTAGAGAAAGCGGACTAATGCGACATTATAAAGATAAAGAGTTTGCAGCTTTTATACAATCAATACAAGCAGGTCAGGTATCTCACTGGCAAGACATTGCAAGAGCTATTGGTGTTGATGAGAACACAATCACTAGGTGGAAGAAGCTACCAGAAGCCCAAGAGGCTATACAAAAAGGTATAGATAATGCAATTGAACAAATGCAACTGTCAGGCAAAAGAGATTGGCGTATGTGGGAGTCAAAGCTAAAGATGTTAGGAGTTAATCCAGCTACTAAAGTAGAGGCAAATGTTACCAATCCAATTGAGTTAATAATAAGTAAATATGGAAGTGGCGAGGGTGTAAGTGAAGTACCAAGAATTACAACAGATGAGAACGGATCATCTGAAGATAACGCATGATGTAACCTTATATCCATACCAAGAGGAAATAAGCAATCGTATATTACAAGCCTTGACGCATAATCTTAATATTACGACTGCCGAAGATATAGCAGCAGCCCAGTTAATAGAGTTGTCAATCGAGATATCAAGACAGGCTGGAAAGACTACTGGGGTGGTGCATACGGTTGAGTTCATAATGACATTCTTATCACAGCTATATAAAAGGCCAATCAGTATAGGTATATTCGCACCTCAAATAGAGCAAGCAAGAACTGACTTTGAGAGATTGAAAAACGCCCTGCGACCTGTCAGGGGATTACTTGTAACCGATGAAGAGGCAAACAATGAAGTTAGAGAGAGAGAGAATGCCAAGACCCTAGTATTACCTAATGGCTCAAGTTGTTGGATAGCACCAGTCACCACTACCTCTAAACCCGAAAGTAAGACTTTTGACTTAATGATATTTGAAGAAGCCCAAGATTTAGATGACGCAATTGTGCAGCAGCAGATATGGCCAATCGGTGCTACCACTAACGCACCTCGTATATATATCGGTACTGCCGGAACTCGACTATGCTATTTTAAGACGCTTGGCAATCGCAAAAGTGCTATCAAGATATACTTTGAAGATATAGTTAAGCAACGCCGACAGACCTATGAGCAGACTGGTAATGTAAATCATTTGCTGTACGAACAAACAGTCCGTAATGATATTAAGAATGCAGCAGAGGGCATTGAGAGTGATGAGATACAACGCCCATACTTTGGCAAATGGCTCATTGGCACTGGTCAATTTACTACACTTGAAGAACTGCAAGGCTTAGAAACAGACCGCAACTACACCCAGAGTGAAAAGCAAATGGAGTGTTATGTCGGTATTGATACTGCCAAGCACCCAGATAGTACTGTGGTGACTGTATTGCGATATAACCCATCACTCAAAAAGCGTGAGCTAATCAATTGGCTAGAATTACGAGGTGAAAATTACAAATCGCAATTTGATATTATTACTGATTTACTAAGTAGATATAAAGTGGTGGCTTTGGCCATAGATAGTACAGGGCAAGGACAGTTTATGCCTGATTGGATTAGTGAGAGTACAGAGTTTCAAGATGAGCATAGTGGTTTGTATGAAATAAACTTCAGTGCTAAGACCAAAGACGCTATGTATCGCAATCTAAAAGTAACAATCAAAGACACCTTGACGAGTTTGCCCAAATTAAGTACAACTAATGGTAAGAGGTTCACCGAACAAATGGTTAATCTGCAACAGCAATATAAATTGCAATACCTGAGTGTGAAACACCCAGATGACCCAAAGGCTCACGATGATTACCCAGATAGTTGGGCTTTGGCCGAGTGGGCTTCTGCGAAGTGGAACGAGGATAGCAATGCAATGATAGCGGTGGTAGATACCACACAGAAAGAACGAAAGGTTGAAAAAGACAATGAGGGTAAAGTTACCGATTATTGGCCTAATAGCGACTGGTAAAGATATACAAGAGCCTGCTATACCAAAGGTTACGACAATAGATGTACCAAAGACTAAGAGCAATATACTTGGTAGCTTTTTGGATCTTGGCAGTAAGAGTTTGTCAGGTGAGAAGTCAGTATCAGCTAAGTTGATCGAAAGCTTTTATGAGTGGGTATTTATAAATGTAACTACCCTTTCAGAAGAGATATCAAAATTAGAGCCTGAGCTGTATCAAATTATACTGCGTGGCGGTGAATACCAGATGGTAGAGGTTGAAACTCACCCTATACTTGATCTATTAGACCGCTTCAACGAGAGTACTACCCAATCAGACGCATTCTATCTAACCGAAGCACATCTTGATTTAGTTGGTGATAGTTTCTGGTATCTTGAGGGCGGTGCGAATGGTGCTCAGCCGACTAACATATATTTATTACAGCCCGACAAAGTATCGCTTAAGCTGGGCGATGTATATAGCGGTGCGACAAGACTTATTGCTGGATACAATTATAAAACTACTGTCGATGGTAAAATTATTCAGGTTGATTACGAACCAGAGGAAATACTGCCAATCAAAGTGCCTAACCCTAAGAACCCATACAGAGGATTCAGTGTAGTTGAGGGTATTGCAAATACACTAGATATTGATAGCAATACACTTACTGCAACAAGAAGCTTTTATGAGAATGGTATGATGAGCCAATTTATGCTCACAACAGATAATAAGATTACTGATGACCAACTCAAAAGATTAAAGGCCGAGATGAGAGCCGCCTACTCAGGCAGTAAGAACTTCTGGAAAGTGCCTATCTTTGGTGGTGGTATCAAGCCTGAAACTGTGCAGATGTCAGGTCGTGACGCACAGATAATTGAACAGCAAGCTTGGACACGAGATAAGATAATGGCTGCATTTAAGAATACTAAAGCCAGTCTAGGTATAACCGAAGATGTAAACCGGGCTAATGCTGAAGCCACATTATTGTCTTGGAAGCAATCAACCATTAAGCCAAAAATGTGCCGAATTGTGGACGCATTGAATGAACACCTAGTACCTCGTTATGGTGATAACCTCATACTTGGCTTCAAAGACCCTGTGCCTGAAGACGCTAGTAAGAAAAATGTTGAGGCTATATCGCTACTCAACTCAGGCATTATAAGTATTAACGAGGCAAGAGATATGATAGGCATGGACAGTACAACAGGTGGTGATGATGTGGTTAGTACTAGAGAAGTGCCAAACGAAGTGCCAAAATCAGTTAAGAATGTAAACTACAAGCAAGTACTAAGACGCAATGGCTTTTATACGAGGTTCAAAAATCATAAGGCTCAATACCAAAAGGCTTTAGAGAATGCACGACCAATTGCACGACAGATAATCAAAAAAGAGCTGCCTGTGGTGGTTGAGGCTAAAGTAGTACACCCAGACTTCACTAATGACAACATACAAGACTTTCAGGCTAAACAATTAGAGTTTGTTGATAGAATAGAGGCTCAATTTGAAGATAAGCTAAAGAGCTATTTAGATGTACTTGCAAATAAAGTAGTCGGTAACTTACACCAGCACTTACCTACAAAACAGGTTAAAAATAAGACTTTATTCAACGAGGCTGAAGAGCTAGGTATAATACAAAACGAATTACGACCTACACTTGTAGCATTGGCTAGTGCCAGTTCTAATCACGCTAATTCACTGATTGGTGTTAATAGCCCATTTGTACCTGATGAGAAAGTCTACAGTTATATTCACAGGCAGATAAACAAGTTTGCCGATAGTATGTTTGCGACTGATAAGGATTACTTGGCCCGGCTAATTGCTAATGGTGTGGCCAACGGTGATAGTATCGCAGTGATATCTCGGTCTATTGAGAGTAACTTCAAAAATACCTTTACAAGAATACAGGCCGAACGAACTACCAGAACTGAAATACTACGAGAGAGCAATCACTTTATGACCGAGCAATGGATAGAGAGTGGTGTCGTAGAGAGTAAACAATGGCTACTCTCAGGCGACCCTTGTGAGGTATGCCTAGCAATTGAGGCAGAGTATGGCACAAGAGATTTAACCGAGAACTTTGCAAGTCTTGGCGATGTGATCGAATATCAGAATGATAAGGGCGAGCAAAAAACATATACTATAGATTATTCCGATCTTGAAGAACCACCTGCACACCCAAACTGTCGCTGTACCGTAATACCGGTATTAAAATCACTCAAGGCTTTTGATACCAGTAGTTATGGTCGCATTAAAGAGCTTGAGAATAAGATTGATAAGCGTACAAAGGCGTATAGAAAGATTAAGCAAGCCAAGTCAGAACAAGATGTGTATATCAAAGAACTTGAGAAGCTTGCAGGGCTAGGCAATGAATGAATACAAAGCCAAAACAACTCAAGCCAAATTATCAAAACTAAAAGCTGACAAACAAGCTAGGGTTAATGCTAGAAAAGAACATGTTGAATTAGTCAAAGAGATGAAAGCTCTTAAGGGCTATATAAGCCGATTTGGCGACATTGTAGCCGAAAGTAAGCCAATATACCCAAAAGAGATGAAAATGCTTGATACCAACATTAAAACGCTTCTGAATGTAGTTAATAAGGGCATTACTATATCTAATCTTAAAGATATTGAACGAATTAAAGAAGTTGTAGTCAGCAATCTTGGTGATATTGCCCAACCAGTAATAGAAAAGACCGAGATACCAAAATGGCTGGCCAGTAAAAAAAGTATAAAAAATCTCAATGTGTCGGTGATGAAAGTTGTGCAGGGCATGATTAACCTTGAGGCAAGCAATAAACCGAAGCAAGACGCTGACAACTTCTTGCCATTTAGACGAGTTATACGACAGGGTAATAGATTAGTATTTGATGATAGTGATTGGGCTAGTCGTGGCGGCGGTGCAGGTGGTGGATCGTCCGGCGGTTTAACAGACACAGAGCTTCGGGCAACCCCAGTACCAGTATCGGGAACGGTAACCGCTAATCTTATGACTTTTGATGGCGAGGGCTTTCAATTTAGAGCTTCAGGTACTATAGCTAATAACGCCAACGCCAAACGAATTAGAGTGAAATACGGGGCAACGACTATATTAGATACAGGTGCAGCAGGAATTGCTGTCTCAACTGCTTATGATTGGGTTGTAACAGGCGAGGTTATTCGGACAGGTGCAGCCACCCAAAAGTGTAATGCAACCCTTATGGCTGGTTCAACGGTTTTATTTGCGGACTTTGCAACCGCAGCCGAAACACTATCTACTGCAATCACTCTCAAGCTAACAGGCGAGGCGGTGGCAGATAACGACATAGTTCAAGAAACCCTTACAGCTCAACCAGTTAAGTCAGCAGTATAATAATGTGTCAAGAGATAAAAGAGATACGCTGAGTTCTTGACGAAATAACCAATATCATTTTACATATAAGTATAAGGAAAAAATATGAACACACTTTTCACAAAAGCAATTATTGAAAAACAGGACAATGGCGAGATCACAGCCATAGCTTCAACTGCCGTTGAAGATAGACAAGGCGAGATAGTAGAGGTCGAGGGTTGGGACATTAAAGACTTCAAGGCTAATCCGGTAATACTATGGGGACACGATCACTCACAACTACCAATTGGCAAAGCCACCAAGACTTGGGTTGAGGGTACTGGCAAGCAAGCCAAGCTAATGACTAAGATTGCTTTTCAAGAAGTTACCGAGCTGGGTAGAGCAGTTAAGCAATTAGTGAATGATGGCATACTCAAAACATTGTCAGTTGGTTTTCAGCCTATTGATGGCGAGGGTAACCGTTTTACCAAACAAAAATTGCTTGAAATAAGTGTCGTGAATGTACCTGCTAACCCACAGGCAATGATGTTGGGCTATAAGAGCCTTAAAGACGCTGGTTTTACTGATGATACGATTACTAAAGCTGGCATACCTGCTGCAATGGTAGAAAAGGTGTCACACCTAGAACAAGAGGTGGCAATTATAAAAGGTCAGGTAGAGTCTGCGGTGAATGGGCTTAAACACCTAAATCCGCAAAATGGTCGAAGCGATCGTGTTACTACGGAACGATTGAGTATGGCAAAAGCTTCAGCGAGAGCTGTAGACTTAATTTTGTCAAACAAAACTCAATCGGCGAGTACGATACGGTCTGCAAAAACAATCAAAATGGCTAGTGATAATATCATTAGTTCATTAAAAGGTGAATTAAAATCCAATGGGAAAAATTAAAGATTTACAAGCAAAACAAGATCGAACCGAAGCAGAGCAGAAAGAGCTAGACGAACTTCTTACCGAAGCTAAAGACTTAAATGTCGACGCAAAAGAAGAAGTTTCTGACGAGCAAGCCATCGAAGACGCTGCAAAATCTATAGCTGATAAGGCTGTAGAGCAAGCAGAGTCACGACTTTCAAAGTCAATTGATGAACTTACTGCAAAACTTAAGGGCGGAGTAGAAGTACCTGAAGACGCAAAAATTAAAGTAGTGTCACAGAAGTACATTGTAGATAGCAAACTAGGCAAGATATCTGTTGCAGAACTTGAAGATATGAAAGTTGAATTACCACAGCGTAAAGCTATGGGTAAATCAGTAACTGAAGTATCTCAAAAGACTGTAAACTTCGTACAAGCCTGGCTAACTGGTGATCACGAAAAACTTCAAGTACTCGTAGAGGGTACTGGTTCTCGTGGTGGTTTCTTAGTACCTGATGACTATGCAAATATGCTAGTTGAAGATATTAGAGATCAAAGCATTATGCGTAATATTGCTGATGTTATGTCTACTAAGAGTGATACTCTTCACTTGCCAAACTTGGCAGGCCGACCTCAAGCAAACTTTAGAGCAGAGGGTGCAGTCAAATCTACATCAACTGTAGATTTTGGCGAGAATGTCTTCACTCCTTATTCTTTGGCAACTATCATTCCACTTTCAAACGAGTTAGTAGCTGACGCTACTCTGGGCGTGAATGGGAATATCGTTAATAAAGTTAGCGAATTAGCTGCACAAGCAATAAGTGAGAGAGAAGAACGAGCTTTCTGGCAAGGTTCAGGAACAGGTCAACCAACTGGTATGAGTACTTACACACTAGGCACTTTGTCTGGTGGTATTACCGATACTACGAGGGCTGACGCTTTGATTTCAACTTACTTTAGACTACCGCAAGGTTACCGAAACAAAGCTGTATGGGTAATGAGTAGTGAGTCAATGGACAAGGTACGCAGACTTAAAGATAGCCAAAACAACTATCTTCTAGGAAGTGTTACCGGAACTCCAATGCCAACTATTCTAGGCCGACCAGTTTACGAAAGTAACTGGGTAACTGCTGGTACTGCTTACTTTGGGGACTTCAGTTACTACAAAATTGTTGACCGAGAGGGTATACAAGTAGATACTTCAACTGAAGCTACTGTAGCAAGTCAAAGTGCGTTTGAAAGAAACTTAACTTTTGTTCGTGTTGAAAAGCGTGTAGACGCAGAATTAGCATTCACAAATGGTATAAGAAGCGTTACTTCATTGGGTACTAACTAAACTTAGTACTTCAACTCTTGGCTCGCTTCGGCGAGTCTTGGGTGGGGGTATTATGAGAGTAAGAATTATAAAAACAACACCGCATTATAAAAGAGATGAGATAGTTACCCTAGAAAAGAGCTTTGCACTCGATTTGATAAAGCAAGGTATAGCAATATTAACAAAAGATATGGTAGAAACAGATGGCAACACTAAATAGCTGGGCATTGACATCAGTATCAGATGTAAAAGAGAGTCTAGGGATCACTGGCACTAGCCAAGATAATCTTATAATACGAAAAATCAATCAAGCGACAGATATGATTGAGAGCTTTTGTGGTAAAAATAATAGCCAACACTTTGCAAGTACAGGCTATGCTGAGGAATATGACGGTACAAGTACCAACCAACTTATACTAAAAAACCGACCAATTATATCTTTTACAAGCCTACAGGTACGAGATGGCACGCAAAATATTAGTTCGTTTTCAAGTGTGAATACACAAGATTACTTTGTTGATATGACGGCTGGGGTATTAGACGGGCTATCTTACTTCTATTACACCTGGAACTATTACAAGGCTACATATACCGCTGGCTTTGTTACAATACCAAGTGACTTGGCAGAAGCTTGTGTAATGCTTGCTAGTGCATTAGTAGACAACGCCAGCACAGGCAGTGCGGTCAAGTCAAAATCACAAGGCCCTAAAAAAATTGAATATTATGACACACCGCAGGGTCAGTCGCTTATTACTCAACTTGGTATAGATGATATGCTACAACGCTATACAGATGTACCAATTTTAGCGGACAAGTAAAATGTCAAAGCTATTTTTCAAAAACCACGAGATACAGGTGTATCGTAATCGTAGGATTGGCAGCAATGATAGATACACTATCAGTGCGACAGGTACGGTCTTGGCCGCCGATATAACCCCAGCTTCTTTAGAAAGAACCCAGTTTGAGAATACAGCGATAGGCAAAACATATATCGGATATGTTGAGGTTGATGTGAGTATTAAAGAGGGCGATGAAATACATATCGTCGATAGTAGTGACCTAACCGCTAAGCGATTTCAGGTCAAGGGTGTATCTCGTTGGGAGGGCTTCGGGATTGTAGACTGTAAAGAATTAACTTTAGTGAGCCAAGATTAGATATGCAAGTCAATATTAAAATCGCCAACGCTAGTGAGATTCGCCGAGCTTTTAACAAAGCACCCCGCTTAATGGATAAGGAGTTGAATACTGCTATGTGGCGAATGGGTGCATTGGTACAGCGTGAGAGTATGCAACGCACGCCAGTGCTTACTGGTAGACTACGAGCCTCACATACATTGAATGTTAGTGGCGGTGGTATTGGCAAGACTGCAACGATACAGCCAACTGCAAATTATGCGATATTTGTTCACGATGGTACTCGCTTTATACAAGCCAGACCTTTTCTAAAAGAGGGTGCTGATGATAGTATGAATGATATACAAGATGGATTCGTTCGGGCGGTGCAAAATGTTTTTGATGAAATTGGGAGGTCGGTATAATGTCAGTTAGTACAGATATTAAGAAGTTATTAGTAAATAAGATCAACGGTTTGAGTAGCACTCAGGCAGTATATGGCTACTCGGAATTAAACCCAAGCGGTTGGCCTTGTGTTTGGGTTAAAACCGCAGACCTGCAAGGTACTTTTGTGACTACAAGCGAGAATAGACGCATTTATGCCTATGATGTAACCGCCATACTCATATTGGGCGAAAACTTTATCAAAGACGGTAGTGTGCAACGAGAGGAGTATGCAGAGAACACTCTAGCAACTGTCACCGACCAAATAGTAAACCTGTTTGACGATACCAGCTTTATATCTCAACTTAATGGTATATATACCACCGGTGATACAACTGCACTGTTTGTAGAGGCTGCTGACGCTAGATGGGGCGAGATAGATATGCAATCAGGCAAGGCTAAGGCTATACAAATATCGCTAATGATACACACAGATTACAATGTCACGACATAAGAGTTCTTGACGAATAAGATATATATACACAATAATAAAAACATAGGAGAATAATAATGAGTAAGTTCGTAGGAAGACTGGGAACAGTCGGCATAGCAAAAGAAGCAACATCAGGTACAATTGTGACACCAACTTTATGGTGTCCGGTTAATTCAATAAGTTTTGATGATAAGGTTACTACCGCACGAGAAGAAGAGGGCTTGGGTAGAATCGAAGATAGTGATAGTAATTTTGTAGTCAGTAAATATGGTGAGGGTGATATAGAGTTTGACCTGAACGACAAACAGGTTGGGCTTTTTTTAACCTCGTTGCTCGGTGCTTCACCGGTCATCACTGGTGGTTATGTGCATACATACGCATTAGCAAATACAAACACTCACAAAACTTTATCAATTGCATACCAAGACCCTGACCAAACTAAGATATTCCCATTTGCTATGATTGATAGCCTAGAGATTACGGTAGAGCCAGATGGCATAGCTAAGGCTAAGGTAAGTTTTAAGAGTCGTGTATCTCGTGATTGGAGTACACTCACACCTGATTTTACTTCTGTAGGTAATAAGTTCTTACATCAACACCTTACATTCAAGCGAGCCTCCGCTGTTGCTGGATTGGCTGGATCAAGTCCAGTATCTCTCAAGAAACTGTCGCTTATGATAAAGACCAACGCCAGTTTTGATAATACGGTCGGTACGGTTGAGCCAGAGGCAATACTCAATCACCAGTACTCGGTTGAGGGTGAGCTGACGCTAAACAAGACAGACGATACTTACCGACAGCTAATGCTTGCAGGTACATATAATGCGATTGACATTACTTTCAGTCGATCAGCCACATCAAGTCTACAGTTTCAACTGCCACGAGTAGATTTTACAGAGTGGGAACAAGACAGAGGCCTAGATGATATTGTTGGCCAAACGATTCAGTTTAAGGGTAACTATGATAGTGCAAACGCATTAGCCATCATAAATGCTTGTGTGCTAAACAATACCTATGCAGGTACAGCGTACTAACAACTAAAGGAGTAAAAAAGCAATGAGTCGAATAGTAATAAAAAAGCGAATATCACTCGATTTTATCGGTGATGAATATAGTGATTGTTATCTTGAGTTCAAGACAATACCAATGAAAGATTATGAGCAGTATGTAAAACTATCTAAGACTGAAAGTGATGAGAGTAGTGCTGTTGAGTTTCTTACTAGCACCCTAAAAAAACTATTCGTCGGTGGTAATTTCAAAGACGACGATGGTAAATTATTCGATGTTAGAGCAGATGAACTTGATGACTTTGATATAACTACAATAGTCACCTGTTTTAAAACCCTTACAGGACAAGCTCAAAGCCCAAACTAACCAAGCGGTTGGCTGACTCAATCTTTCACAATGGCAACCCACCGCTGGAATTACTAAAGTTTCACTACCGCAAACTATTTCATTTGTCTGCAGCTCAACTAGAGCAAGAGCCAATTGATGACTTCTTTACGAACCTACTGATTTATGGGTACATTAAAGAGAAGCAAAAAATGGAAATGGAGAAAAACAAGTAATGGCTACCGCACAAATAAAAGCAGTAATTACAGCCGAAGATAGGGCTTCAGAAACAATATCAAAGTTTGGTCATGGTGTTGGAACTGTAGCTAAGGGTGTTGCTGTAGGAGTTGCTGTTGCTGGTGCTGCAGTTGCTGCTTTTGGCGTTGCCTCGGTTGGTGCGTTTATGGAAAGCGAAGACGCTGCCGCACAACTTAATGCAGTGCTAAAATCAACTGGTGGTGTGGCTGGCGTTACTGCGGATCAAGCAAACGCATTAGCTTCTGCACTACAAAAGACAACTAAATATTCTGATGAGAGTATATTATCAGCCCAAAATATGCTCTTAACTTTCACGAATATTGGCAAAGATGTATTCCCTGATGTAACAAGGGCAGTATTGGATATGTCTACTGCAATGGGGCAAGACCTTAAACAAACATCTATACAGGTAGGTAAGGCAATGCAAGACCCTATTGCTGGTGCAACAGCACTGCAGAGGGTAGGAGTGAAATTAACCGACACACAGAAAGACTTGATTAAAAGCTTGGTTGAGAGTGGCGACACAATGGGTGCTCAAAAAGTAATACTTCAAGAACTCCAAAAGGAGTTTGGTGGTAGTGCAGAAGCTGCAGGCAAAACTTTTGGAGGTCAGCTAGAGATATTAAAGAATACCTTTGGCGACTTAATGGAAGTTATCGGTAAGGGCATAGTAGATGTTATTCAGCCTTTTGTTAAGGCGATAGCAGACTATGTTGATAATCATCAACAACAGATAGCCGATGGGTTTAACGGCCTAGCACAGGGTATTGGAATTGCTTTTAGTGCGGTGAAATGGGCATATGATAATGTGTTAGCACCAGTGTTCGGCTATCTACAAGACAGAGCACCGGCAATACTTGCAGCCCTCAAAGAGGCTTGGGTAGTCTTAGGGCCGGCACTTCAAACCTTATGGACAGTTATCAGAGATAATTTGTGGCCGGCATTGAAAGATTTATGGACAGCACTTGAGCCATTAGCACCTTATATATTAGGTGCATTAGTTGTCGGTATATATGTACTTGTATCTGCACTTACATTGACTGTAGCTGTACTTACTATAGTTGTTAAGTTCGTTACATTGGTTGCAGACGCATTTGGCTGGCTGCTCAATAAGGCAAACGAACTAGGCAGGGCTATTGGTAATGTGATGACACAGATTATGATATATGCTGCTCTATGGTATTCTGCTAACAAAAATGCAGTTGATGGTGTGGCTAACGCATTTAGAGGATTGGTTTGGGTCTTGGGTGCAATAGGGGTTGGAATATATCATTCAATTACTGGGCCATTTGTGGCAGCATATAATGTAATATCAGCAATTATAGGCAATATACGAAATGATCTCGGAGGGTTTGGTGTGGGTATGGCCGCAAGGATAGGAATTGGAATACTAGGCAGAGCAAGCGGTGGCCCAGTGTCGGCTAATTCACCGTACATTGTTGGTGAGAAAGGGCCTGAGCTATTTGTACCGAGTGGCAGTGGGACTATTATACCTAATGGGCAAGGCTCGACTGCACAGACGACCTCTAACACCACAATAAATATAAATGTAGGTCTTATGACTGGATCGGCAATAGAACGCCGAGAGGCAGCCCGTATGATGTTTGAAGACCTAAAAGACATTGCCAGTATGCAGGGGCAGACAGTCAATCAAATGATAGGGAGTAACTAATGGCATACAATCTAGGCGGCAACGCAATAAAAGCACCTCAATCTTTAGAAGTAAGTAACAATACCCAGTACGCACAGCAGAGAACATTGCAGGGTGCGGTCGGGCGTGATTACTTTGGATCGAATAAAAGGGTTTGGAAGTTAAGCTATCAGAATATTAAAAAGGCTGATTACGATACTATCAATACTCAATACCAGCTTTACTTGACCAACAACTCAACCCAAGCTTTTATATCGACCGAAGCAAACTATCTGGTATCTACAACTAATGTGCATATTAACTTAGACAATCGTGGCTTTAGTGTTGGTGGGGAAGATTATATTTCTAGCTTTACGCTGATATTAAGTGAGGCGTAATGCAAACTGTACCAACAGGCTTTACTGCTGAAGAGAGGGATACAACCAGAAGCGTAGTAGCGTCTGCTAGTTTGGCATGGAATAAAAGCTTTTTATCAACGATCAAGTTCTTTACAATTGGGGTTTCAACAATTGGCGGCAACGACCTAATACCTGGTGCGGCGGGTGCTAACTCGGCATGGAATAAATACCAGTACACAGACGAAAGTACTAACCTGTTAAATGTAAGCTATGAGCAAGAGCTAAACCAGCCAATCGGTGGTCTTGTGAAGAAGATAGCAAACTTTAGCCTCGATAATACAGGCGGAAGATATACACCTAGATACTCAGGCGGTAATAGTGCATTGTTTACCTCAGTTAATAAACCAAGACGACCTGTGATCTTAAACGCTGGGTTCAACTATAGTGGTATAGACAACGAGATACCGCAGTTCGTTGGCGTCACAAGTAAAACGCCAGAGATAGATAGCCGGAGTAAGGTGGCCAAGTTTCAGGCTAATGATTTTGTTGATTTTATTTATAATTCGTATGCTGACAGAGAAACTATGTTTACAGGTTTGCGAACAGATGAGGTGCTTGATAGTCTGCTTTCAGGTCTTGGCTTTGCAACCAGTCAATATAATTTAGACTATGGCATTAACATTGTGCCTTTTGCAGAGTTAAAGCCAGGCGATAAGCTGGGCGATGTTATAAATAAGCTAGTACAGGCCGAGAATGCTCACTTCTATCAAGATGAGAGTGGCGTATTACGCTTTGAAAATAGACAGCATTGGGATTCAGCACCATATACTCAAGTGCAGCGTGTACTTACTACCTCACTTGTGATCGACTCGATAACACCTAATACGGATCACTTAATAAATGTGGTTGAAGTTAAGGCCAAGCCAAGAGCCAAACAAGCTAATCAATTGGTGTTTTCACTGTCTGGTACGAAAGAGCTGGCTGCAAATAGTGACACCGAGATATTTGTGAGCTTTGATGACCCAATGCTTTCAATTGATGACCCTGTATATGTGGCCAACACATTATCAGATGGTACAGGAACTGATGTCACTAGCTCAGTTAGTTTAAAGTCTTTTAGTAAGTTTGCTAGGGCGGCAAAGATTGTGTTGCAAAACAATACCACCAACACCGCTTTCATAACAAGTATGTTTCTAAATGGTAGACCGGCTAAAGTTGTTAGCGATATTTATTTACGAGCTCAGAGAGATTTATCAGTAACCGCCTATGAAGAACGACCATATATTATAGATAATGATTATATCGGCAATAACAGTTGGGCAGATAGCTTTGCACAGATGGTATTAAGAGATTACTCACAACCAGAAAACTTAACCGAGGTCACCATACGAGCCTTGCCTGATTTGCAAATGGGCGATCTGGTTAGCTGGCAAGGTAAAGATTGGCGAGTGTTTGGTATAAAGACCAACATTGACCCAAGCGTTGGGTTTGTGCAAAGATTGAAACTACTACAGCGTACCGTCACAAGCTACTTTAGAATTGGTATTAGTACGATTGGCGGAAGTGACTTAATAGCACCATAAGGAATAAAATGGCAACAATAGAAGAATCATCAGACAAAACAAAAGAACAAGTAGGGCAAGGTGCAGAGCAGTTATATGTCTACAAACAGGGGTTAATAACTATATCGCCATCTGAGTTTATTGGAACAAGTGCTATTAAAAGCACAGAAGTTAATGCAATACCTGGCTCTGTAACTGAGAGCAATATTTTATTTAGTCATTTTGATGTGTACCAAAAGGTTGTAGACTATGGGGCTTTTATACAGGGGGACGCAGAAACTATTAAGTTAAATTATAATTTTGGTACTCAAAAAGCTAATGCTCGGTGGTGGTACAAATACTGGGCTGGTTCGCCTGGATACATAGGTATAAATATAGATATTTATTATACTGCTGACGCAGCAAGTGGAAGTCTTTATTCAGCAGATCAAACCCAAGAGTTCTATTACACCATATACACTAAGAGCCAGATTTAGAGTTCTTGACGAAGTGCCTAAAAATGAGTAAAGATATAATTATGAATGATTTGAAGAAATACAAAGTTATTTGTCTAAAATGTGAGCAAAGCGACAATCTACTTATAGATGAGGGTAATAACCTGATTGTAAACTATGACAAAGGTACTGGCACAAACTTTTTAGCCGGTCGGTGGCGTAAAGATAATCAATGGGGCTGGGAATGTATTTGCGGTAATGATAACAGGGTTGGCAAGACTGAAGCTTCATTTCTAAATGAATTAGTAACACAGGGAAACTCAAAGCAGATGAAAGATATAGAAAAATCGTTATTGATAGATGATAATAAGCAATTCAAAATGGAGGTAATCTAATGGCGTATACAGCATTCTCGGTAGTCTTTGGTGAGCAACCAACAGCTGCAAAATGGAACACTCTTGGTACTAATGACGCACATTTCTATGCCTATACAGGCGAGGGTACTAATGCTGTTCAACAATATGTATATTCACAAGTTGGTACGGTATCTACAGGAACAACAATAATACCAAACGATGATACCATTCCTCAAAATACTGAGGGTACTCAATTCTTGACTAGGGCAATTACACCAAAATCAGCCAGCAATATTCTGAGAATTGATATCAATGCTTTTGGTGCAAATACTGTTTCTGATTCGACTACAACTGCCTTATTTCAAGATTCAACAGCTAATGCTTTAGCTGCTACATCACAATGGCAACAAACTTCTGGTGGTCTATTCTTATCTCGAATACAGCATAGTATGATAGCTGGCACAGTAGCTTCAACTACATTCAATGTCAGGATAGGGATAGCTTCGGCTGGCACATATACTTTTAATGGGGCTAGTACAGCCCGTAGGTTTGGCGGAGTTGCTGCAAGCTCAATATCTATTACTGAATACAGGGTATAACAATGAAACGCCAAACACTACAAGGTAGAGAGTAATGGACATATCGCAAATAAGCAGCTGGGCGGTACTAATTGTCGGCGTAGGGTCACTGGTGGTTTCGGGTACTTTATGGAATGTTATCAGAGCTTACAAGGAACGCATTAAACAGTTAGAAGATGATAACAAGGCTTGCACAGAGCTGGGCGTACAACATGGCAAGGATATTGCTGCGGTACAAGCTGAACTAAACTTGGTTCGGTCTATTCCACTAGCAGAAACTGCTAAGTCATTAAAGAATATTAAAAAAACTAACAGAAACATACTTACTACCCTTAAAAAGTCAGCAGTTATATTATCAGCCGAAAAGCATGGGAGTGGGTTATTAGTCAAAACAGCAGAGAAAGAATTGCTAGTTAAAACCAAGAGGGCATAATGTGGCAACAATTCTTAAATCAAAATAATAATAAGTTCGTGGACTTTGATGGTGCATATGGTGCTCAATGTTTTGACCTTGTAAACAAATGGAGTGTGGCTCTTGGTTATAGACCGTTTGGTGGGCTGTATGCTTCAGGCATTATTCACCAACCACAAGGTAATTATACTGTTATACTAAACTCACCGAACGCAGTACCACAGACTGGCGATATTGTGGTCTGGAATAACCGATACGGCGGGGGCTACGGTCACACAGGTATAGCTAGTGGTGATGGTAATACAAATTACTTTGTAAGCTTTGATCAGAACTACCCCACAGGCTCAGTAAGTAAGCTAGTTAGACATAGTTATGATGGAGTGATTGGTTGGTTACGACCGAATAAATTAAACGGCACTACTCCCGTAGTGCAAAAAGGCGAAGATATGATAGACCCACAAGACCGAGATAATGTACGAGTAGTAAATAGTGAAATAAAGGGCTGGGACTTTAACCGAGTGCACACAGGAGAGTTAGACCAGCGAGAAATGGCAGCGTGGACTGGACATACTTGGGAACAGTTTATATCTGAAGCGTGGGTGGAAGGTGAAACATTTAGAAATATGCGAAACCAAAAGCTGGCTGATTATGATAAGTTAGCAGCTCAAGTGAGTGAGTTATCTAAAAACCCTACTAAGGCTGATTTACAGGCTATTACAGACAAGTTTTCAGCTAGCCAAGTAAAGACTGCCGAGTTAGAAAAAAAGCTTGCTGAGGGTGCTGGAAACAGCCCAGATGATATTGTAATTTCACGAACAGCGTGGGCAAAAGCCTTTGACGCAATTAAAAGTTTTTTTAAGAAAGGATAATGATATGCCAGAAGTATGGACAATCATAGGTGTTCTAGCAGTAATAGTGTTAATAATCTACATAGTAAGGAGATAATATGTTAGACAGACTACAACAGTATAATAAGTTTTTTGTAGCTCTTGGTGCTTCTCTAGCCCAGGTAGTAGTGGTGTTGAATGACACTGTATCACCTGGTGTGATAACTACTTCAGAGTGGGTTACAGTAGCAATAGCTTTTGTTGGTGCGATAACTGTATATGCAGTAGCAAACAAATGAAAGACGACGAGCTAACCGAGGATTTTCTTATAGGTATATGCCCACTGAATATTGACAGCATAGAGGATTGCCAAGCTTGCCAATAGTGTTATAATGGAGTGGCGTAAACCTGCAAAACTAAGTTCTCTTTTCTTTCAAAAATAGAACGCAAAATTGCTTGACTTCGGTCAGGCTTTTTTGTATATATGGTATAATAGATCGTGCCTTGCAATCCATTAGTGCCTTTCTGGGTTCGCATTAAAGGCAGCTTGAGGCTCAACTTCGGTTGAGCTTTTTGCATAAGTATATTGTATTATTCTTTTTAGATGAGGTATAATAAACCTATCCACAATACTAGATGTGGGGTATCTCATTAGAAAACCGCTACAAATATAGTGCTTGCACCTCCTTGAGGCATTATAGAAGCGGTTTTTGTATTTACAAGAGTTTATTATAGGTAGACAATGAAATCAGTACCTACAAAGGGGGGTATTGTGGAACGCCATCATCTCTATTGGCCTAAAAAAGCATATAGACGAAATCGTGTGGCTTGGAAATACCGCAATTTACCCTGCAATATTCAAGTGGTCACACATAAAATCCACCTAGCCATTCACAAGGCTAGTAGAGAAACACCTGGTGGTATGCCAAGCACTGACGAGATGTATCAACAAGTCGATAAGTGCAAAGATTGCAAAGGGGGGTGTAATGCTCAATGGGAGTAAGTTCAACTGCAACTGTGGCATAACCAACGACATCACCCCTGAGAATATCATCATTCATATCAGGGAGTGTGTGCCAATCTTAAACACAGTAGAGTTCAGGTGTGAGTGCGGTGAGGTCTGGGCATTGTTCGGAATGAATAAGCAGATTGCCGACTCCGACTTAACTGCTCTATGTGTAGAGAGGACTGAGTTCGCACCTGATAATGACTTTTGGGGGTATGTATCGGTCTTTAGTAAACGGGTTGATAATGTAACCGCCAAGAGAGAGGTTCTATATTTCAAAGCCATATTAGAGGTGGTTAGCCACCCTGACGAGATACTGTGGGGTAAATAATGAAAAGACAAGATACAATCCATGCCCTTGAAATGGAGTTGCGTGGGCTAAACAGTGAGCTATACAACAAGCACATTGAACATTCACGCATGATAATGCGAATTGGGGAAATGGAAACCTTGCGAGCAGAACTTCAGGTCAGGCTCAATGACTTGCTGAGTCCAATAGGGGGTGATAATGCTCAACCTCAAAAAGACCGTCCAGTGGGTCTGGTGGAAGATTGAAGACTGGTGTCTACCGGACGACTACTTCGACTTCTTCAGGTGATCCATAAGTAGCCTTACAACGATGTAGGGCTACTTTTCACTTGCTTTTATAATGTAGTTAAGTAATAATAAGAAACAACCAAATAGACATTTGGTTCAAATTAAATAGAGTGTCCTATTGACAAGGAGGGTATCAAACTGTTATTTTAGACTTGAATGTCTATTTGAGCCCTCCGCAAGGAGGGCTACTTATTTGGTGGGTACATTAAAGCCTGACAGTAGTTTCAAAGAACTTCTGGATAAACAGTAAACACTTTGCTTGTAGGCAGATATACAGTAGAGGCAACGCCAACCACCTGCGACCTCTGACCTCATCTGCTTATAAGAATAACTAAAAATTGGTATAAGATACTGCTAACAATTTTCTAGGATATATGAGGGATAGATGGTGGTATTATTCATGCTATAAATAAACTTAAAAAATCTTTTATAAAACCATTGACTCATGCTTAACATAAGAGTATAGTTATAAGTACATTAAACGAAAGGCAAATAATATGGGAAACGATACAGATAGATTACAACAACTAGAAGACCGAGGTAGTGATGATGAGATACTATCAGCACTTGGTTTACAGCAAGATGTTTTTAGAGAGCTTGCTCGACAAGCCGAAATGGACAACCTTATAGGCGAGGGCTACCCAGAGGCATTAGCTGAAGAAGTAGTTAATGCTATGAGGAATATCTAATGGGTGAGGTAGCACGAATGATACCTGACTGGGTATTGAATACAATAATAATAATAGCTGTACCACTAAGTGTGATGTATACAGTAAGAAAGAGAGCAAACAATGGGAAATAACCAAGCAAAAGCAGAAGTGCTAAAAGATATAATTGAGCTAATAAAGCCTGAGTATCACAATGTAGTTGTAGCTATGATTAAAGAATTAGAGGTATCATGAGAGAATATGAGAAACAATTAAAACAGCCATTTGCACCAGAGCATATCGAATGGCGTATACAGCAATCAGGATCAAACCCTGACCGCAACACTGGCGAAGTAAAGAGGTGGGGTTTGGTATTAGCGTATGTAACCAACCGAGCTATTATGGACAGACTAGATGAGGTATTTGGTATAGAGGGTTGGTGTAACGAGTTTATCGAAGCACCTAGCGGTGGCATACTCTGTGGCATTACTGCACTAACTATGGAAGTGCCTATTACTAAATACGATGGTGCAGAAAATACCCAAGTCGAAGCGGTTAAGGGCGGAATATCTAACGCAATGAAGCGGTCGGCTGTTCAATGGGGTATCGGTAGATACCTGTATGATTTAGAAGCAACCTTTGTAAATATGACTGAGATTAAACCACCCACAATGAAAGGCTATGGTGTACATTATGACAAAGACAGCAAAAAAAGATGTTACTGGAAGCACCCAGAATTACCAGCGTTTGCTAGACCAAGCGAGCCAAGCAAAAGCCCAAGCTAATGTCTTATACGAGCTGTATAAGTCAAAGCGACAAGAATATGAAAGTGCGGTCAGTCAAATAAGTGAATTAAATATTGAAAAAATAAGCAAGGAGTTAAATAATGGCAGGTAATAGAAATGGTGGATTGAAGATACGAGCCACTATGATCAAAAAGCTAGGTAGTGAAGAGGCGTATATCGAATGGCGTAAGTCTATGGGTCGCAAAGGCGGTCATAAAAGTAAAGGTGGTGGCTTTGCCAGTGACAAAATCGGCAAAGACGGTTTAACCGGTTATGAGAGAGCAGTAGAAGCTGGCAAAGTTGGCGGTAAAGTACCGAGAATAAAAAGTATAGATCCTAAGGATTATGACGAGATAAGAAGAAAGTCGATGGGTATGTAATGAATAATGAGGGAAAAAACAAAATGAACAAACCAGAACGCAATTCAATGATAATAACAATACTAGTAGTGGTAATCTGTACCGCTGTACTTATAGGGTATGTGGCTTGGGTGGTTGGCAGTCTACGACACTCAGTCAATCTAAATACCTGTACAAGCATAGCAGTATCAGACCCACAATTTATAGAATTAAAATGTAAGGAGATGAGATGAGTAAGACTAAAGACGAACAAATACACGAAGCCAACGAAGCATACCTAGCTAAAATAGCTGAGATAGAAGCACAATTTGAGGAGAATAGCAAAACTATAAAAAATACTAAATGGATAATCTACGACAGTAGGTATTGGGTCGACCAAGATATTGCTGAGGTTATGGAAATATGCGATACAAAAGAAGAAGCAGAAAAAAATAAAAACAACTATGGTAGCGATTGTGCTGTAGTAGAAACAGATTACAACTAAAAAGGGAAGTATAAGATGAATAAGATTAAACAAGAACAACTAGATAAAGCCTGGAAAGAGTACCAAGCTATCACTAACCCAGCCTGGGAAACCTACGAAGCTATCGTTAACCCAGCCAGGGAAGCTTTCGACGCTATCAATCACCCAGCCAGGGAAGCCTACGAAGTTATCAATAAACCAGCTTTTGCAGCCTACGAAGCTAAGGTGGCTGAGATTGAGGCACAACCAGAAACTGTTATCACTGTAAAAGGTAATAAATATAAGCTAATCAAGGAGGATAAATAAGATGGAATACTCAATAACAAAAGGTGGAATAGCATTAGACAAAAGTTTATAC
>Ga0163151_10001872_pt1 | contig 34231 bp, 26 predicted proteins | sample OliLakLV19MP5IB2_FD_145596 | JGI IMG/M metagenome (GOLD analysis project Ga0163151, IMG submission 145596) | Freshwater microbial mat bacterial communities from Lake Vanda, McMurdo Dry Valleys, Antarctica - Oligotrophic Lake LV.19.MP5.IB-2 | ecosystem: Environmental > Aquatic > Freshwater >... | reverse complement strand
TAGGTACGTTCGCCAATCGGCCGGCCATCGTCTGGGCATCTGCACTTGGTTTCTAACGCAGGTGTTTGGGCACCGATTTCTCGAGAAGTGATGTCACGAACGAAACGTCAGCGACAACAGGCCACAAACAGTCCCCAACCAAGAACAGTTTCCATCGTGGGTACCCACGGTTTTTTGTTTGTCCGTAGTCAGTAGTCCGTCGTAAGTAGCAAACAACTGACAACGGACCACTGACATCTGCGCCAAACCAATCCCAACGGATTGGCTACTTCTATGCGCGAGAGAGTCGCGCCACAACATCTTGTGGCCATTGCTGCCAGCGCGATAAAATAACAGAGTTTTTTTCAGCGAAACCACATCCTGTAGTGGCTCTGGCAGGCCAAGTCACTAGATGATGTGTTCGGTGCCTACTTGTGCAATTCGAGCTTGAGAAATTGGCGTTTGAACTTGAGCTAACCCGCCGCGCAATAAAAAAGGTCAGGGCAAGTCGATCCGTCGTCTTGCCCTGACCTCTATCCTGAAGCAAAACACATCGCTGTGTTTCGCCCTCCCGTTATCGTTATACAGGCAATATCGGCCAGGTAGGTTCCGACACTGTAGCCGAATTATCTGGGTCGTAGGTTGTTGGTAAGACATGCCGGTTGGAGAAAAGGCCCGACTAGCGAAAAAAATCGGGCAGGCTCCCCTCGCGGAGAGCCTGCCCACTTTCAACCGGCTCCTGACTCGAACCATACTCCCCAGTAGGTTCGCGGCAAGTTTACCGGCACGGACTACCCGCCGAAGCGGGCTTTTGGATCGTTAGGTTCCTGGTTGCGGCAGGTACTCGATTGCCGCCGGATTGCCGTCGAGCGGCGTCTGGGGATCAACGGGGATCTTGGGGTTGGTCGGTTCTTGGGGAACCGGCTGGAATTCTCCAGGCAGAGCTTGCCCAGGCAGCAAAGGGATGCCAGCCGCGGGGCCTAACTGCAAGCTGGTCAGTAGCGGATCGCCCGAAAGCGAGATGCTGCCCAGAATTTGGAACTCGGTGGATTCGACATTGGCAAGGCAATGGCATTCGTCGCCAGCCAAACAGCCGTCAACAGGATACATTCCATTCAAGCACATACCGCCAGAACACATACCACCATGACACTCACACTCGCGTTGGCAAAGGTGCGGTCGGCAACAAGGGCGATAGGGGCCGCAGTAAGGCACGGGGCAACACCCGCATTTGCGGGCGTAGACATGATTCCGCCAGCAGTAATGGCAGCACCCGTAAGGGCTGCAATAACCGGGGTACAGAGTATGGCACCGCCGACAGGCGGGCGAGGTCGTGCAAGCACACTTGCAGGGGCTAAACAGCCCATAGCGGCAGGTGTCGCAATTTCGGGGGACGAAGTAGTCGCTGTTGGTGTTCCAGGCACAGCCTTCGGCGGCGGGAGCGACCGAGCCGTAGGTTTGCCAGAACAACCGTCCTTCGGCGTGCGTGGTCCAACCGCAAAACAGCAGCAGACTCAATAATGCTGGGGAGCGCATTGTGTCATCCTAAGTGTTGTGATTGAATTTGGAGGGCGTGGACAATGGGCAACATTGTTTCGCTGCTGAATCATGGGTCAGAACGAGGTGTGGAGCAAACGCCACAGGCCATGTTTTGCCGTCACTAAAGTTTTCCGCGCCGTTACAACCCCACCTCACCGACAAGAACTGCGAATCTCTGCTACCTATGACGATTGAAGCGAACATAGCCGCTTGCAGCTTAGCGGTGCTGCTACTGAGAATTGCGCTCTACGGCGTCAAGAAATGGCGGGGAACGACGCTTGCCGCACCGTGTGTGTGGGTTGCCATCTCAGCGACGTGTTTGGCTGCGTTCGCGTTTTTGCAAACGGGTGATGCCGATACGCTCGGCATGTCGGTGCTGCGGTTTGTGGTCGCCGCGAGTACGCTAACCCCAGTGGTTGCGGTACTTGGTGCCAAGCGCCCGCAAGATCGCGGTTGGCAGTGGGTCGTGCTGACCTTGTGGCTGATCGTGTCATGGCCCGCCATGCAGGCGCTAGCGAATCCCGCGGGACCGCGCTTGGAGTTGTTTGCAGCTTGGAAGCTGTTTTTACTGGGACTCGTGGCGATGGGGCCGCTAAATTACCTAGCAACCCGGCAGTGGTTCGCATCATTGTTCATCGCGGCAGGGCAATTGATTCTACTCAGCGATTTCTTGGGATTTGGAAGAAGCTCTCAGTGGCGATTGCCGACCGCGGTGGGATGTTTTGTCATCGCGGCACTGTTTGTTGCGCTAAGGAAAACCACGCCCATCAACGCGTTTTTGCCCGAGCAAATCGCACGCTGGCTAAAATTACGAGATAGCTTCGGCGCGTTCTGGGGGCTGCGGATTATGCAGCGAGTCAACGAAACAGCCGCTTTGCGAGATTGGCCCGTGCAATTGGCTTGGTCAGGATTTGAGAGCATCACGGACAAGCAATCGCCAGCACTCAGCGCAACTCAAGTGGCAGAAATTGAGCAATCGCTCGACACACTACTGCGTCGATTTTTTTAGGCCGCTTCTTCTAAACCGTTCGCGCTGGGGAAACGCAAATTGAACAAGCCAAAAATGTCTTTGCGGGATAAACCGAGTTTAGCCGTGGGGGTGCCGTCGAACACAGCGTTAAAGAGTTCGCGCTTTTCTTCGAGCACCCGATTGATCCGCTCCTCAATCGTGCCGGTTGCGAGAAACCGCGTGACCGTCACGGGACCAGTGGCACCGATGCGGTGCGCCCGATTGATCGCTTGATCCTCGACGGCCGGGTTCCACCAACGGTCAAACAGGAACACGTAACCAGCGAATTGCAAATTGAGCCCGACGCTACCCGCGCCGTAACTCATGAGTATCACATGTTTCGTGGGATCGTCACGAAAAGTGTTAATCACCGCATCACGACGATTCGACGGCACGCGGCCATGGTATTCCACCGGGCCAAAATTCTGCAGGCGATCGCGGAGTTTGTCGATCGTGCTGACCCATTGGCTAAAAATAATCGCTTTCCGTCCGCTGGCGACGCATTCCTCCAGATCGACGATCAGCCGATCAAACTTGGCGCTCGCCCCCGTAACAGGATCGAAGTTGCAAATCTGTTTGAGGCGAATCACGAGCTCGAAGACGTGTTGAATGGTGAGCGACTCTTGCAATTCCGTGAGATGGATCACCCCTTCCTTCTCGGCCATTTCATAGGCGATTTGCTGCTCGGCTGTGAGTTCAATCTCGGCATCGCGGAACAGCTTGGGCGGCAAATCCTTGAGCACTTGGTCTTTCGTCCGGCGAATGACATAATCGCTCACCGACTTGCGAATGTTCGAGATTTTCATCTGCGGCTGCAAACAGCCGGGCGACACGAACTCGAAAATGCCGACCAAATCTTCGGCACTGTTTTCGATCGGCGTACCAGTAAGCGCCCAGCTTCGGCGACGCGGTATCGAGCAGACCACTTCATTGGTAGTGCTGGCGCGATTCTTGATCCGCTGCGATTCGTCCGTCACCGCCAAATCAAAGGGCTCTTCCACGGCGACAAGGTATTCCCGGTCGCGGACCAAGGATTCGTAATTGGCTAGTAGCACACCTTCTTTTGCGTTTTGCCACAGCCATTCGCGCCGTGCTTGTTTCCCTTCAATCACCGTGACCGGAAGTTCCGGTGCCCACAGCGCGAATTCCCGTTGCCAATTGGTGACCAGGGGTTTGGGACAGACCAGCAGTACTCGCCGCACGTGACCCTGCTGGGCCAAGAGTCGCATCGCAACGATGGCCTGCATCGTTTTTCCCAAACCCATTTCGTCGGCAAGCACCGCCTCGTGGCGGGGATAGAGAAATGCCACGCCGTCAAATTGATACTTGAAAGGCCGAAAGGGAAAATCGAGCGTGGCACTGGCAAAGATTTGCTCCAATGGCGGCTGCAGTAAATAGTAGAGTCGATCTTCCAGCTTCACCACGTCGCGCGGAGGACGTATGCGGGTGCAGGACACGGGACGCAGCGGTTCAAGGGGTTGGTTCGATTCATCAACCGGCGTGGTCAACGGCAACAAAACCTGTACGCTCGCAGCGGCAATTTGTTGGGGCTTCGGTTCCTCTTGACCAAGGATCGCGCTGCCCGCAGGGAACATCACACTCACGATTTTTAGCTTGGGAAACGCCAATGGTACCAAGATCGCGGCCAGTTGTTCGAGCGCGCAATCGACGGACGTGGATTCGGGTGCTGGAATCGCAAACAGATTGTTGGTGAAAACACTCGCCGCTGAGGAAGTGATGTTCAGCGATTCGCTGAACATCGAATGGATGGCCGGTCGTTTGTGCGCGCTCGACTGCGGTTCAAGCGGCATCGGCTCGGTCATGACGTTCATCCGTGGGTTGGTCGGTCACGCGCTGGGCTTCGCGGATTGCTTCCCGAATCCGTTCAAAGGGCTCAGCCAAATCCACGTGCGCGGCCAAATTTCGCAGCGCCTGTTCTTGTTCACTCGGTTGCCACAGGCAGGTGGACGTGCCGAATAGTCGGTAGCCCCCCAGCGTGAAACGAGGAATCGTGGATTCCTCTAACCCTTCTTCGGCATGATCGTTAGATTCGACACAGATTATAATTTCGTCGCGTACGAGGGTGAGTCCCAGCATCTCGCGCTGGTCGGTGAGTACCGCTTGCACTGGTAGCTGGCTTTTGCCCAGCAAAGTTTGCCCAATCAGATCGCCAAGCACGTAAGCGGACAATGTCTTTCCATAGAGAATTCTTTGTGCCTGATTGGGCAAAACCGGCGTACTGCAATGAAATTCCAGGGGGCGGCCCAGTTCCGAGAGTACGAGATACCCCCCGAAGAAGCCGTGTTGGGCGTCTTCCAAGGCCGTGAGAAAGCCAATGGCAGGCAACGATTTAGACACTTTGGTGGACCAGCAGGGAGGTATTCGCAGAGGCAGCCAGACCGAGTGCCAGTCGGCCTTAAGAACGTATTGCGTAACCCTCATCGGGACTAAACGGGAGGCAACTTTAACCAGTCAAACACAAAGGAATTAGGCGCCAATCGCTAGAAATTCTTTCAAGTTTCATTAGAATGGAATCTACAGCCAGGGCAGCGGCACCAACCTTTCGGGGTTGCTTCCTGTCCTCGCTCAAGCCGCGTGTCAAAGGGCATTAGCCTAATCAATGTGCTGATCTTTTCTTATCTCATCATCACTTATTGACGACTCGCTGCACGAGAAAGAAAATCAAGAGGATATTCGCAAGGGTAAGCTCACGTGGGGTGAGCCAAGAAGTCTGCGAGGGATGCGGTGAATTGCATCCAGAGAAAGGAAACGATTTTTCGATGTCTCAAAGTCATTCGATTCCCGCGATGTTCACCCAGGTGGACGTGAGCGCCGGAAGTTCTAGTCGTGTTTCATCAGGTGCGTCGGTCGAGCATTCTGAATTGTTACGAGAAGTATTGGCTGCTCAGGATCGCACGAACGAGATTTTGGAAGAGTTGGTTTGCGTGATGGGGACGCAGCAAAAGCAGCGTGCCCAGGAGCTCCACCAATGGCGCAACGCGAATCCGCGCCTCGCGGAAGCTTGCCGTAATGCGGCCGAGGCACTCAGCCGCGTCCAAGTTGAGTACTTGGAGCGGATGACCGATGAGATTAACGATACCGCCGACGAATTGGCCGACGGCGAGTTCGTGCTCAACGAGTTTGTGGATCGCTTTGGTCCCCGGCTGGCGCATCTCAACGGCGTGATTCAGGTTCTCGCTCAATTGAGCAGCAGCCCCGCTCCGGCGAATCAAGTCGACCAGGCGTAAGCTTTGCTCGCTCAGTTCCGTCTCAGGCGTCTAGGCGGAGAATTCTCCGCGCTGACCACCCGTTGCCATGCGCGAGTGGCTCGGTTATTGTTAATAGTGCGTTCTTGACGCAGTTTGTCCCTTAGTTGGATACGCTTTTGCCGTGAGTGGCTCACGCGATTGTCGTCCGCTTAAGTGGCAAGCTTACCCTGCTGCACTCACCCGCCTTCTCCCGCCCTGCGTCAAAAATTACATGACAACTCCTGTCGATGTCCCTATTGATTTGTTGGATCGCGCTCGTGAAACACTCGATGGCCACACCGTCGAAATGATGGCGTGGCATTTCCACGAGTCGACCGGGTGTCCATTTTGGCTAGAGCAGAAAGCGCAGCTCAAATTCGATCCTCTCAAAGACATTCGCTCGTACGACGATCTCAAGAAGTTTGATTCGTTTGAAGACGAATGGCTCCGTGGCGGACCCGTCCGGCGTTGGGTGCCCAAAGGTTTAGCTGACAAGCCGGTTTATGTGTTTGAAACGGGCGGCACGACAGGCATCCCGAAAAGCCGCATCGCGATTGATGATTTCCGCACCGATTACTCGCTGTTTAGCGAGACTCTTCCCGACAAGTATTTTCCCAAGGGAAGCAATTGGCTCATGCTTGGCCCCTCGGGGCCGCGCCGTTTGCGTTTGGCGGTCGAGCATTTGGCTCAACATCGGGGCGGGATTTGCTTCTGCATCGACCTCGATCCTAGGTGGGTTATTAAGCTCATCAAAAAAGGTTGGATGGAGCATCTCGAAGCTTACAAAAAGCATTGCATCGAGCAAGCCATCACGATTCTTTCCGCGGGACATGATGTGAAGTGCATGTTTGGCACGCCGAAATTGATCGAAGCCTTGTGCTTGGAACTCGAAGAGCGCGGCAAGACGCTCGCCGATATGGGGATCACGGGCATATTTTCGGGTGGCACAGAGTTCACGCCGCAGTGGACCAAGTTTTGCGTGGAAGAGCTATTTGGCGGACCACCCGAGGTGAGCGGCATCTATATGACCCCCACCTATGGCAACACGCTCATGGGACTCGCCTGTAGCGAACCGGTCACAAAGGCCAACGGCTTCAAAATTACCTATCATGCCCCCCAACCCCGGGCTGTGATCGAGGTCGTCGATTTCGACGAAACGAATCGCATCGTGGGCTACGGCGAAACGGGCCGCGTGAAGTTGACAACACTCACCAAGGAGTTTTTTGTTCCCGGATTTTTGGAACGCGACGAAGGCGAACGTGAACCGCCGTCCGCACAGTATCCCTGGGACGGAGTCAGCGGTGTTCGGCCATTCCATCGCTTAGCGGAATCGACGACCGTGGGCGTGTATTAAATGAAAGTTCGTGAGGTATTGCGAAGGCTGCAGGACATGGTTGGTATCAGGTCCGACAACGAGGCAGTCATCGTCAACTGCAACATGCTTCAAAAAAAGGAACAGTGACGGTTGCAGGCAAGCCAGGTGATGAGTTGCATCCAAAGACTGCTGCGTCGATCCTTCGACAGGCAGGCCTAACCGAGGAATAGCTGTTATGCGTTATCTAGTTATAATTCGGCGGACCGGCACGGGGTACAGTGTTGACGTTCCCGATTTGCCTGGCTGCGTCGCGACGGGGACCACCGTGGAGCACGCTCGGCAGATGATTTCTGAAGCCATTGAAATGCATTTGGAATTAATGCAGCAATCAGGCGAGTCGATACCGTCACCCTCACAAAGCTATGAATTTGCTGTCGACCAGGATGCTGCCGAAGAGCTTTGCACTTGGGTCGAAGTTGATGAGTCCAAAGCACACGTCCATTCTTGAGTAATACATGATCACCCTTCCCGCTATCCGCTGGGGTCAGCCGTACGAGTCGCTTGAGGTGGAGGAAATCAAGCATTTCCTTACGGGCGAAACCGTGGCCAAAGTGAACACCGTTGGCGCGGGGATCATTCGTCGTGATGCCAAGCTAGCGCGGCGGGCGCGCGAGGTTTTGCGATCACTGTCGCCCGCCGAGTTGATCGAACGCTGCCAACGTGCCGCCGAGTTGTTTGAGCATGGCACGCTCACAGTGGGCGATAGTCAGCAATCACCGAGTGACTTCGTGGCACAAACGTCCGCCACCACGGGAATGCCTATAGCGATGGTGCAGGCGAACCTTACCAAAAACGCCTTTGTGCTCAAGAACATCGATAAAATTCTTGCCGCGCTGACGCGTGGCTTGGACCTAGATATTCTCGCACGCGGCTATGGCGATGAAGGACGCGGCGTCACGGTGAGTTATCAAGCTCAAACTGATGCCCTCGGTGCGGTGCTCCCCTCGAATTCACCAGGCGTTCATACTCTCTGGCTGCCAGTGATTGCTCTGCAAATTGGTCTCGCGCTCAAGCCTGGTTCGCAAGAGCCATGGACGCCGTTCCGCGTGGCAGCCGCGATGACCGCGGCGGGAATTCCGAGCGAAGCGATCTCGATATACCCTGGTCCGGGTGGGGAACTTGGTGGCGCGCTGCTAGCCAGTTGTCGTCGCAGCATGATTTTTGGCGGGCCACAAACCATCGAGCAATATGCTGGCAACCCCCAGGTTCAAGTGCATGGCCCCGGTTACAGCAAAATTCTCTTGGGCGATGATGTTGTCGACGATTGGCCGAGCTATGTCGATATGATGGTCGATAGTGTCTACCGCAATGGCGGGCGGAGTTGCATCAACTGTTCGAGCATCTACGCTTCGCGCCATACCAAAGAAATAGCCGACGCGATTGCCGAGAAATTGGGGCCGATCGACGTGTTGCCTCCCAACGATCCGAAGGCGGGGCTGGCAGCCTTCACCACGCCGAAAGTCGCGCCGTCGGTGTGGAAGTCGCTGGAGAAGTTTGTGGAAACTGGTGCCGCGCGCCATGCGACGGCCAAGTACGGACCACGACTCATTGAGCGTGAAACGTGTGACTATCTACGACCGACGATCCTGGAATGTGACAGTCCCGATTCGCCTGCCGCGAATGTCGAGTATATGTTTCCCATGGCCAGTGTGGTGCGTTGTCCACAAAATGATATGCTCGCGAAGATTGGTTCCACGCTCGTTGGCACGGTGATCACCGACGACGAATCCTTCCGTAACGATTTGATCGCCGCGACCCATATTGACCGCTTGAATCTTGGGCCGATTCCCACTCCGCAGGTGGATTGGCTCCAACCCCACGAAGGCAATCTTATTGAATTTCTGTATCGCAACCGTGCGTTACAGGTGGCTGAACTGAGATAGCCCCCTCCCTTCCCCTTCCTCATGAATGGACTTATGACCGCAGCCAAGTTTGAATCGGCGACGCGGGTTGTGTTTGGCGTTGGCAAAGTGGCGACGCTCGGTGAGTTCGCGCGCGAACTGGGTGTCAAGCGCGTGTTGATGGCGAGTGATCCCGGCGTGATCGCGGCGGGGCACACGGGGCGAGGCATCGACAGCTTGACGGCCGCCGATTTGGATTTTCATTTGTTCGATGGCGTGCAGGAAAATCCCACGACCGAGAACGTCGAAGCCGGTCTGATGATTGCGAGGCAATTTCAACCCGATCTCATTGTCGGCTTTGGCGGCGGAAGTTCGATGGATTGCGCGAAGGGAATCAATTTTCTCTATTCGTGCGGCGGGCGGATGCAAGATTATTGGGGTATCGGCAAAGCCACCAGCCCCTTGCTGCCGATGATCGCCGTGCCCACAACGGCGGGCACGGGCAGCGAAACCCAATCGTTCGCACTCATCTCCGATGCCGAGACACACGTAAAAATGGCCTGCGGTGACAAGAGAGCGGCGTTTCGTGTCGCGATTCTTGATCCCGAGTTAACCGTCACCCAACCGCCGCGCGTGGCGGCGCTTGCTGGTTTCGATGCGTTGTCCCACGCCGTGGAAACCTATGTCACCAAAAAACGCAACGAAGTTTCCTGCGATTATAGCCAGCGTGCCTGGCAAGAACTGGCACCCAATTATTTGCGTGTGCTGGATCAGCCAAATGATCTCGACGCCCAGGGACACATGCAAATGGGGGCCTGCTTGGCCGGCTCCGCGATTGAGAACTCAATGCTCGGGGCGGCCCACGCGCTTGCCAACCCTTTGACGGCAACCTATGGCATTGCCCATGGGGAAGCGGTCGCATTGATGTTGCCCCATGTGGTGCGTTTCAATGGCCGTGAGTGCGACCCATGGTACCACGAATTACTGGCGACAACCGAAAACACGCCAAACTGTCCGAACGGTGGGGCGGAAGAACTCGCCAACTTCTTGCGAGATGTTGCCACACGGGCGGGGTTGCCTGATAAACTGGAAGCATGCGGCGTTGAGCGTGGGCGGTTGGCAAACCTCGCTGATGCCGCCGCGTGTCAATGGACCGCCTCCTTTAATCCCATTCCTGTTGATCGCAACGATTTGCTGAAACTCTATGAAGCAGCGTATTGAAATCACGATAATCGTGAGTTTGCTTTGCTTATGCTCCACTTTGCTGCCTGCGGCGGATTGGCCGTTTTTCCGTGGCGACGAATTGGCAACGGCTGCGGTCAAGGAAGAATTGCCTGCCGAAATGGACGTTGTCTGGAAACATACGCTCCCCGACAGCGGTTATGAAGCAACCGCCGTGATCGTCGAGGGAATTGTTTACATCGGCGACGTGGATGGAACTTTTTACGCCTATCGACTGAGCGACGGAAGCGAAGTCTGGAAAAAAAAGTTTGATAACAGCGGCTTTCTTGCCGGTGCCGCGTTTCATGAGAATCGTTTGTATGTCGGAGATTTCAATGGCGTGATCCGCGCGCTCGAAGCCAAGGATGGCAAAGAGCTTTGGCAGTATCAAGCGAAAGGTGAATCGTACGCTGCCCCAAATGTCGTTGATGGCCGGGTGCTGGCGACAACCGAAGCCGGTGAATTGCTAGCGCTTAACGCTGAGACGGGGGAGCTTGAGTGGCAATTTCAAATCGAAGCGCCGCTCCGCTGTTGGCCCACGGTGGTCGATGGACGAGTCTTGCTGGCCGGTTGCGATGAGCGTGTTCACGCGGTTGATGTTGCCACGGGAAAAGAGGTCGCCGGCGTCGAGATTGATGGCCCCACCGGTTCCACGCCAGGCATGTTTAACGAACATGCGTTGTTTGGCACGGAGCAAGGCAGCTTCTACTCGATTAACAGTAAGAACATGGAAATCACTTGGCGGCATGTGGATCCTGAGAATATCGACGCGATTCACACGGCAGCCGCAGTTGATGCGCGAGTAGCCGTGTATGGCACTCAAGGCAAGTTGGCTTACGCGCTGAAACCTGCAACGGGTGACGTTGCCTGGACTTTTCCCGTGCGAAGTCACGTGGAAAGTTCGCCAGTGATCGCGGGCGATTCCGCGTTTCTTGCGACCAAGCGGGGTATGATTCATCGTGTCGATGTGAACACGGGCAAGGAATTATGGAACTACGAAGCCGGCGGCGATTTCCAAGCCTCTTTTGCCATCGCTGACGGCAAATTGGTAATCGGCAATACCGACGGCACGCTCTACTGTTTCGGAGCGAAATAGAACGGTGCAAAGCCATGGCAACTGAAACCGTCAAGACCGAAGTCGGCAGTTACTTTGTGAGTAACTATCCCCCGTTCTCTCAGTGGACGCCCGAGCAATTGGTCGAAGTCCGCGCAGCACTGGAAAGCCTTCCAGCCAAGGTGCCGCTGGGTTTGTATCTGCACATACCCTTCTGTCGCAAACGGTGCAAGTTTTGCTATTTCAAGGTTTTCACCGATAAGAATTCCCACGAAGTCGAGCGCTATGTCAGCGCGCTTTCACAAGAAATTGAGCTTGTCAGTAAGCTCCCAGTGATGGGAGAGCGACCGTTTCGATTCGTTTATTTTGGTGGAGGCACACCTTCATTCTTGAGCGGCAAGCAACTCACGCGGCTTGTTGACCGCTTGAAGGAGAATATCAACTGGGATCATGCCGAGGAAGTCACGTTTGAATGCGAACCTGGAACGCTCAATGAATCCAAGGTCCACACGCTTCGTGAATTGGGTGTGACACGATTGAGTCTAGGGGTCGAGCACTTCGACGACGAAATCTTACGCGATAACGGCCGAGCCCACGAGTCGATGGAGATTGACAAAGCTTGGCCGTGGATCCAGGCGGCGGGTTTTGCGAACACAAATATTGATTTGATCTCGGGTATGGTGGGCGAGACCGACGAAAAATGGCAATACACCGTGCGCCGTGCTTTGGAGTTGTCGCCCGATAGTGTCACGATTTATCAAATGGAACTGCCGTTCAACACGGTCTATTCCCAAGATATTCTGGGCAATCAGATTGAAACGCCCGTGGCCGATTGGCCTGACAAACGGCGTTGGGTCGATTGGGCTTTCGATCAGTTTGCCGCGGCGGGCTATAGCGTGTCGAGCGCTTACACGATGGTCAAGAATCCAGCGGCCGTGAATTTCAGTTATCGTGACAATCTGTGGCGAGGGAGCGATCTATTGGCCACGGGAATCGCCAGCTTTGGTCACGTGTCGGGTGTCCACTACCAAAATCGGGCCGAATGGGAAGACTACTGCGGGACGCTCGAAGCGAATCAACTGCCTTTGGGCCGTGGACTGCGCCTCACTACACGGCAGCGTTTGATTCGTGAGTTGATTTTGCAGCTTAAACGTGGCTATCTCGATGCCGGTTATTTCCAACGGAAATTCGAGACCGATGTCCTCGCCGCGTGGCAAGAGGTATGGCAAGAATACGAAGCGGCGGGTTATTTTATCGTGCAGGACAATCGCGTGGAATTGACACGGCAAGGTTTATTGCGAATCGATGCTTTGCTCCCCGCGTTCTTTGAGCCTCAATTCCAGGACGTTCGCTATACTTAGTTTATGAACCCCCGACATCCGTGTAGTTTTTCTTGATGAGCGTTGATCGATGCGATCCAGCCAATTGTTTTGGAGAATGTTTCTCGCTTACGCTGGCTTGGTCTTGTTGGGGATTATCGCCTCGACCGCGTCGATTGCCTCTTGGGAAGAAGACCAGCTCATCGAGCAAGCGAATCGACGTTTAAGAGACGCGGGAATTCTGCTTCGGGATAACGTCGCGTCGCGACTGCCAAATGAACCTTCCGAGCAACTGCAAAACGAAATTCGCGAATTGAGTAAGCAGCTCGACATGCGGCTCACGATCATCGCGGCCGATGGCGAGGTGCTTGCCGACTCCGCGCAAGAGAGTTTGGCAGCCGTTGCCAAGATGGAAAATCATCGCAGCCGCACGGAGTTCGTCAAGGCGTTGCGAGCCGGTGAAGGAACGACCCGCAGAAATAGTCCCACGCTGGGCGATGCTTATTTCTATTATGCCATTGCCATCGAACGTGATGGAAAGAACGCGGGCATCGTCCGCACCGCCTTATCCGCAAGTTTCATTCAGCAGCAGCTTGACGCCCTAAGACGCTCAGTTTGGTCAATTGGGTTGCTGCTGGGATTGCTGGGGCTTTTGACCACGTATTGGCTCACCAATCGCTTGGTCCGTCCGATCACGGTGCTCACCGACGCGGCCGAGGGAATCGCCGCGGGGAAATATTCTCAGCGAATTCGCGTCAATTCCCAGGATGAGTTTGGCATGTTGGCTCGATCGTTCGAGCGGATGAGCAACGAGCTTGGCTCACGAGAAACCCAACTCCGCGAAAGCGTGCAGCGACAAACAACCGTACTCGGCGGCATGGTCGAGGGAGTCATCGCGGTCGACAGCAACCAGCATGTCTTATTTGCCAATGTCGCCGCGGGAACAAAGCTCGGTTTTGCGCCTGACAAGATTGAAGGATTGCCACTGCTCGAAGTCGTGCGGAGCCATGAGCTGCGCGAGATCGTGCAACAGGCACTCGAGTCGTCGCAACAAACGGTTCGCGGTGAGATCGCCTGGCAAACGCGCAGAAAAATGCTCACCCTTGACGTGCAAGCAACACCGCTGGCCGGTAATCCTCCGCCGGGCGTGGTTTTGGTGTTGCATGACGTGACGGAACTCAAACGCCTCGAGGGTTTACGCCAACAATTCGTGGCCAACGTCTCGCACGAATTGAAGACGCCGCTGAGCTCCATCAAGGCATATACGGAAACCTTGCTCAATGGAGCGCTCGAAGACCCGAAACATGCGAGGCATTTTTTATCACGCATCGACGATCAAGCAACCAGGCTGCATGAATTGATTCTCGATCTACTCAGCCTCGCCCGCATCGAGTCAGGACAAGCAACACTCGACATTACGAATCTGCCGCTCAAGAGAGTCGTCACCACCTGTTTGGTCGACCACGAAGAGCGCGCCAAGTCGAGTGGTTTGACCATTAAAAACTTAGTGAACGACAGTTCGCTCGTGGTGCGCGCCGATGAAGAGGGTCTGCTCCAGATTTTGGGGAATTTGATTGACAATGCGATCAAATACACGCCCAAGGGTGGTTCGATCACAATTCGCTGCCGCGAGGAAGCCAACGAGGCGGTGATCGAAGTCGCGGACACGGGCGTAGGGATCGAACCCGAGCATCACAGCCGACTCTTTGAGAGATTTTATCGTGTGGATAAGGCACGCTCCAGGGAATTGGGCGGAACGGGCCTAGGATTGGCGATTGTGAAGCATCTTTGCCAAGCCATGCAGGGAACGGTTTCGGTGCAAAGCAAGCCAGGACAAGGGAGCGTCTTTGGGGTCAGATTGCCCTTGGGAAGATAAAGGGGGGGACGGGCCCATAGATTAGATGGATTGCTCGGGAGAAATCTAAGCTGTTAGTAGCCAATTCCAATCCGAACTCTTGCACCACTGCCTCGAGTAAATGCCCTCTTATTAGCGATCCTTAGCGTGGATTAGCGGTCACTCTTTTCTTCTGCGCCCACACTGCTCCAGCGAATTTCCAGGTGAACAGCTAGAGAATCATAGTTTTCTGCGTTGGCCAAATTTGATCGTGGAAATGGCCACCACCAGTTGTTAAAAGTAGTCTCGCGCACCAGAGCGTGAGTGCTTTGAAAATTGAATAAACGGTAAGTCAGTAGCCGTCAGTTTTTAACCAGGCGAATGAATTATTCGTGATGATTCGTGGTTCCCATGTTTTTTCTTGGCGGGTTTGGCGTCCTTGGCCGATCAAAAATTCGACTTGGCAGGTTTACAATTGGCCAACAGGCGTTAGTTGACGCTACCGCGCTGCTGGCCGTAAAATCAAGTTTTCACAACTTTCGTCGCCAGAACAACAAGGGTGCGGGCTCGCCGGCCGCTCATGATCCATGGCCCATCTCAAAATTATCCAGGGGGGCGAAGTCGGCAAGCTTTATCAGCTTGACGGCGAACGCTGGGTCATGGGTCGCAGCCCCGAGTGCGATCTCGTGCTCGACGTGGCCGCGGTCAGCCGCCGGCACGTGATTCTTACCAAGGAGAGCGGCCAGTATTTCGTCCAAGATTTGGGCAGCCGCAACGGCACCTACATCAACAATCACCGCGTCGAGGATCGCGGCCCGTTGCGTAATGGCGACCGGATGCTCATTTGCGACATCCTGTTTGAGTTCTACGACGAAACCGCGCCACCGAAACTCGCGGGCGAGGAACCCGAAAATTTTTCGCTGTTGCGTCCGCTGCCGACCGAGGAGGATGAAGACGATCCGGACGCCACGAGCCAGATCATGGCGACCCTCGACGTGAGTCGCGGCACGGGTTCGATCTGGCAGATGTCGGCCAAGCCCGAGGTGCAACTGCAAGCTCTCGTGGAAATCTCCAACAACATTGGCAACACGCTGTCGGTGAAGGAAATCTTACCCAAGATCCTCGACAGTCTGTTCAAGATTTTCGTGCAAGCGGATCGCGGATTCGTCGTGATGCGGCCCCGGCCCGATGCGCCGCTCGTGCCAGTGGCACAGAAAGCTCGCAAAGCCAGCGACGAAGAAAAAATGCGGGTGAGCCGCACCATTGTGAAACAGGCGATGGAAGGTAAGAAGGCGATCCTGTCGGCGGATGCGTCGACCGACGAACGCTTTGGCATGGCCCAGAGCATCGCCGATTTTCAAATTCGCTCACTGATCTGCGCGCCGATGATCGCCAGCAATGGCGAATCGCTCGGCGTGATTCAGATCGACACGAACAATCAAATGAGCCGCTTCACCGATCTCGATTTGCAGGTGCTCGCGGGGATTGCCAACCAAGCGGCCATCGCGCTCGATAACGCTCGACTGCACCAAGAAGCTCTTTCGCAGGTGGCCTTGCAGCGGGACATGGAAGTGGCCAAGCAGATGCAGCGGACGCTGCTGCCGAATCACTCGCCGGAAGTTCCCGGCTACCATTTTTTTGCGTTCTACGAATCAGCGTATCAGGTCGGCGGCGATTATTACGATTACGTCATGCTCCCCGACAATCGACTGGCGGTTGTGGTGGGAGATGTCGCGGGGAAGGGCGTTCCCGCCGCGATTCTGATGGCCAAACTTTCCAGCGACGTACGACTCTGGCTCTCCGTCGAGCCGAACCCCGCGAAGGCGCTCGGCAAGATCAACCAGATTTTTTCGAGCTACGGGTGGGACGATCGGTTCGTCACGATGGTGGTGGCCGTCATCGATCCCGCCAAGAATCAACTCACGCTGGTGAACGCGGGGCACATGCCGCCGATGCTCCGCAAAGCGGCGGGGCAGGTCAGCGAAATTGGCGGCGAGCAAGCGGGCTTACCCGTGGGTGTCGTCGAGGATTATGAGTTTGAAGCCTATCAGCATGATCTCTCGGAAGGTGACTTGGTGACCATCTTCACCGACGGGTTCAGCGAGGCTATGAATTCCGAGCGCGAACTGTACGGCATCGAGCGCATGGCTTGCTTGATCGCTGGCGCGCAAGTCAAGACGATGGAAATCGGCAATCTGCTGCTCGCCGACGTCCGCCAATTCGCGGGCGATTTTCCCCAGAGCGACGACATGTGCATCGTGTGCCTGGGGCGGGATTAGGGTGATTCACAAATCACAACTACCCCTTCATCAACTTCCTCAGCACCGTGTGCAAAATCCCGCCGTTGCGGTAGTAATCGAGTTCCACCGGTGTGTCGATGCGAACCGTGGCGGGGAACTCTTTGGTCTTGCCATCAGGGGAAGTGGCATGAACCATCAACGCTTGACGTGGACGCAAGTCGTCCTTCAACTGGGGGAAGTCGAAAATTTCTTCGCCCGTGAGGCCGAGCGATTGCCAGGTTTGACCGGGAGGAAGTTCCAGCGGCAACACACCCATCATCACCAGATTGCTGCGATGGATACGTTCAAAACTCACGGCTAGGACCGCGCGAATGCCAAGCAAGAACGCACCCTTGGCGGCCCAATCACGCGAACTGCCCGTGCCGTATTCGCTGCCGGCCAACACCACAAGCGGAATCTTTTCGTCGCGATATTTCATCGCCGCATCATAGATGCTCATCACTTCGCCGTCGGGTAGATGTCGCGTCACGCCCCCTTCGGTGCCGGGTGCCATTTGGTTGCGAATGCGGATGTTCGCAAACGTACCGCGCGTCATCACGCGGTCGTTGCCACGCCGGGTACCGTAGCTGTTGAAGTCGTGCGGTTCGACTCCGGCGGCTTGGAGGAACTTGCCCGCGGGACTACTCGCGGCAATCGAACCGGCCGGGGAAATATGATCGGTGGTCACTGAATCGCCGAGCGCCGCCAAACATCGCGCTCCCAGGATCGGTTTGATCGGTTCGACTTCTGGCTTGAGGTCCAAGAGGAACGGTGGCTCCTGGATGTAGGTGCTGGTTTCGTCCCATTCATAAAGTTCGCCACCCGTGATTTCGATGGCATTCCACTTAGGATTTTTTTGCCAGACGTTGTCGTATTGCGTTTGGAACATCTCGGGGAGCACGCTGCTTTCGACGACACTCGCCACTTCGGATTGGCTCGGCCAAATGTCGGCAAGCATCACGAGTTTGCCATCGTTCCCCATGCCGAGCGACTGCGTTTCAAAGTCGATGTCCACCGTGCCGGCCAAAGCGTAGGCCACCACCAGCGGTGGGCTCGCCAGGTAATTGGCTTTCACATGGGGATTAATCCGGCCTTCAAAGTTGCGATTCCCTGAAAGTACGCCGGCGACCACCAAATCATGCTCACTCACCGCCGCGGCAATCGGATCGGGGAGCGGTCCACTGTTGCCGATGCAAGTTGTGCAGCCATAGCCAACGGTGTTGAAACCAATCTGATCGAGATACTTGTTCAACCCCGCCTTCTCGAAATAATCGGTGACCACGCGCGAACCAGGAGCAAGGCTGGTCTTCACATGTGGCGGCACAGTGAGGCCTTTTTCCACGGCTTTCTTCGCCAGCAATCCCGCGGCAACCATGACCGAGGGATTCGACGTGTTCGTGCAGCTCGTAATCGCCGCGATCACCACGCTGCCATGTTCAATAGGGAAAGTCTTGCCGTTGAACGCAACCTCAACCCCATCGAAGCCAGGATCGGCCACTGCCACGGCATCATCCACCGCAGCCGTGGCCAACTCATCAACGGGCTGGCCCCCTTCACCTTCCCAGCGTCCTTGCGATGCACTTGCCGCGGGACGCTTGCCGTAAACTTCGTTGAGATCACGTTGCCAACCCGACTTCATGGCACCCAGCGCAACGCGATCTTGCGGACGCTTCGGACCGGCGAGACTTGGCTCCACGCTCGAAAGATCGAGCTCGACAGTCTTCGTAAACGTAGGTGCCGGCGACTTGTCGGTCCGGAAAAGCCCTTGCTCTTTTGTGTACCGCTCGACGAGTTCCACCTCGGCCTTGGTGCGACCGGTGCGTCGCAGATAATTAAGCGTCTCGACATCCACCGGGAAAAAGCCCATGGTCGCGCCATATTCGGGGGCCATGTTGGCAATCGTCGCGCGATCTGCGAGCGACATCGTCGAGACACCATCGCCAAAAAACTCCACGAACTTGCCGACGACTTTTTCCTTGCGCAAAACTTCGGTAACGGTGAGCACCAAATCGGTCGCCGTCGTGCCGGGGGGGAGCTTGCCGGTTAGTTTCATCCCCACGACTTCGGGCATGAGCATGTAAATCGGCTGGCCAAGCATGACCCCTTCGGCTTCAATGCCACCCACGCCCCAACCAACAACGCCGAGGCCATCGATCATCGTGGTGTGACTATCGGTGCCAACCAGCGAATCGGGAATCGCCACCTTGCCGGCATGGTCATCCAACAAGAAGACACACTTGGCTAAGTATTCGAGATTCACTTGGTGCACGATCCCGGTGCCGGGCGGCACGACACGGAAATTGTTGAACGCATCCTGGCCCCACCGCAGGAATTCATACCGTTCGCGATTGCGCGAGAACTCCAGTTCGATATTCAAATCAAGGGCTTGGCCCGACGCGAAGTAATCGACTTGTACCGAGTGGTCGATGACCAAATCGACCGGCACCAGCGGGTTGATTTTCTTAGGATCGCCACCCAGTCGTTGCATGGCGGAGCGCATGGCCGCGAGGTCCACGACGCACGGCACGCCGGTAAAATCTTGCAACACCACCCGGGCAGGCTTGAATGGGACTTCGACGCCGCTGTCACCGGGGGCCAACACACCGCAGGTGTCGGTCCATTTGCCAAGCTCCTCGACGTCCTTTTCCGTGACGACATAGCCATCGCAATTCCGCAGGCAAGATTCCAACAACACACGGATCGAGTAGGGGAGCGCTGCGACTTTAGTAAGGCCCAGGCTTTCGAGTTTCGACAGGCGGTAAATCCCGGCGGGGCCATTGCCGGTTTCAAAGGTGTCGCGGGCGGCAAACGGATCGATTTTGAGTGCGGTGGCCATTGTCTCTCGATTTCCTACAAAGTGGCGGGGAAGGTCCAGGCTGAAACGCCGCCAACTCGGCGCTCGTGGGGCATTTTAGCGTTTTCCGGAGGGCTTGTCTGCCGGATTTACAACTGCGGAAGTGATTCAAGGACGGTTTGCGTTGGTCTAACCCGTTCAATAGCCGAATGTAGCCGCATCGCGTTCTTTGGAGATCGCAACAGATGAACAACTGCAATCAAAGTATGCAAGTCATGGGCTGAAATTAGAGCTACTGGTCGCTTGTCAACACGGTCTATGAGTACGATTTCGCGAGTATCTGTTGCAATATCTAGAAGGTCAGCAAGGTTAGACCGGGCCTCTGAAAAAGTTACTTTGATAGCCATAAAACTTCTCCTGGTCCGTAGTCTACACCATCTCTTGCCCAGAACAAACCACGCGCTTACACTCGCCACAGCGCACTTCTCTCCTTCGCCACGAAAGTTTCCCTTGTCCCTACGCGATCCCTACATCCTCGACGGCAGCCAAATCCAAGAGTCGCCCACGCGGTTTCTTGAGCAGTTGAAATACTGTGGGCCGGGGTTCGTGCTGTCGGCGTCGATTGTCGGTTCCGGCGAATTGATCGCCACGACCGCGCTCGGTGCCAAGGTGGGATTTATTACTCTTTGGGTGATCCTGTTGAGTTGCTTTTTGAAGGTCGCCCTGCAACTTGAATTTGGCAGACACACGATCCAAAGCGGCGAGACCGCCATGACGGCGATTAATAAGCTGCCCGGTTGGCGGATTCGACGCGCGCATTGGATGATTTGGTTCTGGCTCGCGCTACTACCCATCAAAATATTGCAAGTCGGCGGAATCATTGGCGGCTTGGGAATTCTCCTCAACATCGTGGTGCCTGGCATTTCCATCCCCGCTTGGTGTTGGATCACCGCGATTGTCGTTGCTCTATTAATCTTTATCGAGCGCTACAAGTTGATCGAGTTGTCTTGCCTTGCGATGACTTTGGCTTTCACGATTCTCACGCTCATTTGCGTGGTTGCTCTGCAATGGACCGAATACGCGATCAACTTCGAGCAAATCGCCTCGGGACTCACCGGCAAACTTCCAAGCGACGGGATGCTGTTTGTCTTTGCCGCCTTTGGTCTGACCGGCGTCGGCGGCGACGAGATCATGCAGTACACATATTGGCTGCTGGAAAAAGGTTACGCCGCTCGTGTTGGTCCGTATCAACCGAACGACACCGCTTGGCAAGATCGCGCTCGTGGCTGGACGCAGGTGATGGTGTTCGATGCCCTCGTTTCGATGATCGTTTACACCACCGTCACCGCGGCGTTTTACGTGTTGGGTGCGGCGGTGCTGCACGCACGGGGCGACGTGCCTGCTGGTTACGCGATGGTGAGCACCTTGGCGAATATGTACACCGAATCACTCGGCCCCTGGGCCAAAGACGTATTCCTGGCCGGTGCTTTCTTCGTGCTGTTCTCGACAGCCTTTTCCGCGCTGGCCGCCTGGACGCGTATCTACAGCGATACGTTCAGTCAGTTCGGTTGGATGCGTTTCGACGATCCACGCCAGCGCCGCATTGCGATCAAAACGCTCGCTTGTGTCTTCCCACTACTTTGGACAATCGTCTTTTTGTGGATTGAACAACCCGTGACGATGGTGATGCTCGGTGGCGTGGCCACGGCGGCGATCCTGTTGATCGTGGTCATCGCCGCGATTCACTTTCGACTCAGGCGCTCGCTGCCCGGACTGGAACCCGGCTTGTTTTACGACATCGCGTTCTGGGTGAGTGCCGTTTCGATTCTCCTACTCGCCGGTTATGGGATTTGGACGGCGGTAGTGGGTTGGGGAACTGTGAAATAACATTACGCCAACATGGCTCCATCCTTGCACGTCAACCCATCGTGCAGCTTCATGAGTGGTCCGACTTGCGGATGCACTTCGCCGTTGCCAAAAGTGCTGACAAGTTCGCAGATGCCGTAAGGATCAGCGGCTAGGTTGTAATTCTGTTCCCACCCACGCATGGCTTGTTCCTGCTTTTCACCCTCCCAAGGAAATCGCACGGGAGGATTGCCCATGCCACAGCGCCAAGGCTTGGGGCTCAGCCGCGCGCGAAAACATTCTTGGACGTTACATACTTTGATATAGAGCGGATCGCTGCCCAGCGCCGTGAGCAAATTGCGCGTTTCGTCGGAGAGCGGATCGAAAATGTGGCTGGTGATGAGACACCGAAAGCCGGCAGCCGTGCGATAGAGCCGCGCACCTAGCTCGCGCGAATTGTCGATCACTTCATGAACACGGCCTACGATCGGATCCACACTTTGGACAACAAGTGTTGGTGCCTTCTTACCGAATAAACTCCCAAACAGACGGCCAAATCTAACGCCGGCAGTTTTCTGCTGCGGATTGTCGATGTCGGCAAAGAGTACCTTGGCCGTATTCAGTACGAGTGAACCATACGCATTTCGCGTGATAACCGCGGCAAGCTCATTGCCGTCGGGAAGTTCTTGAATGATTTCTTCCCGCACGGTGCGGTCGGAGTACAGATAATTATTCGGAGTGTCGCCGCAACGGAAGATTTCAGCGGTCTGCTTGATAAGCTCTTTTGCTCGGGTGAAAGCATCCTCACGGCTTGTGCTTGACCAGCCATGGCGTTCGATGTTCCACGTACCACCATCGACATCGACCGTCTCACTCGCTTTGGCCCAATGAGGATAGAACTTCATGCCGTTTCTCCTTCGCCTTGATGAGCGGGGCTATCGGCCAGCCCCAATACTTGCTGTTCATAAAGGCTCCAGCGTGGGGCCAGTACGGCCATGTTGATGATACAGACCAGCATCAATGGGACGAGCAGATTGTAGTTGCCGGTCATTTCGCTGACCATCAGCATGGCGGTGAGCGGCACGCGGGCCACTCCGGCGAACACTCCTCCCATGCCTACCAGCACAAACGCTTCGGGGTGCTTGATCGTGCCAGGAAAAAACTGCTCGCAGGCCAAACCAAACGCTCCGCCGAGCATGGCTCCGATAAAGAGCGACGGAGCAAACACGCCGCCGCTACCGCCTGAGGAAATGGTAAACGCCGTCGCGAAAATTTTGCCCAGACAAAGAACGAGCATCAGCCCGAGGGCCAGCTTGCCGTCGATGGCCATTTGAATCCAACCATAGCCCCCTGCCAAGATTTGCGGCAGCCAGATCGCAAGCACACCCAGCATGAGTCCCCCCACCGCCGGCTTGAGAATCAGCGGTATCGGCAGCGGTCGAAACAAGCGATTTCTCGTGCCATAGAAAACGAGCACATATAGATAACCGACCAAAGCACAGAGAATCGCGAAGACCAAGTAAAAAGGGAGTTCCATCGCTCCGCCGAACTCCATGCCGGCAGGTGTGTCGAGTGCCAAGCCCGCGCCGAAGATTTGCGTGAAGACCATATACGCGGTGATTGAGGCGATAAAGTTGGGAATCACCGCGGCGGTTTCCATGGCCGTCGAGCCATAGAGAACTTCGCTCAAAAACAAGCCGCCACCAAGCGGGGCACGAAAGATCGCCCCAATACCTCCCGCCGCGCCGGAAAGCATGAGCAGTCGCCGGTCACGGTCGCTGAGTTTCAAACGATCCGCCAGGAACGAACCGAAGCCCGCGCCGATCTGCGCGATGGGGCCTTCACGCCCCGCCGAGCCACCCGTTCCGATGGTGATAATCGACGCAATCGTTTTGACGAACGGCACGCGGGCGCGAATCTTGCCATTCAAGCGGTGGAAAGAGCGCACAATCGCGTCTGTGCCATGGCCTTCGGCTTCCGGCGCAAATGTGTAAACAAGTGCTCCGCAGGCGAGTCCACCCAATGAGGGTACAAGCAACAGGAGCCACCATTGGGTGGGCATTTGCGGCGGGCGACTGATCGCATCGGTGCCGGCTGTCGGGGGAATGTAGCCGACGATGTCCCCCAACACCACCGCCTGAAACTGCTGCAAGCCGTAGTAAAAGAACGCGGCCCCCAAGCCGGCCACGACTCCCACGAGAGCGCTGTAAATCAGGAGCCGACCCGAAGACTGCGTGTCGAAAATAGCGGCAAGATAGTCGCGGATTCGCTTTAGCACGCTGCTCCTCGGTGGGATCATTTTCAAGCGAACTTCCAATTACGGCGACCGGTCTCTGTGGGGGACCAGTTGAGTTGAGGATCAGTCTACAAGTGCCTTCAGCAAGCTACAACCTGAATGGCTCCGAGCGTGTGGGAGAAGTCCGTGCGCGAGAGCGTGAATTGAGCCAAATCTCAGTAAAACTTGCCCCATCGCCAACCGCGCCGTAACCCACTAAAATGGTTCCTTTTGTTGGAAGACGGGCATCACAGTGGAATAAACAGCACCGTGGAACAAGCAGCACAGAGGAACAGGAAAGGATCGTTCATTACATGACACAACGGGCATACAACTTCGCGGCCGGGCCGGCCGTGCTTCCCGAGTCGGTGCTGGCTCAAATCCAGCGCGAGATTATGGTGCTTCCCGGGCCGAAGGCCTCGATTTTGGAAATCAGCCATCGTTCGCCGACGTTCAAGGAAATCATCGAAGCCGCCGAGGCGAATATCCGCAAGCTGCTCAAGATCAGCGACGACTACGCCGTGCTGTTTTTACAAGGGGGCGGGCGGTTGTTGTTTTCGATGATCCCGATGAATCTGGCGACCAAGGAAAAGCCCAGCGCTGACTATATTGTCACCGGTACCTGGGGCAAAGCCGCGCTCAAGGAAGCCAAGAAGGAAGGCCTGGCGCGCGTCGCTTGGGATGGTGCCGACAGCAAATACACCCACACGCCGGCCGATAGCGATTTGGATCTTGATCCCAACGCGGCGTACTTGCATTACACCTGCAATGAAACGATTGAGGGGGTGCAATTCCCCAGCGAACCACAAGGCGGCGAGGTGCCGCTGGTGTGCGATGCGTCGAGCGACTTCATGCACAAGCCGATTCCCATTGATCGCTACGGCATGATCTACGCCTGTGCCCAAAAGAATCTCGGCCCGGCGGGCGTGTCGATTGTGGTAATTCACAAGGATTTGCTTGCCCGGTCGAGCGACGACCTGGGTGCCTATTTGAATTTCAAGTTGCACGCGGACGAAAATTCGCTGATGAACACGGCCCCGACGTTTGCGATTTACGTGGTGCGGCTCGTGACGGATTGGCTGGTGAACGACATCGGCGGGCTCGACAAGATGTATGCGATCAACAAGGCGAAAGCCAAGATGCTGTACGATGTGATTGATGCGAGTGGCGGCTTTTACGATGGCCATGCCAAGCCGGAATGCCGTTCACTGATGAATGTTTCGTTTCGCTTGCCAAGCGAAGAGCTGACCAAGGAATTTCTGCAGCAAGGCGAAGCCCAGGATTTGACGGCGCTGGCTGGACATCGCTCGGTGGGTGGCTGCCGTGCTTCGATTTACAACGCGATGCCGGTGGCTGGCGTCGAGGCTCTGCGAGATTTCATGATCGCCTTCCGCGACAAACACGCCGGATGAACAGTTTAATACGGACCTGCGACCCGTTGCGTCGCGGCTAACCACTGTCCACTGACCACTAACCACTGACCAAAGATGCACAAAGTTATTGTTCTCGATGATTTGTCCCAAGAAGGTCTTGATTTGCTGGAGGCCGCGCCGGGCATTGAATATGAAGTTCGCACGGGGCTGAAAGGGGATGATCTTCGCCAAGCGCTCCAGCAGTTCGACGGCGCGATCTGCCGAAGCGGCGTGAAGATCACGGCCGAGTCGCTTGCGGGTTCGCGGCGGTTGAAGGCGGTCGTGCGGGCCGGCGTGGGAACCGACAACATCGACAAGACCGCCGCCACGCGGGCGGGGGTCGTGGTGATGAACACCCCGGCGGGCAACACGCTCAGTACGGCGGAGCACACGATCACCTTGATGCTCGCGATGTCGCGGAATGTGGCTCCGGCGTATCAAAGTCTGTGTGAGGGACGCTGGGACCGCAAGAATTACATGGGCACCCAAGTTGCCGGCAAGACGCTCGGCATCGTCGGTTTGGGCCGTATTGGTTTGGCCGTGGCGGCGCGGGCAATCGCGCTTGAAATGAAAGTGATGGGCTACGATCCGTTCATGTCGAAGGAACGGGCCCAGGACTTGGGCATTGAGCTTGTCGAAACGGTCGCGGCGATGTTGCCGAGCGTTGACTATCTCACCGTCCACACGCCGCTCACCGAAGAAACGCGGAATCTGGTTGATCTGCCGCAGCTCGAGGTGATGAAAATCGGCGTGCGACTAGTGAACTGCGCACGAGGTGGCATCTACAACGAGGAAGCGCTCGTGAAGGGACTGGAATCGGGCAAGCTCGCGGGCGTGGCGCTCGATGTGTTCGTCGAGGAACCTTGCACCGACAGCCCGCTCTTCGGCAAGCCTGGCGTTCTCTGCACGCCGCATTTGGGGGCGAGCACCGAGGAAGCTCAAACTTCGGTGGCTGTGGAAGCGGTTGGCTTGCTCACCGATTATCTCACCAACGGCACGATCCGACATGCGGTGAACGTCGCTCCATTGGATGCCAAGACGCTCGAATCGCTGAGAGGTTACGTCGACGTCGCCTATCGGCTGGGCATGTTGCTTGCAGGTTTGAAGGATGGCAATGCCCGCGAATGTCGCTTGAATTACCGTGGTGAAATCGCCGACCGCGACACCAAGGTGCTGACCGCTGTGTTTGCGGCGGGGTTGTTAAAACATGCCCTCGATGAAGAAGTGAACTTGGTGAACGCCGAGTACATGCTGCGTGACCGAGGAATCGAGCTGACCGTTGAATCGCATAGCGAAATGGGGGCGTTCCGTTCGACGATGTCCGCTGAATTGAAGACCGATTCCAGCCAACACAAAGTCGCGGGGACCGTGTTTGGCCAGTCGATGCCACGGCTGGTGGCGATTGACGGCTATCGATTGGAAGCTTATCTCGACGGTTGTCTGCTGGTGTACACCCACAAGGATGTGCCGGGGATCATCGGCAAAGTCGGCACTTTGTTCGGCGAGCATGGCGTGAACATCGGCCAAATGGCGGTGGGCCGCGATCAGGCCGGCGGCGACGCGATTGGGATTCTGAACCTCGACGCCGCACCGACGCCGGAAGCCCTGGATGCCATGAAAAAGCTGCCGTCGATTAGCAGCGCACGGGTGATTCACCTGCCCGAAGCCGGTGAACTCCCCGCGTGGCTGCAGGGATAAAGGGCTGCAGGGATAAGCCCGGGAATTGCCTGGAGTGGGAAACCCCGGTCGGCTACAGTCCGCCGCGACGTTTTGCCGATCTGATGGTAGACGGTAGTTGTTTTCGTGCGTTTGAGGTGCTAGCAAGCCCCATTCCCACGGCACGGTCAGCACGACCGGCCAAGTTTTCAAAGATTTCCTCATCGGAGTTACGCCGCCCGCCGACACGAACCCAAATTGTGGCCGATATTTTTTCGGGCCATGATGTGCACTTCTGGTTATCGAAGTGTATGGCGGCCCGCTCTGGATAACTCCCTCCTTCTTCCCCGTTACCCGGATTGGAATCATGCCAGCCATGGTCACCGCCTGTCCTTTCTTCGATCAAGTTCAAGGTGCTCTCACCAGCAGCCCTTACCTCTCAGCTAAAAAATTTCGCATCGAGGCCGCCGACGGCTTGGTGCGACTCGAAGGCACCGTCAGCTCGTTCCACCAAAAGCAGATGGCCCAAGAGCTGGTGCGTCGGGTGGATGGCGTCGAGCGGATCGAAAATCAACTGCAAGTCAGTTGGCGGTAAGCAGGCTGTCAGCCTTTACCTCTTAGCTATCAGCCAGAGGAATCCTGGCTTGTGTCTGATTGCATTTTTTTACTACAGGCTGATCGCTGCCGATTTCTCTTCATGAACTATCTATTGTGACTGGTAGCGTCGCTACCACGACATGGTGTGGTTTCGTTGGAAAAAACTCCTTTTTTACGCGCGCTGGCGGAAATTGAAACGATAACGCCATAGCGATAAAATCACAACCATTTGCTCCGCAGTCAAGTCATACGGGGACACCGTTTGAGGAAGCTGCGCCCCCAGCTTGAATCGCGGAACCTCTTGCTCTGAGAGAAAAGCCACCTATGGTCCCTGCCGATCTCGGATGTTGATCTGCTGCGCGAACCGACGAATCAATTCCTGCTCGCTTATCCAGACCAGTAGTTCGTGGCCTGACGTTTCCCCGACTAAGCGCTTCGCACGGATCACAACCCGCGACTCTTTGCGCAGTAAATCAGCCGCTGCAACAGCAAAGCCGCTTAATAATGATAAATTTACACCATCATCACATCGGCTGGGTCGCGGAAGCGGTAGCCGATGCCGCGCACGGTTTGAATCAGGTCGGCATGAGCATCGAGTTTCTTGCGTAACGCACGAATATGCACGTCAATGGTACGCTCCAGCACAATCGCGTCGTCACCCAGCGCCACGTCGATCAGCTCCGCGCGTGAGAATGCGCGGCCTGGTTGGCGCACGAAGGCCGACAGCAAACCGAACTCACTCGGAGTGAGATCAAGCGGCTTATCGCCCACCGTGGCCCGATGACGGCGACGGTCGATCATAATTCCCTGGCTCACCATGACCTCGCGGTCGGCATGTCCCTGCTCCTTGCGGCGTAGCAAGGCGTTGATCCGCTGCAACAACACTTTCACGCTAAAGGGCTTGGTCACGTAATCGTCGGCCCCCACCGAAAAGCCGACGAGCTCATCGCTCTCTTCCGAGCGAGCCGTGAGCATCAGAATCGCCAATTCCTGCGTCGCGGGGTCGGCGCGCAACAGACGGCACACTTCAATACCGTCTATCAGCGGCAGCATCAAATCGAGTACGACCAAATCCGGACAATGCTGCCGTGCCTCGCGCAGGCCCTGATGGCCGTCGCGGGCCAAGTGAGTCTCGTAACCCTCTTGCCGCAAGTTGTATTCGAGCACCTCGCCGAGCGACATGTCGTCTTCAACAATTAAGATACTTCCCTTGCTCATGTTTGCCCTAACATAGCGATTGTGTCTTAGCCCATCCGATAAAACGACAAATCTTCGTGCCGGTGTCGAGCGATTTCGCCGTCCACCAGATAAATCACATCTTCCGCGATATTGGTCGCGTGGTCGGCGATCCGCTCAACGTGCCGTGAAGCGGAAAAATATTGCCATGCCGGTTCAATCTCGGCGGAGTTGTTGACCACCAGATTCTGTAAATCGTCAATGGTTTGACGATTCAGCTCATCCACCTGATCGTCCCGCAAGCACACCTCATGCGCTAATTCCACATCGAGCCGCACGAACGCGTCGAGCGAATCTCGGACCATCGAAGTGGCGACTTCCACCATATCTTCGAGATGATCGGGAAATCGAAACCGTGGGAAATGCACGAGCGCTTGCGCCCGCTCACCCAAGTTGACCGCCAAGTCGGCGATGCGTTCCAAATCGCCATTGATTTTCAAAACGGTTGCCACGCGTCGAAGATCGACCGCTACCGGCTGATGCAAAGCGAGCATTTTCAAACATTCTTCCTCGATCAGCACTTCACCGCGATTGATCGTGTCCTCATCTTGCAGCAGCAGAGGAATCAAATCGGTACGTTGCTCGGTGATCGACTGACACGCGCGCAAGATCATCCGCTCCACGATCGAGGATTGAGCGAGCAAGTTTTGCTCCAGCGCTTCCAAATCACGTTCTAAATGTTTCGACATAAGTGCCGTTATCAACCGAAGCGACCAGTGATGTAGTCTTCGGTTCGTTTCTCCTTGGGATTGGTGAACATATCGGTGGTCGGTCCGACTTCAATCAAGTGCCCTTCGTAGAAAAAGGCGGTCTGGTCGGACACGCGAGCCGCCTGCTGCATGTTGTGGGTCACGATGACAATCGTGTAGGTATCCTTCAATTCAAAAATCAGATCTTCAATTGCCGCGGTCGATTTGGGATCGAGCGCCGAAGCCGGTTCGTCCATTAAGAGCACGTCAGGATCGGTGGCCAAGGCTCGGGCAATACAAAGCCGCTGTTGCTGGCCGCCCGAAAGTTGCAGGGCGGAATCGTTGAGCCGATTCTGCACTTCATTCCACAAGGCAGCCTGTTGCAGGCACTTCTCGACGATCTCATCCAGCACGACGCGCTTTTTCACACCTGCCACGCGCGGGCCGTATGCAACATTCTCGAAGATCGACTTGGGAAACGGGTTGGACTTCTGAAACACCATGCCGACCCGCTTGCGCAATTCCACGACATCAGTGCCGCGCTGATAAATATCGACATTGTCCAGCATGATCTGCCCGCGCAGAGTCGTGTCGTCAATCATGTCGTTCATACGATTGAGGCAGCGGAGGAATGTGCTCTTGCCACAGCCCGACGGCCCAATCAAAGCGGTCACGCAATGCTCGGGCACGGAGAGATTAATGTCGTGCAGGGCGTGATGAGCACCGTAGAAAAAGTCGACATTTTGCGCCACCACCTTTTTGGCGCGGCGCTCGAGGTCTTCCTTTTCGTTGGTTGTCACCGGCCGACGGATCGCGGAAGTCGACACGCGGATCGGCGTTCGGGGGGAAGTCGCTTCGCTCATCGGTCGTTCCTCTGCGTCCATCACCATTAACTTTGGCACGATTAACTCGGGGGCCATCATTTTGGTACTCGTTGGGGACTACTCTTAATTTTAACACAAACCCTTACGAAGAAATCAAACACTCGAATCCTGAACTTACCAGCGGATTTTCTTGCTGAATCGTTGCCGCAGAATCACGGCCACGGCATTCATCAGGATCAACACGCTTAACAGGACCACAATTCCCGCTGCCGCGAGTTGGTGAAAATCCTTTTGCGGCTGGTCCGTCCAATTAAAAATCTGCAAGGGCAAGGCACTAAATTCGTCGGTGAAAATATTCTGCGGTGTGAACGAGACATAGGTTGCCGCCCCAATCGCCACCAGCGGGGCCGCTTCACCCAGCGCCCGCGACAGGGCGAGAATCACACCGGTCATAATCCCCGGGAGCGACGCGGGAAGCAGTTGATACCATATCGTTTGCCAACGCGTGGCACCCAAGGCATACGACGCTTGACGAATCGTGCTCGGCACGGCCCGCAAGGATTCTTGCGCTGAGAGGATGACAATTGGCAACACCACCAGCGTCAGCGTCAAAGCACCCGACATCACGCTGCGGCCCAGCATCATCATCCGCACGAACAAACCCAGACCGAGAATGCCGTAAACAATCGAAGGCACTCCCGCGAGGTTGGCAATATTAATTTGCACCAAGGTCCGCCAGCGGCTGGGGGGAGCATATTCTTCCAAGTAAATCGCCGCACCGACACCCACAGGCACCGAGAACAAAGCGGTGAGTCCAATCAAATACAGACTCCCGACGAGGGCCGCCCAAATGCCGCTGTTCGCGGGTTTCATGGAGGGCCAACTCGTAAGAAACTTCCAACTGAGTGAGTCCCAGCCAAAACTCACGACGTTCCACAACAACAGGCCCAAGACGGCCAGGCAGAGAAATGTGCAGAAGCCGCATGACCAAGCAAAAAGCTCGGAGGCGAACTTCGCATAAGGACGACCGTCGGAATGCTTGGAAATGCTCATTCGTATTTCTCGCGAACGCGGGTGAGAATCCATTGAGCAAACACGTTCAAAATCAGCGTGAGCGTGAATAAGGCCAAGCCTACGGCAAAGATCGTGTGGTATTCCTTGGAGCCAGCGGGGGTGTCGCCCTGGCTGACCTGCACAATGTAGGCAGTCATCGTTTGGATACTTTCGAGCGGATTGAGCGTCATCTTGGGCGTTGCACCGGCGGCCAGTGCGACTGCCATCGTTTCGCCGATCGCGCGAGCAATCGCCAATAAGAACGAAGCCATGATGCCCGACGCCGCCGCGGGAACCACCACACCAACCGTTACATCCAGCTTCGTTGCCCCAAGAGCATAAGCCGCTTCGCGCAGCGATCGTGGCACCGACCGCAAGACATCCTCGCTGATCGACACAATCGTCGGCAAAATCATGAAACCGACAACCACGCTGGCATTCGCCGCGTTAAACAAATCCGCGTTGGGAAAGATATCGCGAATCAGCGGCGAGATAAACACGACCGCCAGATAACCGAAAACAACCGAAGGGATGCCCGCCAAGATTTCCAACAGCGGCTTCACGACGTCGCGGAAGCCACTCGATGCATACTCGCTCAAAAAAATGGCCGTGCCCAATCCAATGGGAATCGCAATAATCGCCGAACCTGCCGTTACCAAGAGTGTGCCGCAAAACAGTGGTAAAATTCCAAAGTGTTGGGGCTTCAAGAGTGGCGACCACTTTGTCCCCGTCAGAAACTCCCACACAGAGACTTCGCGGAAGAATTGCAGCGACTCGATGAACAACACTAACACGATGCCGACGGTCGTAATGATCGAAATTGTCGCACAACCCAACAGCACGACGTGCAAAATCAACTCAACGGCCGCGCGGAATTTTGCTCCGCTGGACGAAGAATGGAGAGCGCTGACTTTGGGTGTTGCCGTGGCCATGAATTGAATTCTGACTCACTGATTTTGACGCAGCTAGTTTGACGCAGCGGTTTCTGGCATGGCTTCCGCCAACAATTTATCGTTCTCCGCCGCCACGTCATCGGTCACTGGCACATAACCAACTTCCGCAGACAGCCGACCCGTATTGGCCAGATAGAACTTCACAAACTCGGCGACTTCCGGACGCTCGAGCGATTTCTTATTGACATAGATCAACAGCGGTCGCGAAAGCGGAGCATATGTTCCATCACGAACCGTCGCTTCGGTAGGCACGACGCACTCGCCGTCCGACTTCACGCCGAGCAGTTTCAGCTCGTCTTTATTCTCCGCATAATAGGCAATGCCAAAATAACCGAGTGCGCCTTTATCGGCCACCACGCCCCGCACCAAGGCATTGTCGTTTTCGCTGGCCGTGTAATCGGGGCGACTGGCCCGTGCTTCGCCACAGATCACTTCGGTGAAATAGTCGAAGGTTCCCGAATCGGTCCCCGGTCCATAGAGTTTCAACTCTTCGTCGGGCCAATCGGGATTCACATCACTCCATTTGGTGACCGTGTCATCGCTTTCCGGCCGCCAAATGCTCTTGAGTTGCTCGACCGTGATACAGTCGCACCAGTCGTTTTCGGGATTCACGACCACGGCCAAGCCGTCGAAGGAAATCGTGAGTTCCAAATAGTCGATCTTATTTTCTTTGCACGCCGCCTTCTCGCTGTCGGTCATGGGGCGTGAGGCGTTGCAAATGTCGATCTCACCAACCGAGAACTGCTTCATGCCGCCCCCAGTTCCCGAGGCTCGCACGGGAACTTTCAAGTTGGGGTGATCCGCGCGGAAATCCTCGGCGACGGACATCGAAATGGGAAAGACGGTGCTCGAACCATCAACGCGAATGCTTGGCGTCGAGTTTGATTCGCCACACCCCATTGCTAGCATCATCGTCATCATGACCAGGGCATGACTTGCCAGTCTGCCAGAGTGAAAATCCACGTTGCCTTCCTCATACATTGTGCGTGGGTTTCAAATTTGCTGCACCGCACTCTACAGGGAAGATATGAAGAAAATGTTAAGAAACTGCTCGCGGAAGGTGCGGATTCGCGCTAACAGTGGAAAATAGGCAAAAAGACACTTTAGAGTTTGGGTAATTTGGGCAACTCCTCGCCCCATTTGAAGACGGGCCGCGTTTGTTGGGCCTGCCCTTTTCACCTCCATGGACCGAGCCAACAGACCCTCGCCAAAGGGAGCAACTTGTCGCCTCAAAAATCCTCGAGGTTTTCCCGAAGCGGCCAACGACATTTCTGTTTTCCCCCCAAGGGGACAAGATTTGCTGAAGGGGCCAAGATTTTTTTGGGGGCTCTTGAAAGGGGGAAGGCGGAGGGGGGAAAGTTTTTGTTTGTCGCGCAGGCGCACCGGCTGAAAGTTGTTAGCTAAGAGCTGACGGCTTATTCTCCTATTAACACGTTTTGCGCTGGCGTTGTCACCATGATTTTTGGCTAGCGTGATGATTTTGAATGGCGATATTTCTAGGCTGTGCGCAGTTCCGGCATGAAGGCAATTTCACCACGACGACACGACGGGCACAACGAATTGCAAAACAATCGATTTCGTTTTCGTCGTGCTCGTTGTGTCGTCGTGGTTGGAAACCTTGTTGAGAAGCTTCCTTGCCGGAACTTGCGCAACTGGTTCCGAACTACGGTCTAAAACAGCGAAGAATCGCCACGCAGCCCCCGCCTTCATCACCCTTGGCATTTGCGGTAGAATGATTTAGTATCGCCGCTCTTGCGACTCGCAGGAATCGCCACTGGGGAATAGTGTAACGGTAGCACTCCGGACTCTGACTCCGTCAGTCTAGGTTCAAATCCTAGTTCCCCAGCTTGCTTCTCTCCTATCGACATCTTCTTAAGCCATTGTTTTCCAGTGGCTTACGTGATTTTCGTTGTCCGACAGCTCAGTAACGATTTTCGGACCTGACACAAAACCGACACACCTGGGCCGTCGCAGGGCATTTATATTGCTGGCTTCTTCAATGCCTGTCAGCGATTATTCCATCACAACAATTTAGTGTTGCATGGTGGAGAATGATGCGTGGCAAGTCTTAACCGACATTCCCCATATGGACTGAGCCTGGAACCGATCCAGGCACCGAATGCTCCCCATTTTATTGGTCGTCCCCACCGCGCGTCTAGCGCGTGGTGAAAATTTCGACAGATCTTCTTGGCCCGCGCC
>Ga0163151_10001865_pt1 | contig 34373 bp, 40 predicted proteins | sample OliLakLV19MP5IB2_FD_145596 | JGI IMG/M metagenome (GOLD analysis project Ga0163151, IMG submission 145596) | Freshwater microbial mat bacterial communities from Lake Vanda, McMurdo Dry Valleys, Antarctica - Oligotrophic Lake LV.19.MP5.IB-2 | ecosystem: Environmental > Aquatic > Freshwater >... | reverse complement strand
TCCCAAGCCTAAAATGGAGAAGCAGGTGTTTGTCATGCCATCCAATCTTCGCAATAAAGCCCCAGCTTCACTGGATATTTCCGTGCCAACTCATCCTTGGCGAACGGCGTTACCGTAAATAGCTGGATACCCCACTTAACGAATGAGAACTTGCTTCGACGGGAAGGCCGGACAGATTTCGGTAATGCAGGCGGTCGGCGCCTGCGCGGCTGCCTGGCTGGTTTTTATCCCCTCCAAACACATCTGAAGAAAGACTCCACGGCTAACACCCCTCTGTGCGCTGTGCTATGCCTGCCAGTTGGCTGGGTCTCCGCTCCATCGGCAAGAAGCTCGCGCTACGTCGAGCGCCATCAGAGGATCACCATTCCCGCCGTCCTCAGGGCATCGGAAATGCTCCATAACCTCTCCGACATACAGACCCGCGTGCACGCACCACCTCCTCGACCATCAAAGCACTGCGGAGCAGACCATCAGCCTGAAAGTCATCGCGGAAATCGAGCACCGAATATCCACGGCACTGGGCACCTATCGAACGCCCACGCTGTCCGTACACATCCCGTCTATCAGCACTTTATTCCCTTTCAATTTTGCACACACCATCCGAGCACGTTTTCGTTCGTGTTTCCTGTTTCTCCAGACAAGACTGCTTATCCTCTTGACTAATGGCCCCATCGAGGCATTTTTTCACCTCCTCCCGAGCGGCATGAATACATTTCTCGCAAAGACCTTGGGCCCCGGGTTGCGCCTTCTTGGCATCCGCTTTAGCTTTGGCCGAGTTGGCTGCTTCCACTGCATCATCTTTCGCCTTCTTTACTGCATCGAGCGGAGCACCCACTGCGGATTGTTTTTTCCGAGCCTCATCGCGTGCAGTCTCCGCTTCTATCGCCTCCTTCTCTGCTTCCGCAATCGTTTTTCTTTTCTGCAAATCCTCAAGACTACCTTGTGCCTGCGCCGTAGACACCCCCAAAAATATGAACGCCAGTAAAACCAGACTCATTCGCCTGAGGGTGCTACTCCGAGTGCGTGGCATGCGTTCGCCTTCATCCGAAATGGTCATTGATTCAAAATCTCGATTTGTCGTCCATTTAAACATGACACTCCTCTCTTCAAGATTGCCAAGATGCCTTTCACGACCCACCCAAACTTCCAAGAAACCATTGCACTGTTGGGATCGCCATCATCTATTCAGTTGACTAGAGACTCGCACAAAACGAAGTTTCATGCGTTGACTCAGCGCAACGGAGATCCGATTCAGCATCGCAGGGGGGTGCCAATCGTAGTCCGTATTTTCCAACCGACACATAGCGGCTGACGTCGTCCCTGCCAGGGGTGCGAATTGTCACTGGGTCACACCGGCGAGATCACGCAGGGCGATCAGTTTCCGCGCAACACTGTCGTTTGCCCGCGCTTCGCCCAATCCCTTCACATGCTCCGGCCTCCCCTCATAATAGCGCTGGTGGAGAATCTGGACTGCGTTGGCCGTTGCCTGCCTCATGAGTTTTGCCATGACCGCCTTTGACAGTTACTTCATATCACGCTCTCATATTTGCAAATAGCGATCAAGTGGGGACTACGCTATTAGATCGAACCGGACAGTAGACCAATCTGGGAAGCGGATTTCATCACTGGCAGGAAGGGAGGGGATGGAAATGTAAGATGCCACACCGGATGCGGCTGAAGAGACGGATATTCAGAGAGAAAGAGGTTGCCGATCTTTCCTTCCCCACTGTTCGGGCAACGGCTTGTTCACTGAGGTGAGAGATGGTCCGCTATCGTCGCATATCGTTTCGCGGCTGAGCGATCAGAAAAGATTATCGATCCCTTTTATTCCGCCAGCGCTTCGATCCTCGGACAGGGTGGGTGGCGGTCTTCGTCAATCGGCTCCTGACACTGCGCCTGTACCTCGCCATGCCACGATGCCGTGACGTAAGATATTCTTACTTCATTGATGAGGTGACCATGCTCGCGAAAAAGACGTCGAAGAACCAGGTGACGCTGCCCAAGAAAGCCCTGCAGGACATTCCCGAGACCGACTACTTCGATATCACCGCACAAGGCGGAGTATTGATTCTCAGACCCGTCACCGTGGGTGATCCAGGCTCTCGACTCGCAGTGGTGCGACAGAAAATTAAAGACCTTGGGATTGTGCCGAAAGACGTCGATCGTGCCATCGCATGGGCGCGAGGACACCGAGGGCGCCGCAGGTGATCCGAACCGTTCTCGATACGAACGTCATCATGTCCGCGCTCCTGTTCTCCGGCCCACCGTCGTAACTCGTCTCAGCCTGGCAATCCAGCCGCCTTCGGCCCGTCGTCTCTGCCCCTATCCTCGATGAATACATTCGAGTCCTGGCCTATCCAAAATTCAAGCTCTCGGACGCCGAGATACACAGCCTGGTCGAAGAAGAACTTCTCCCTTTCATCGAGACCGTCAAAGGGCCTCCATTAATCGCGCCAATAGTCCGAGACCCAGACGACGCCAAATTCATCGCCTGCGCGGTAACCGCCGGCGTCCGCTGGCTCGTCAACGGCGACGACGATCTCCTGAGCCTTCATCGAGTCAAATCGGTCGAGATCCTCTCCGTCACGACATTCCTACAGCACCTCAAGCGCAAGACCTAGCAGGCTGCGGGAAACTCCAGCATGGCAATCTCAGCATGTACCAATTTGAGGAGGCCCAACCAGGGGAGAAGTAACAGCAGCTCCTTCACCACCGCAATCACAGCCAGGCCGGTATGGTGTGAGCGTGCCGTCATCAATTGGAGGGACTAGCACAAACAACGCATCCTTCTTCTCGCGAGACGTGAACCGTTCTGGCTTTCAGCGAGAGACGAGGACCGGACGCGGTGGGCGGCTGACTGGGGTGAGCTTTCTGAAAAACACACCCGACCTCTTTGCTTTCCCTGATGAGAGTGGGAATCAAACGAGCAGGCCTGCCTATGGAAGGACGCTTACTCTGGCTTGCGCTTCGCCAATAACTTTTGGCGACGCCGTTGCGCCTCAAGCTGCTTGGATTTCTTTCTGACGCTCGGCTTTTCGTAAAAACGCCGCCGTTTCAGTTCGCGGAAGAGTCCTTCCCCCGCGAGTTTCTTCTTGGCAATTTTGAGGGCTTTCTCGACGTTATTATTGAAGACTTTGATTTCCATACTTTCAGTCTGCGTGCTTTCCCAGGCGATGCCTGCATAGGGTTTTCTCTCGTGCCATACTGACCATGGCACGCAGTGTACCATGACACCCGACGTTTCTCTAATAGCATGTCATGCTGGATCAATCAGAAGGGATGACCTAAGCCGTTAGAATATTGGATGTTTATAATTTCTCGAAAAAATAACTCACCCTCATTCAAATATGCAATGTCTCTTAGAAATCATGGTGTGTGTACTGCTTCCAGCAGCTCTCACAGACCATGTACTCAACAGAATCAGAGAACAGGCGGGATACAGATTTTCCAGTGATTGCACGATACTCTTCAGCTTCAAGCCACGAACCTTCGCGCAAAAAACTGCAACAAAAGCTGCAACGAGTAATTGTGTCGGGTAAACATTGTGCAGTATCCGCGCATTCCGATATCACAGAAGCCAGTGGTTTCTGCTGAGTTCTTAACAACGCATGCTCTATACTGACACCAAAATTGTCGATCGGATTAATTTCCATTTCAAAAAAAACGATTCACACTCGGGCTATCGCAGCGATATTGTTTCTTCACAGAACGTTTACACGCTCGAGCGTGCATGATGGCAGAATCCACCGCCATTTTAGTGACATCACCTTGAATAAACGTAAAGAGCGATTTACCTAAAATTGCGCTACCATGAAGCGATGGTGATGGGACAAGGAGGCTATCGTTCCAAGAAGCTCCGAGTCCAATAATAATGTTTTCCTTGTCGAGCTCAATCTTCATGCTGAAGCCTGTCCTATCTGACTGGGGTCTATCGCCTCACCGACAGGGTCCCGGTCTTCCAGGCCATACCGGCCCCACCACAGGACAGCTTCGAGGCATACATGGGGTCACACATGACTATTGACTGATAGCTCCTCGCTGCATCGGCCTGCCCCTGCTACTTCTTCTGCTTGGCGCGCGCCAGTGCCATGGCCATAGCCATCGTGCCGGCCGGCTGTGGTTGGCGCTCTGGAGCATGCTGGGGAGCCGGCGGACGTCGGGTGCGCGGTTCATGTGCGACTCCCGTAGAGACCTCGACGGGTGCGCGGCCTGAAACGGAAGCACTGACTGGCGCATCGTCGAGGCGCATGGTCAAAGAGATGCGCTGCCGCTTCACATCGACATCCAGCACTTTTACTTTCACGATCTGTCCCGGCTTGACGACCTCATGAGGATCCTTGATGAACTTATTGGCCAGCGCCGATACATGCACGAGACCATCCTGATGGACACCGACATCGACGAAGGCTCCAAACGCCGCGACGTTCGTCACCACGCCTTCGAGGAGCATGCCGGGGTGCAAGTCAGTTAACGACTCGATCCCCTCTTGGAATGTGGCAGTCTTGAATTCCGGGCGCGGATCGCGGCCCGGTTTTTCCAACTCAGTCAGAATGTCGCGCACCGTCGGCACGCCAAACTTCTCATCGGTGAAGTCGGCGGGAGATAATCCCTTGAGCACCGCCGGCTGGCCCATCACCTCCACGATACCTTTGCTGATGCGTGCGAGAATACGCTCGACCACCGGATAGGCTTCCGGATGGACCGACGAGCGATCCAGCGGATTATCACCGTCGTTGATGCGCAGAAAGCCGGCGGCCTGCTCGAACGTCTTGTCACCCAGGCGCGGCACCTTGCGGATCGTGGTGCGATTTTGGAAAGGCCCGTTCGCATCACGATACTCGACGATGTTTTTCGCCAGCACCTTGTTCAGACCCGACACCCGCTCAAGCAGCGGTGCCGAGGCCGTATTGACGTCCACCCCCACGGCATTGACGCAATCTTCAACCGTCGCATCGAGCGAACGCGCCAGCGCCCGTTGGTTCACATCGTGCTGATATTGGCCGACGCCGATCGCCTTGGGATCGATCTTCACCAACTCTGCCAGCGGGTCTTGCAAACGCCGGGCGATAGAAACGGCACCCCGCAGACTGACATCTAATTGGGGAAACTCGGCCGCGGCAAAGGCCGAGGCTGAATAGACCGAGGCGCCGGCTTCGCTCACCACGATCTTAGCCACTTTGTGCTCTGGCTTGTGAGCCACGACCAACTTGATCACCTCGATGGCCAGCTTGTCGGTCTCCCTACTTCCCGTACCATTACCGATCGAGATCAGCTCGACGCCATGCTGTACGACCAGCCTGGCCAGCGTCGCCAGTGATCCCTGCCAGTCATTGCGCGGCTGAAGCGGATAAATGGTCGTCGTCTCCAGCAGCTTGCCGGTCGCATCGACCACCGCCACCTTGCAGCCGGTGCGGATGCCTGGGTCAAGACCGAGCACCGCCTTCGGGCCAGCCGGCGCCGCCAGCAACAGCTCGTGCAGATTGCGGCCGAAAATCTTGATCGCCTCGGCCTCCGCCGCTTCACGCAACTGCACCAACAGTTCCACGGTGAGATGCAAGTGCACCTTGTTGCGCCAGGTCCAATCGCAGACGCTCAGGAGCCACGTGTCTGCGCGGCGGCCACGGTCTTCAATGCCGACATGCGTCGCAATGGTGGCAATGCAGGGATGCGGCACCGCAGCTTCGAGCGCCTCGCCCAAGCCCAATTCTATTTTCAACACACCCAGCGTGCGGCCACGGAACAAGGCCAGAGCGCGATGCGACGGAATGGTGCGGATGGTTTCGGAATAGGCGTAGTAATCGCGGAACTTTTCTTCCTCCGCCGTTTCCTTGCCTTTCATCACGGTGGACGTGACAACCCCCTGATCCCACAGGCGGGTACGTAATTTCGCGAGCAGCTCGGCAGTCTCGGCAAACCGCTCGACCAGAATATCCCGCGCACCCTCCAGCGCTGACTTTCCGTCCGGCACATTGATCGCCTCCATACCCTCGGCGGCAGGCTTCACGTTCAAGTACTTCACCGCTTCCTGCTCAGGGTCGAGCGTCGGATCGGTAAACAGGGCATCGGCCAACGGTTCTAATCCAGCCTCTCGCGCAATCTGCGCTCGCGTGCGCCGCTTGGGCTTGTAGGGCAAATAGAGGTCTTCCAACGTTTGTTTGGTTGCAGCTGCCGCGATGGTGCCGCGCAAGGCATCGGTGAGTTTTCCCTGCTCCTCGATCGAAGCCAGGATCGCTGCGCGACGCAGCTCCAATTCACGCAGGTACAGCAGGCGCTCTTCCAACGTACGCAGGTGCGTATCGTCCAGGTTGCCGGTCACCTCCTTGCGATAGCGCGCGATAAACGGCACGGTCGAACCTTCATCGAGCAGGGCGACCGCGGCCTTCACCTGACCGAGGCCCACGCCGAGTTCCTTGGCGATGAGTGGAATAATTTTCAGCTGTGCCTCGTCTGATACTAGTTGTGTCGTTGGAGAAACCATCTATGCCTATGACCGATCTTTCCGAAAGCTGCATCAGGCCGAACGTCGGTTCGTCGGCCTCACGCGCGCTTTCTTGTTCAGGTGTGTCACACGTCTTCGTTGTGGGATGGATGCTGCTGTTGCTCTCGATGGGATGAGAGCCAAGTCTACTGCATAACTTCCCCGCATTTCCAGCCGCCCACGCAGAGCACACAACTTCGCCGTCCTCAGACTCCAGACCATCATGTTGACCCAGCATCCGTCTGAGAGTACATTCGGCCACAAAGAAAACCCCTCCGTTGGATACTGACGGGAAGTATGAGCGACGACCAAAACGGCAAATCCGGAGGCTGGTTTGGCAACCCTCTGCCCATCATGATGGTGGTGCTGCTGGCGGCCGGCGTGCTCGTTAAGAATGTACCGCTGGAAAGCGCGCGCCCAACCGATGCTGAGCGCGTAAAGTTCGCGCCGACTGGCCAGCAGGATGTCGAGGCTCGACTGTGGCAGGACCCGTTTGCCGCGGTCGAGAAATACAAGAAGAGCTCCAACCAGGCCGTCGCGCCTACAGAAAAGGCGTCACTCGATTCGCACCCTCCGGACAGGCTGCACAGCCGTATTACAGACCAGCATGGCAAAATGATCGTCGTTGCCGTGAGCGTCTTTGGGGGTTCCTACGCCGAGGATGCCGAGAGCCGTCGCCGTTCACGCTTCGCGGTGGTCTCGGCGCTCGGCTTCCATGACTATCACCCCGAGTCCAACGATACGATCGGCTACTTCCGCATCGACCCGTCAGAGCCCAAATCCAACGCCCGCAAACCAACCTATGACGATGACGTGCCCTATGAGTGGTTTGAGAGGGGAGATAAGTCGCGCTCCGTGCTGGTGCTCTGGCTGAAGGATGAAAAGCTCACCGCTACACCGCTCACAACACTGAACGACCTGTTCAACAAGCTGATGCCGGACAGCCGCACGGGCCTCACCGTCAAGTTCATCGGACCGGCTGGGTCGGGAACGCTGAGAGACCTCGTTCGCGAAGGCACCATCCCGAATCAAAATCCTGTAACACTGAAGACCGGCAGTGCGATCGAGTTCTACTCACCCAGCGCGACGATCTCCAATTGCGATCTGCTTAACCAAGAGGGCAGCCAGCCACAGTTGAATTGCTTCGAAAATCCTCCCAGCCTATTAGAAAGGACGACACTTCCAATTGTCCGCACAATCGGCTCAGACGACGTGCTCGCGGCTTCGCTGCTGTGGGAGCTGTGGCAGCGCGGCGTCAATCGCGACGCCTGGGCAAAGAAGGACCCGGCCGAGCGTACGTGCGAAGACGGCCTGGTGCTGATCGGCGAGCGAGACACTGAGTACGGCCGAACCCTCGCGCGATATCTCAGGGATGGATTCTCGGATCGCTGCGGGATTACGCCCGACGGAAAGCCTGAGATGTTGCGCTCCGACAGGCACAGATTACCACCGGTTCGCACATTCACCTACCTGCGCGGGCTGGACGGCGTGCTCGCAGACTCTGACAAGTCGGGCAGCAAAACGCCAGCTAAGGAAGATAGCGGCAAATCGAAGGACCTGCGCGCACAACTCGACGATGCGCCGCCTGAGCATGCCGAGGGGCGCAGCCAGTTCGATTACTTGCGCCGGCTTGCCGACGAGATCGATCGGCTCGATCACGACAAGACGTTCTTCGCAAAGAACGGCGTCAAGGCGATCGGCATCGTCGGTTCCGACCTGTACGACAAGCTCCTCATCCTCCAGGCGCTCCGCAGCCGATTCAAGGACAAGATCTTCTTCACGACCGACCTCGACGCACGCTACCTGCACGCCGACCAGAAGGACTGGGCGCGCAACCTCGTGGTCGCGTCCAACTTCGGCCTGTCATTGAACCAGGAGTTGCAGAAATCCACTCTACCGTTCCGAGACGGCTACCAAACTGCGACCTACCTCGCGACCCTGATGGCGGTCGGCGGCATGTCGATCGACGACTGGACCGACAAGAAGGATCAGTGGCTGCGTCCGAAGACTTTCGAGATCGGCCGGACCGAGGCGGTGCATCTCGCCTCTCCGTCTGTCGAGCGCCTCAAAAACTGGGGAGGCAACCATGACTCTGAGGACAGGGTCCTTCCCGCAAAAGTAACGCCTTGCGATGGTAGCTGGAAGGAATGCAACAATATCGAGCCGATCTGGCCATCGCGTGGCATCGAACTCAATGACCCCTGGCCGGTTTTTTTCATGGTCTGCTTCGGACTCCTGTTGGTCACCCTGACGAGCCGTTGCGTCCATCAAACGGTGCGCACTGCCATCGGTGCGTCCTCGCCCGAGCGTGATGCGGCGAGGGCGACAATTTACCTCGTATCCGGCGCGGCGATAGTGGCGGTGTTCATCCTCGCGATAGTCTCGACTCGTATAAATGTGTCGCTCGCGCAAGGTGTTGGCGAGCCGTTCTTGTGGTTCGAGGGCATCAGCGTCTGGCCAAGCCTCGTGGTTCGCTTCGTCGGCCTGGCGACCATGCTTGGGCTCTGGTATGCGTTCCTGAAAATGATTCAACAAAAGGAGAAGCCCGACAAGGACTTCGAGATCGCCCTGCCGAAACCCCGAACACTCAATCGCAGTAAGCTGTCTGCCTGGTTGAACGGTCCACACATCAACCTGGCATTGTTTGATCAGGCGGGCCATGCAGAAGCACGTTCCGCGGTCAAGGAAGAGACCGGGGGAAAGAAGATCATTGATGTCACTACTTTGTGGCAGAACTATCTGCGTGCGACGAGCTGGAGAGAGATGGCGGGCTGGATTATGGTCTCCCTGCTCATCGGTCTCATACTCGTCATTGCAACATTCCAGGTCCTTGACAGCAGGCCTTCGTTCCCCCATCGCGGCGAGCTCGTGAAGAACCTGCATCAATTTCTCGTGTATGTCAACGCACTAGTCCTCTGGCTGGCCATTTTCTGGGTCGGGTATGAGACACGCGTCTGCGCACGGTTCATTGAGACCCTGAGCAATGTGCCCAACGAGTGGCCCGACCAACTGCTCGCTCGCACGGAGAAAGAAACCGGCGTGCCGCGCACACATCTCGACGACTACCTTGACTTCCGACTGATCGTCCACGCCACCCAACGCATCGACTGGCTCATCTACCTGCCGTTCGTCGGGATATTCTTCATGGTGCTCTCGCGAAGTAATTTCTTCGATGCGATGGACTTTCCGCCGGCGTTGTTTTTCATTGTAGGACTCGCGCTTGGCTACTCACTACTCAGCGCGATTCTATTACGCAGGAGCGCCGAGTCTGCGCGCGGCAAAGCGATCGAGTACTATGAGAGACAGCTGCTCATACAGGCCAGGGTGAAGGACAGCCAGCCGCCGATTTTGATTGTAGACCCGATCAGCGTGGAACAGATCAAGCTCCTCATGGAGCGCATCCGCAATAACCGCGAGGGCGCGTTCGCGCCCTTCGCCCAGCAGCCTGCGTTGCAAGCGCTGCTCTTGCCGTTCGGCGGCTACGGGAGCGTCCAGATCATCGAATACCTCTTCAAGCTGTAGCCCGCAGCCTGCTCTGACATCTCGCCCCACACAGAACGCCCTCCCGAGATTGAAATACAACTTCACGGAACCTTGTCCCACGTGCCACATTGCGCCCACTCTCGGGGGTGGGGTACAGTGACAGCTGACTGAGTGGGAGAACTGCGCAATGGAACGAGTGGCCGACAGGATAGAAGAACAGTCGTTACTGAGACAGCCAGGCGCAATCCTGTTCGTCTCCTGTTATGAACTAGGGCACCAGCCTATCGGCATCGCTCAGCCGATGGGATTTCTCGAACAGGCCGGATTTGCGCCGGACGGACTCGATATCGCGGTTGAGAACATCGATGAAACGCCCCTCAGACTGGCGCGATTTGTCGGCATCTCAGTCCCCATGCATACGGCACTCCGTCTCGGAGTGCGGGTTGCCCAACTGATCCGGACGATCAACCCAGCCTGCCACATCTGTTTCTATGGCCTCTACGCCTCGATCAATGCTGAGTATGTACTCCAAGCGCTGGCCGATTCTGTGGTGGGCGGAGAGTATGAGATTCCGCTGGTTTCACTCATCAAGGCGCTCGATCTGGGGCAACCGATCAGCCTGCTCGAAGGAGTCGGTTCTCGAAACCGGGTTGTTGGTCCTTGGTTGCAGCGTGGCTATGCCTCAACAGCCTCGACGATCCCGCACCCAATCCCAAGTCGCAGCGGACTCCCGACGTTGGACCGCTATGCTCGACTCCAGCAGAATGGGACGGAGCGGTTGGTCGGATATGTCGAGGCCAGCCGTGGATGCCTCCATCACTGTCTCCATTGCCCAATTGTGCCGGTCTATGAGGGGCGCTTCTTCCTCGTCCCGGAAGCGGTCGTCCTAGAGGACATTCGACGGCAAGTGCATGCGGGCGCGACGCATATCACGTTTGGCGACCCGGATTTTTTGAACGGGCCGGGACATTCCATGAGCATCGTTCGCGCCATGCACGAAGAGTTTCCACACCTCACGTTCGATTTCACCGCAAAGATCGAACACCTCTTGAAACGCCGCAACCTGATGCCGCACTTGCGTGCGCAGGGATGCCTGTTCGTGATCTCTGCCGTGGAGTCATTCAGCGACTCTGTTCTCGATCTGCTTCAGAAAGGGCATACAGGCGCGGATATCATCACGGCGCTCGGCATTCTACGTGAGGCCGGCATTTCGCTTCGGCCATCGCTCGTCGCCTTCACGCCATGGACCAGCCTGGACGATTACCTGCATATGTTGGATATGGTGGAAGAACACGATCTCATCGACGCAACCGACCCAGTACAACTGAGCATTCGCCTCTTGGTTCCCCCAGGGTCGGCGCTGCTCGACAAGTCTGACATTCAGCGATTTCTCGATCCTCTGGATCAAGCCGGCTTTCAGTATCCCTGGACGCACCAGGATGAGCGGATGGATCGACTCCATCAGGCCGTGCGTGCGATCGTCGAAGCCAGCGCCAAGGAAGAGGAAGATGCGATGGTGACCTTTGGTCGGATTCGAGCGATTGCCGATGAGATAGCCGGCCGTCACGCAGAGCCTTCGACTCGGACAAGGGTGAGCAGGCCTGATCGTCCGAAGCCCCCTCGTTTAACAGAATCATGGTTCTGCTGCGCAGAGCCGACGACCCAGCAGTTCAGACCGCTGCAAACAAATGGGCATGGGGAAATATAGGATTTTAGCAATTTCATATGGTTGGGAGAGGGAGCACAAGTGAAATCTGAACTCATGACACAAGGCACAGAGATCCAGGAACTATTGGGGTTGAAACTACCGGCAGTGGCAATCGCATTTCAAGATTCGGCTCCTGCCGGCATTCCGCGGGTCGCATCTCCTACAGCAGCAGGATGCGGCTATTGGAAGCTGGCGGCTGAGGGGCAGGTCTTCTATACGGAAGCATCAGATCACTATACTTGTCCCGTCGGGGCCCACACCCATGGTGTGGATCTGCCCCCACAGGTCGCGACTGAGCTGAACGGTCTCGTGCAGACCATGGTAGGGATGCAATATCTCACGATGGCAGACATTCCGATGATTCCGCGGCGGCAGGGAACCTTTCATGTGGCCCTCTATGCGCCACTTGCGCAAGCCACCTTCACGCCAGACGTGGTGCTGGTCCGCGGGACCGTCAAACAGCTGATGTTGCTGGCGGAAGCGGCACAGGCAGCGGGGATTGCCGGCGGGAGCGCCACAATGGGACGACCGACTTGCTCCGTACTACCGGAAACATTGCAATCGGGACAGACGGCCAGTAGTTTCGGCTGTATCGGAAACCGCGTCTATACCGGGCTTGGAGATGATGAAGGCTATTACGCCATTCCCGGTGCAAAGGTGGCCGCCGTGGTGCAGAAGTTGGTGATCGTCATCGAGGCTAATCGCCAGTTGGAACAGTTTCATCGAGCGCGCGCGGGAACAGTCTCTCAGAATCCTCGGTAGCCGCCTACTGAAATTCTGGATCCCTAGATTACAACCCAGCAGGCTGCTCAAAAGGGCCGCCAGCAAGGCCGCAGCGAGGGATGGACCGAGGCGTACCCTCTGGGGCGCACGGTGCGACGAATAAGGAGCACCACGTTTGTGCGCGCCGCCGAGTGGTGAGGCGGCCGGGTCCCCGTTGAGGGCCTGAACGATGCGAGAACGCCGCTGGCGGACTTTTTCAGCAGCCTGCGAAGAGATCACGATGCCGAGACTGTTGCTGCTCCTACCGACAAGGACCTATCGAGCCGAAGCCTTCCTCGCGGCAGCGCGCAGCCTGCACGTCTCTGTCACCATTGGACGTGCGCAGCGCCCCGAAGAGCTGACGAATTCGCCGGATGAACTCTTGCCCCTCGATGTTCGAGATCCGCAGGCTGCCGCTCCCATCGCGGTGGCATTCGCCCGACAGCATCCCCTCGACGCGGTGATCGGCGTGGACGATGTCACGGCCGTCACGGCTGCCGCCATTGCCCAAGCGATCGGCTTGCCCCACAATTCTGTCGCGTCCGTCACCGCCGCCGGCAATAAACGCCGGATGCGCGAGTTACTGTCCGGACAGGGCGTGCTCGTACCGTGCCATAGGGTCTTTCCCCTCGACGGTGATCCACAGGAGTTCGCGACACAGGTCGTCTATCCCTGCGTCCTGAAGCCGCTGATCCTCTCCGCGAGCTGCGGGGTCATTCGCGCCAATGACGAGGAGGAGTTTCGTCGCGCGTTCCGTCGGGTCGGTGCGCTCCTTACCAATTTGGGCCTGGTGGAACGGGACGAGCAGGCCCGTTGGATCCTCGTTGAGGATTTTGTGCCGGGGATCGAAGTCGCACTGGAGGGCTTGCTCACAGAGGGCACCCTGCAATCGCTCGCGATGTTCGATAAGCCTGACCCGCTCAACGGCCCATTCTTTGAAGAGACGATCTACGTAACCCCATCCCGCCTCCCTGCCGATCTGCAGCAGGACATTATTGCCTCTGCCGCTCGAACAGCCAGGGCGCTGGGACTACGAGAAGGGCCGGTGCATGGAGAATTTCGCGTGAACGAGAAGGGAGTATGGGTCATTGAGTTGGCCTCACGAACGATCGGTGGGCACTGCTCCAGCACCCTGAACTTCGCCTCCGGCATGTCGCTCGAAGAGCTGATCCTCCGTCACGCACTGCGGATGCCGCTCCCTCCCCTCACCAGGCAAGAACAGGCAGCAGGAGTCATGATGCTCCCTATTCCATTCGGCGGCAGGCTGCGTGAAGTGCGAGGACAGGCTGAAGCCAGAGCGGTGCCTGGGGTGGAAGCACTCACGATCACGGCGGAGCCGGGCGATGAACTGGTCCCGCTGCCTGAGGGAACACGCTATCTGGGGTTTCTCCTGGCACGGGGCACGACACCGGAGGGTGTGGAGCAGTCGCTTCGGGAGGCGCACCGCCGATTGACGGTGGTCATCAGCGCCGCGTCGCCGCCCGACGCGGCGCCGTCATCACCCCGATCCTGCACCATGAGTTTCTAACAGGCTCGCTGCCTGACCTAGGCTAGCTCGGCTTCTTCCGAACCTCTGCGCTCATGTTCCGCGACCACTCATCCAAACTCTTGCCCTGTGCCGCCACATCCGCCATGCCGGTCATGTCGTGCACCCATGCGCCCTGTACGGTCTCACCATCGTCGACCACACTCTTCTTGATGGTCTCCAGCTCTTTGTCAAACCGTTCGGGGGCTTGCTCAAGGATACGCCGGATCCTCCACTTCGACACCGGTTTGCCTTCCGCATCCAAATCACACCCGTAGTGGACAAGGTCCAACTGTCCGGTCTCAATCACCTTAGCCAACATACGATAGGTCACGCCGGAGCTGGATTGAACTAGCGCCGCCTTATAGAGACGCTCACATTTGCCTGGATCTACCTCCAGCGCGGTGAGGTCCTCGATGGCTTTGGCGGCAACTTCTGGAGCTGTATCGATCTCTCCCATAATCGTCCTCCTGCAGGGGTTGAGCCTCGTGGCAATACCAGCCAGAACCCTATCAGACTCTTCTCGAACAGCGCAAGACGACCGCAGGCTGCACAGAGAAGAGCGAATGGCTGATGGCCTATAGCTAAAGGCTCGGAAAGAGCACCGTCTGTCAGAAAGAGGCGTCGTTCATCGCAGGACGCTGAAGAGTCCACCAGCATGAGAAGACCATTATTGGGTCTGTCTCGTTTATTTGGTTGAACAAGACCAACTCGATGAACGAACCAGACCAGATGGACTATGGAAGCCAGACAAACCACAAACGCAGAGGACAGCATTGTTGACTATCCTACGCGCAGTTCAGATGCCATCTGTGCTCGCTTGCCGCGACACAGTTCCAGAGTTGCTCAAGAGCGCTGGATCTCCCCCTGAGTCTCCGCTACACTTCTCTCCCTTGAAAAGGAGAGACCGATGCGGGACGAACGGACGACCAACTACTATACCCTCCTCGAACTCTTGCCCAATGCAACAGAGGCTGAGATTAAGAAATCTTGGCTTGAACAAATCCAGGTCTGGCATCCGGATCGCTTCAACCATTCACCGACGTTGCACATAAAAGCTGAAGCCCGGACACAACTGATCAACCAGGCCTATCAAACCCTCAGTGACCCTATCGCACGCGCTCGGTACGATGCCACGGCTGAGCCTTCGATCTCCCACAGGCAGCCCCCACGCCCCTCCCCTGCATCAAACCCATCGTCTGAATCCTACGCCTCCCCTCCGCCACGCCCTCAACAAACCGCACGGTCTCGTCAGGGCCCCCGCGGACCCCAATCGCTTCTGATGCTCTCCCGACAGGGCCAGCCCAAAACCATGGTGCCGGCCATTACCATGCTCGTCGACAGCCATGAGCAGCTCCCCTACGAGTTTGAGCATCTTGCCCGCATCGCCGGAACCATTCGTCAGACGCTGCCGGCGGGTGATTACGCCATTGCGGAAGCGCCCGAGATTTTCTGTGTCGAACGCCGGCGCGTGGAGGAATTCAATACGATCTTCTCGAATCCCTCCGACAACCGCTCGCCTTTTTTGCAAGAGCTCGACGCGCTCCTGGACTACCCCCATCGGTTCCTTGTGATCGAGGGTACGCTCCAGTCCAGCAAAAGGCGGTGGCGGCTCGGCCAATATCACAAGAATGGCATCATGGATTTCGTGGATGCCCTGACAGCACGATTCGGGATTACGATTATCTATTCGGATAGTCGAGAAGACGCAGAAGAACGAGTCGCCAATCTCGCGGCCCTGCACTACGCCTATCACTATGCCGAGCAACAGGGATTCGGCCGCTGCCTCAAAGAGGATGATCTATGAGCGAAAGAGCTGATGGCATGAGAGAAGAGCGTATGGCTGATAGCTTATGGCTCGAAAAGAGCATCGACTGTCGGAAGGAGCGGTGGTCCTTGGTTTCAGCAATTCCGGTTCTAACTCTTAGTCATTCGCTATAAGCCATACGCTATAGGCTCTTCCTCTTTTATCAACTCATTCCGAATCCGACCTGCCGCCAGGCTTCATAGATCACCACGGCGACCGCGTTGGAAAGATTGAGACTCCGGTTTCCTGGAACCATGGGAACCAGGATGCATTGCTGCTCAGCGACACTCCCTCGAATCTCAGCCGGTAACCCACGGCTTTCCGGACCAAAGACAAAGACATCACCGGCGGCATAGTCAACCAGGTCATATCGCTGAGTCCCTTTGGTAGAGACGGCAAACAATCGACGGTCCTTGAAGTGCTCCGCACACGCGGCCCAGTTTTCGTAGACCGCAATCGTGACAAATTCGTGATAGTCCAGTCCTGCCCGCAGCAATTGCTTGTCCTCCAGCGTAAAGCCCAGAGGTTTCACGAGATGCAGCCTGGCTCCCGTGTTGGCGCAGAGGCGAATAATGTTGCCGGTGTTCGGGGGAATTTCAGGCTGATAGAGAATGACGTCAAACATGGAGCGCGTGACTGATATAGAAGGCGGCTATGCTATCCGCTGCTGGGCAAGTCTACTGCAACGGCCAACCGGTATCCACCAATTCCAATCCTGACGGAGCTGAGGCGCCAAAAAAGTAACCCAATCCTCTTGCTTCGCCCGCATGATTCATGACGGTTCGTCTCGCAATCGCCCGAAAGCGCGTTCCTCGTGAATCGTATCTCGTGTAAGTGTTTCGAGTTTCATGTTTCTGATTTCAAGTTGTTTGAGTCGGATTGGTGAAATTCAGAGGTCGAACCTGAAACTTGGAACCTGAAACTAGAAACTCCACTTCCGGACGAACGACGTTTCACGCATCGAAGACGCTTCACGCGCAAGCATAGCGGATCCGCGATTGCAGCAGAAACGTTCATGAGTATCATGCGGGCTACTAGGCACGTCTGTGTAAATCTTGTTTCAGAGAGGCCACGCGCAGCATATTTCACCCTCACAGATCTTCTTGATATAGTAAGGCTCAGTCACAGACGATCTCCCTGCTTCTTAATCGATAGTGCCCGTTCACATGCGCCACACGTCAGCCTGGCCCCGATTGTACTCCTATACCCTACTCCTTGCGGGACCGCTTGTTGTGACATTGACGATGGGGTCCTTCACGTTCGCCGAGAATCCATCGTTAGGTTCAGAGCAGCGCGTCGCCGAACAGGCAACAACAGCGTGGGAGAGTGGCGCGATCGCCTCAGCGATTGACATCCTTGACCAAGGGATCCACGACCACCCTGAAGCACTCACACTCCAGAAAATACGTGCTGATATTCTCACCACGGTCCGAGACCCCCAAGAAGCGGTCGCGGCCTATGAAACGATCCTCGCCACAACACCGGCTGCGCTGGATGTCCGATGGGCCAAGTGGACTGTGTTGATTCGGTCGGGACAGGGGGAGGAGTCCGTTGCCGAGTTAGGCCGCATCGCAGAATTCGATGTTCAGAATCCCTTGGTCCATCTGCGGCTGGCGCAAGAGCTCCGAAAACTTGACCGCCTTGAAGACTCGCTCGAATCCTATAGGAAGGCCGTAGAACTCGTTCCGGATATGCTCGGCTGGCGATTAGCGTTGGCCCGAGCGCGGTTCGACGTCTTGGATTACGAAGGCGCGGACCGTGATGTGCGCCATGTGTTGCACCACGCGACTCCTGGTTCTCCACTGAAACTTCCTGCCGAGAATTTGCTCTCACAAATCAATGGATCCTCCATCGATCGAGGTCGGCGCTTCGACCCCGTGCTGACCAAAGACATGACCGGAGCCCAACGCAAGGAATGGGCCTCTATTCGCGCCGAGGCATGGAAACTCTTCTCCATGGGCCGATTCCAGGAGGCCGAGCCGATCTATCGACGGATGCTGGCCCTCAATCCCAACGATGCCCTCGCCAACTTTCAATTTGGGCTGACGCTGATGCAGCTGGGACGGTGCAAGGACGCGCTGGCGGTGTTTGGAAAAATGTCCAACCTCGACCCCACCGACGAAGACTATGCGGACACGGTGTATCGGATGGGGCAATGTCTTATGGAGCTGGAACAATGGGAAGACGCGTTCGTCCATTTTCACACTCTCTATGACGCAGCCGTCGAATTTGAGAAACAGAACAAGAACGTTCGACTCCCGCCAGACACCCGGGTGTTAGATAAGAATAAAATTGCCCGATGGCTTGAGAAGGTGCGCCCCCATGTTCCTGAGTTAGCCCAACTGAAAGACGAGGCGGCGGCGAATCACGCCCCATCAGGCGAATCGACTCCTGCCACCGTCTCTCCCGAGGAAGAGCTGTACGCAAGAGTCGCCGAGCGATTTACGCCCCAAAAAACGCTGGACCAGCAGGCCTCGCTCATGGGGAGAGACGCCGACTTCAGTTGGTTTCGATTTGTCATTCCGGCAAGCAAGGTGGTACGGGACGATTTTCCCACCGGCGCCCATGAGTTTATTCCCTTGAGCCCCGGGGACAGCTTTCCCACCACACAGGCAGAGATCTACTTGGTCTTTGGACTGGTCTCGGCCTCATTTGATGCCCTGCCGCTCACGGCGCGCTGTGTTCTGGAAACATCCGAGACGACCGGAGAGCAACTCGCCATAACCCAGGACCGTGTGATGACGACCATGAATGACCAGTCCGGCTATTTCCTATTGCCCCCTCCAACAACCGGATGGGCCGCCGGCCTCTACCACTGTGGATTATTTGTCGGAGAACGGACCTCTGCCGACACCCTTGTGGATGAAGTACGATTCCGTATCATGGCGCCGCGACGATAGGAGCTTATAGCTGATGGCTTATAGCAGGAGCAAAGAACGTCCTCTTTCTCCTCGATATGCTTTGGCCATACGCCATGAGCTCTTCGTTTTCTTGGCGCGCTGGGCAGCTGGTAGGGGGCACACGACATGAGTGAAAAGAGGAGCGGCTCCTCACGATGGCGATGAAGGAGATACCACTGACTTGGCCGACCAACGCCACTGGACAACACGAAGCGCCACAAGCGCCGCGCAGGACGGCAGCCAGATCCATATCGCTTCGCTGGCCAAGATCCGAACACCATATGGGCTGAAAAATTCTCCGACGCCGATTGGAGACACCAGGACCGGTCGCACAGGGAAGAAATATCTCGCCGTATCGAATGGAGAGAAAAACGCCACGCCTAACCCTCCATTGGTCAGGGCATCGAGCACACCATGTGACGCGGTGCAGAGAAAGAAATAGAGAAAGAGCCCCGCCATCGCGATCGCCGGCTTGCCTCGATACCACATCCCTACAAGGCTCCCGGCTAGCAGCGCCGCAAACACGACCGAGTGCGTCAGCCCACGGTGCCCCCACAGATCCCCGTACTGAATGCCGACAGAAAACCCGATCACATCCAGATCCGGCAGGACCGAACAGCAGGCACCCAACGCCAGTTCGCGCCGACTCAATACCTTGTTCTGAAAGGCCTTCCCCATCGCCAGAGCGACAAGGGCATGGGAAAATGCAGACGCCATTCGACACCTCTTACTGCGATCATCGCACCATGAGACCCTACGCTCGGAAGGCATGCGCGTCAAGAATGCCGGTGGATGGCGAGTGAGCGGATGACTGAACACAGGCTGCTGATCGTTTCGGGCACGAGAGACGACCGACGCTTCATCAAAAATTTAAAGACTACGCAGTTCAGTCGAGTCGCGGAGGCCCCAACGGGTCTTCAGGAATTGGATCAGTTCGATTCGTAGCGCACGATTGAGACGTTGCCCTGCCTCAAGCGGCAGGCGCAGAAACTCGACTCCACACTGTTGACCTTAGACCCATTTGATCCTGCCGAGATCGATTCGATGGACAGCGTCGAAGTCTGATTGGGAAGCAGGGCGCTCACTCGCACGTCACTGCCGCAGAGGACCTCTCGATCGCACATGACGGAGTACCCCATCAGCGAGAGGTTGGTGAGCGAACCTTCGCCCACAAATGGAGCGCCGTCGAAAATGACAGGATACCAGAGCGGGAACCGATGATAGATCCGAGAATATAGACGTGGCGCCATCACAACCTCCATGACGCCGGGCTTTCATGAGCGATTACATCACGCGCTGGGTTCTGAGGGCGGCGTGCAAGTGTACAAGGATCCTGAGGGGAATGTGGGAACCATTCTCGATCCCCCGGGTGGCGAGCGCCGCGTCACGGTCCAACCACCGCAAAGTCCATCGATGAACCTCGGCCCTCCCCTTCAGCTATATAATCCTCCCTCCCAACTGCCCCCGTCCCAGACTCCTGCTCACCCATCCTTTCCAGGCTTTCCGCAAAAGGCTCGATGAAGCTCCCCGCAGCAGCCTACTCCGCCTTCGTAGCCACTTCGGCTACGAAGGCCGGAAGCTACGGGGTATTCGGCGAAGGAGAATAACGCTGCGCGAGGATGAGGCACGGTGGGAGGTCGGCAAGACTGAACCGACTGCTCGAACCCTATGGTCCCTGACATTGCTTTCTTCTTCAACCAGGAAGCGCCGCTGATTCTCCTGAGCGCTCAGCAGCACCGGTTAAAAACCTAGGGCCTTTTCGAGGTCGTCCTGATCCTTCTTGAATACCTTCTTCCGGGATTCCTCGGTCTTCTGTTCCCGCACCTCGGTCTCTTTCTGCACCGCAGTCGCTTTGTCACTCTCTCCGGCAATGGAGTAATATTCTGCCGCGACCTGGCCCTCGCCCTTGCTCTCAAACTGCTTCGCCAACGCGCGCGCCTTATCGCGGACCTTCTGCGCCTTGTCCGGCTGTTGCGCATGATCGTAGTAGGACAATGCCAGTTTGAGAAACCCTCGTCCATCCTCGGTAGCCACGATATCGCCGCGTTTCGCGGCCCTGGCACGGATGAGGTCTTCGCCGGACTGCGCGTAATAGCTCCAGTCCTTCGCGAGTCCAAGCTCCGAAAGCGAATTCTTCCCGACCGAGGCGAAACGCTTCTCCTCGGCAGCCAGCGCTTTTTCCACATTTTTCAAGGCATGCGCCCGCATGGCCTTTTCTTGAGCCGCATCATTGCGGTGCCTGAAATAGTCGATGGCATGCGACACCGTATTGATGTCATTCGGTTTCAATTCGACCATTTTTCGTTGCATACGACCGGCATCCGCCTGGCTCTGCGCTCGCTCGTACCATTCGAATGCCTCGTTGAGTCGCCCCTTCTTTTCCTCTTCCGCGCCGACAACCTTCGCCGTACGCTTCAACAGCGCGTCATGCCGATTAGAGTCGGTGACACAGTCGAAGTTCGCTTTCTTCGCCGCGCCATAGGCTTCGCGCGCCTTCCCGGCCCGCTCGAGCACGTCCGCCTGCTTGACCTGGGCGTCCGCAGCTGCTTGCTGCGCTGGATCAGGACAGAGCGAATCCGCCCAAACAGTCGAGCCCCAGAATCCGATGACAGCCGCCATCACGACACCCATAAGCTTGGTCTTCTTCACCGCCGCCTCCCTATCGCCCCATCATGTCCTTCATCATGTCCATGCCCATCCCACCCATATCCATCTTTTCCACACCAGGCGGAAGTTCAAATAGGTCGGCGGGCTGTTTCCCAACCTTGATATTCGTCTGCTCCATCTTAAAACGACCCTTGCTGCCCTTCTCGACGGCGATCGCATCGATCTTGGCCATAATGCCTTCCTTCGTGCTCCACATGAACCCGCCCATTTTGCTCCCACTGCTGTGGGTCATCATGATCTTGCTCTTGTTCATATTGACGCCGTTCAGCATCTCCTGGCCCACTGGGGTCTGCTCGATCTTATACGCAGACATGTCCGTCTTGTCCTTATCTGCCGACGGCTTCATGGCCATCTCCATATACATATGATTTTCCGGCATCACCGTCCACGAGATCTTCTTATCGTGACGCGTAATGATAATCATGTTCTGCCCACCCTGGTTCATCTCGCGACGTTCCTTCGTGGGAGTGTGAAATACGCGAGTCTTCATCGCGCTGTCTTCGGCTTCGATCGTCTGATCCGCGGAATACTCTATATTCAGTTTCTCCTCAGCCGCTGCCGCCGTGCCGACCACGAGCAACGTGGCGCCGACAATCACCAGCGGCATCAACAATCGTATAGCCATAAGAGCATGCTCCTTCGTCTAGTGGTTGAAAGACAAATCCCTGTCACTATTCGTATCGCCTTGTGCGATATACCTAGGAGGGTACGTCACGGTGCTGCACCAGTCAATGGTTCAGGAAATCCTCAACGCGACAATATGAAGGAAGGTTGAAGACCGAACGCGGTGGAGAGATGGAACCTTCGACTTCCGCGCTCACACCATACAATGACCTCACAACAATTCTCGTTACACCGGCTCTCTCTCATTCGCGCACAATGTACGGGAACAGATTGACGGCAAGCTACCTTGAGGAGCAACGGTGTCACGGGGCGCTCGTGAGAAACCCCATTTACAGAATAATGCAGCAGATGGCCGACGGGGCTGAGGCGCCCTGTATGCACGCTCGACCCAACCCCTAGTTTCCTCGATTGAGCGATTCCGTCGATTCGCGCCTGCCCGAACGGGTCTTTAGGAAATGGATCAGTTCGAGTCGTAGCGTGCGATTGAGACGTTGCCGTGCCTCAAGCGGCAGGCGAAGAAACTCGACCCCGAACTGTTGACCTTGGACCCATTTGATCCTGCCGAGATCGATTGACAGCGCCGCTGTCTGATTGGGAAGAAACACACTCACACGCACATCGCTGCCGCAGAGGACCTCTCGATCGCACATGACGGAGCACCCCATCAGCGAGAGGTTGGTCAGGATGCCTTCGCCGACAAAGGGAGCCCCACCGAAGACGACGGGATAGACAAGCGGGAATCGATGATAGGTCCGAGAATAATGAGGTGGCGCCATCACAGCCTCCATGACGCCGGATTGTACCGAAGCAGGCGTTATCAGCGGTATCCTACCTTGGGAGGGGGAGCCCCACGCAGCCTGCCCTAAATAGTAATTCTCTTTCGAGGAACCGGGCCATGTCCTACACTCACTAGGCAAGAAGGACTGCGTGTCATGAGAGGAACGCCGATGACGAGTCAGGGAAAGCAAGCCGATACCTTAAAGGTATTGGTCGTTTGCGCATTGATCCTGTCGTCTTTCATGCCGACAGAGTCTACCGGCCTCTCACAGACTGCGATTGGAAAGGACGAGCCTCCGACCTTTGTGACGTGGTCTGAGAAGGGCCTGGGACTTTCGATCGACTTAATCGGTTTCAAGAAAGACATTGATCAGGTCAAACCAGACGGTCGCCGCTATCTCATGGCCTCACATCCCACGACGGGACTCAACGTGTCAGTCACCCTTGAGAAAGTCCCCGCTCACGCGACAACACAAGGATGCATAGACCAGCTCAAGCTGATGGAGAACGGCCCGTTTGTCACCCGTGGGCAGGACATCAACCTCAATACCGCCCGTGAGATACCGACCCTTGAATATACCCTTCGCGATTTCCAGGGAACCCGAATGGATCAAAAACATGTGTATGTCTGTCTCGCGCACGACAACATCTACGCGGACATCCATCTTTCTAAGATCCACTACACCACAGCTGATGCACCGCTCTTTCAATCGATTCTCAAATCTGTTCGCTTGCAGTCAGGCCCCTCCGAGGTCAAACCGATACAGACCAAACCCCGGCCAGAGATCCAGCCCAGACCAGAGATCCAGTCCCGACCAGAGATCCAGCCCAGGCCCCACATCCAACCCCCGCCGCCGGGACCACTCAACAGCCGAGAATTATTCAATCTGGGAAGCGCTCTCTACATGAAAAACAAATACGCGCAAGCGGTGCTTCCCTATCAGAAAGCGTTCGACCTTGAAAAAGAACACCCTGAACTCGATAGGACTCTGTGGCGCGCGCTGATCGACAATCTCGGCATGGCCTATGGAATGGCCGGTCATCTCAAAGAAGCAAAATCCACGTTTGAACAGGGCATACAGGCGGACCCTACCTACCCGATGTTCCACTACAATCTGGCCTGCACATTTGCGGAAATGAACGACCTCGATCGTACGATGGAGTCGCTAGCGACCGCGTTTCGCCATCGAAAGAATCTTAACTCCGGCGAAAAGACACTGCCTGATCCACGCCAGGACTCACCCTTTCAGCGCTTCATGAAGAACGACACCTTCCGTATCTTCGTCAACGATCTAGCCCCCACAAAGAGCTAGCCCGACGTATTCATGACGGTTCGTCGCCAAATCACCAGAAAACGCGTGCACCATGAAGCGTTTCAGAAATTTAATGAGTGACGAAAGACACACGACAGAACCAAGCGACGAGGATCGAACAAGGTGAGTGGCTGGGGTGGCTGAGCATTTAGGTACCGTGAATCCAGCTTTCATCATGTGATCGTGTCATGTCGTGTCATGAAAGATGCGCCCGTGAGCGGAAGGCATGATGCTTCAATTGGCTAATGAGGTAGCGCACAATGATCAGATTTAACAGCAGCACACCGACCCGAAGCATCGACACCTGTTCAAAGACCTCGTAGAGTTCGAACGGAAGCAGCAGGCTCGTCGAGACCACCGTCAGATACGTGGCCCAGGTGAGCTCCAGCCACAGCCCAACGCCCTCCACCAACAACATCGCTGCATAGCCCAGACTGACAAGCCCCGCCGGCAGCACGCTATGAGGTTGCAGCGCGTCCACTTTTAGAACCAGGGCATGGATGAGGCGCGAATCGGCATTCACATGCAGCGCTTCGATCAGAAGCGAGAACAGCCTGGCAAGCTCGGCATGCACCAACTTGAGGAGACCCAACCCGAGGAGGAGTAACAGCAGACCCTTCACCACTTTGAACACCGCAATCACGGCCAGGCCTGTATGGTGGGAGCGTGCCGTCATCAATGCAAAAGCCTATCACCAACGACGGGGGCCGGATCGCCCAACAGACTCACTGCCTGGGTGTGTCAGTCATTGGATCAGGTGCGAGAGATCACCGCCGAATGGTGACAGAGTGACAACGAACAACGATCCCTTATGGTGTCCTTGAGTTCCTGCCCCATGATCGAGCCACTCACAGAGGATTCAGTCTTCCAACAAGGATTCTGCTAGATCCTGCGCACACTTTTCATGCACATGCTAGGATGAGCGCTGCACGGCATTATCTATCCCAAAGCCATCATCCTCATAAAAAACATCAACTATAAAGGAAAGAGCTTCGGTCATACCTGTCCATGAGACCTCCAGCAGGGGGCAGAGTGCCATAAAGAACCTCTAATTGATCAAGGAGAGACATAATGAATCTCAAGAAGAACCTCTCAGTAGCCGTTGTCGCAGTGGGGCTGATCTGTGGTGCAGGGTACGCTCAGGCAGAGGAATCTGCCCAGAATGCCCCCGGCAGCCCATTTGCCGGAGCGTTCGGCGGCGTGGTGGACCTGAGTGTCCCAGGCGGCGTCAGGAACATGAATAGCATCAAGGCAGCAAAAGCAGAGCCAGCAAAGATTCAACCGGCTGTCGCAAAAGAGACTGCACCGGCTGCACCGGCAGCAGCAACGACCGCGCCGAGTGCGACCGGAGCCGCAGCCAAATAAGAAAAAGCAGGTGGGCTCGGCTCTGTAACACATGGAGCCGAGCCCACCTACGCGATCCCCTTTGTCTTCCATCCGGCCGGCAACTCAACGATTTCCCGACGAACCGTCATGAAGAATGAGGGCTAGCGATCGACCACAGGGGCGAGGAGGGCTAGAAACTACCTGCGGGCACGATCATGAAGAACGATGCCCTGCCGGAGCTTTCCACCCGTGAAAGGTGAAACATAAAACGTAAAATGGTTCAGACGTTCGGCAAAATACAACCAAAATGCGGTGAACGACCAGCGGGGCGTGGCTGCCAGATAAAGTAGCCTGGCCCCTTTTCTTCCTCTTTTCTTCCTCTTGGTCTACGTGCGGCCGTCGAACGAGGGCCTTCCGAGGCCGCGCATTCCGCGAGCACAGAGACCATGCCAGTTGTCTCGCCACATCCTGCTAGTGTCACGCGAGCCAGGACTCTGTATAATCCGACACCGGCATCCCGATAGACAGACCGCACGACTCAACCTTGTGAACACACTCACGACTCGCCCCTCACGGATACGCTGGCTCATCCTCGCCTTGCTGTTTCTCATCAGCGTCGTGACCTATATCGACCGCGTCAATATCTCCGTGACCGCGCGGCAGATGATGCCGGCCTATGGGATGACCGATCAACAGATGGGTTGGGTCTTCTCGGCCTTCGTCATCGGCTATGCCCTGTTTCAAATTCCCGGGGGATGGTTGGCTGATCGCTGGGGAGTCCGCCTGGTGCTCACCATCGCGCTCCTCTGGTGGTCGATCTGTACCGCCTTCACCGCCATGGTGGCTACCACGTCGCTCGCAAACCTTTTCGGGGTTGTCGGGGCACTGATGCTCGTGCGGTTTTCACTTGGTGTGGGAGAAGCCGTGGCACTGCCTGCCTTCAACCGCGCCGTCACCAACTGGCTCCCGGCTGATAGGCGAGGCCTTGGCATCGGGATTGCGATCGGTGGCATTGGATTAGGTTCCGCCATGACCCCGCCCATTGCCGCCTGGGTGATGGTGAACTGGGGCTGGCCGACCGTGTTTTTTCTCGCGAGCCTGCTCGGAATCGGGATGGCGATCCTCTGGTGGTTCCTGTCGCGCAACCACCCGCACGAACATCTCTGGGTGAATGAAGGTGAACAGGCCCTGCTCACACGAACGCCAACCGTTACTGCAGCCGTGCCCTGGCGAACATTCAGCCGGACACCTACAATCTGGTGGCTCGTGATCAGCTACAGCTGCCTCGGCTATGTCGCCTACGTCTATCTCTCCTGGTTCTACTTGTATCTCGTGAATGTTCGTGGATTCGATGTGCTCCGCGGTGGGTTCTATGCCTCCGCACCTTTTCTAGCCATGTTGATCTTTTGTCCCTTAGGCGGCTGGGTGACCGATCGACTCGCAACCCGCTACGGTCTCACCACCGGACGATCTGTGGCAGGTATGACCGGCATGGTCCTGGCGGGATCGGCGATTGCTCTGGGTGCTGTGGTTGATTCTCCCTTTCTGGCGATCACCAGTCTGTCATTCGGCGCAGGCTGGCTCTACTTTGCGGTCGGGGCCTACTGGGCCTCCACGACCGATCTGTCCAAAACCCATGCGGGAACGTTGTCCGGGCTGATGAACACCGGAGCTAATATCGGTGGCACCATCTCACCAACCCTGACTCCGTGGCTGGCAGATCAATGGGGCTGGCCAGTCTCGTTGGGTGTGGCAGCAGCCGTGGCCATCCTGGGCGGAGTCCTGTGGCTCAAAATCGATCCAGGGAAGGGACTGCGGCAGGACAAGTTCTGAGTTTTGAGTGCTGAGTTCTGAGTTTGTACGATTGAGAGTCGCTGTGAAACCTTCCGCCAACTCAGAACTCTCAACTCAGAACTCAGAACTTCTTCGGAGGCCTTGCCTCTCAGGCTACGTCCTTGCTAGTTTGGTCACATGACCATGCAATTTCAAAAAATCGATCCGCGCGTCACGATTACGACGCCGCTAGGTGAAATCAAGATTCGGTTCTATCCTGACGACGCGCCACGTCACGTCGAGAATTTTCTCAAACTCGCCAAGATGGGGTTCTATGATGGAACCACCTTCCATCGCGTCGTCCCCGGATTCATTATTCAGGGCGGCGATCCGCTGAGCAAAACGGCAGAACGTGCCCTGCACGGGTCTGGCAGCCCCGGCTATTGGTTGAATCCGGAAACCAGCGATCGACCGCATAAACGAGGCGCGATCGGCATGGCCAAGGTCCCACGCGAGAGCAACAGCACCAGGGATCCCAACGATAACGGCTCGCAGTTCTATATCTGTGTCGATGACAGCAGCGGGCTGGACCGCACCTACACAGTCTTCGGCGAAGTCTTTCGAGGCATGGATGTGGTGGACAAGATCGTCGCCACCCCGCGCGACGAATTCGACAATCCGCTGAAGCCGATAACGGTCACGATGACGGTCAAAGAGTAGAGAGCTGATGGCTAATAGCTTATGGCGTATGGCACGAGACCGGAAAGACCCACGTTAGGGCCACAGACCAAGAGTAATCCGAACCCTTCCTCGACCGCCGCCAGCTCATCCTGACTGAGAGCCTTCATCAATGTGTTTCCAGTCCTCAGCCATGCCCGCTCTCCATTGCTCCTTGCTGGTAGCTTAATAGGCGGCGTTCAACGCTCGGGCATCCGGATGAAGTTTGGCGCGAACCGTCCCCGCGATAAAGGCACTGAGTTTCTTTGGAGGCGCTTCTTTCTTGAGCCTCGCATCCATATCGTCATCCATCGTAATGTTCAATCGAACAGACATGGGCACCTCAGGCAATGAAGCTCCTTGCAGCAGCCTACTCCGCCGAAGTAGCCACTTCAGCTACGAAGGCCGGAAGCTGCGGGGTATCTTGCGAAATTCTCCGACCCGTCGGCCAGAGCCTTTGGGCGGCGTGCCGAAGCCACTACCCTCCTTCGCTAAGGCTACGGAGGGTTCTCCCCGCCTTCATCCCCGTAGCGAGCTACGGGGTATTCGGCGAAGGAGAATAAAATCAATGCTGAATAAATCAATACTCAAGCCTGAATATCCCGTCTATCTCCTCATTGTCCGCTCTCGTTACGCACATATGTAAAACGTAAATTGACATTTTACAGCACGCCCGCTATATTTCACGCGACATGATCGAGAGTTTCGGACATAAAGGCCTAAAGCGGTTGTATGAGATCGATGACGGCAGCAAGCTCCCGCCTGAGTTGTTGCCGCGGATTCGTTTAATCCTTTCTGCGCTTGATGCCGCGACCACGGTTGAAGGAATGGATCAGCCGACCTTTAGGCTCCATCCCCTTAAAGGTGATCTGAAGGGTTACTGGGCGGTTGTGGTACGGGCTAACTGGCGGATCGTTTTTCGCTTTATTGCAGGCAAGGTCTTGGATGTTGATTTTGTCGATTATCATTAAGGAGGAATGACGATGGCAATGAAAAACCCTGCCCATCCCGGTGACTTGGTGAAGGCCAATATCGATGAACTCGGATTGACCGTCGCGGAGGCTGCGACCGGTCTCGGCGTGACCCGTCAGCAGTTGTACAACGTCATTCGCGGCAAGAGCGTGGTGACGCCGGAAATGGCCGTACGCTTCGAGCAGGCCTTTGGCGGAACGGCAGACACATGGCTCCGGATGCAGCTGAACTATGATCTCGCTCTGGTACGTCAGCGGGCAGGCAAGATTAGCGTGAAGCGATTAGCCCCGCGACATCTCGTCCATGGGGTTGTTTGAAACGGAGTCACGACTCAGGTGTTCAGGCTGAAGGCTATGAATTATCTCGCAAAGCACGGATGCGGAGGTAGCGGGATACAGGGATAGTCGGGTTAGCGAAATAGAAGTCGTAGACATTTTTTCCGTACCCCACTACCCCGTTGTCCCCTTATCCCGTTCCTACGGCCTTGGGTTCAAGCAGAGATGCTATTGAAGGCGCAGGCTGAAGACTAAAAGCCTTCAGCCTATCTATCTGAGTAGTGACGAAACGGAAAATGAGTCAATACTCATGCCTGGCCCCACGACCCCGATTCCGGGTCCGGCAGTCCCGGCTACTGGCTCAATCATGAAACCAGCGATCGACCGCATAAACGAGGCGCGATCGGCATGGCCAAGGTCCCACGCGAGAGCAACAGCACGCGAGACCCCAACGATAACGGCTCGCAGTTCTATATCTGTGTCGATGACCGCAGCGGACTGGACCGCACCTACACTGTCTTTGGCGAGGTCTTTCGAGGCATGGATGTAGTAGACAAAATCGTCGCCACCCCGCGCGACGAATTCGACAACCCGCTGCAAGCCGATTACGATGACGGTGACGGTGAAGGAGTAGACGACGAGCAGATGGCTAATGGCGTCTGGTACAGACTGAGGGAAAGAGCCAATGGCTTATGGCCGATAGCATGTCGCAGAAACCAACGGGACTTTTTCGTTCGCGCTATAAGCCATACGCCATAAGCTCTTCTCTCCTGCTATATGCTATCAGCCATACGCTCTGATTTTAATCAGGCCGAGGTGCGCAACGGTTCGAGTCGATCGATCTCAGTCGCTTTCGAACTGCGCATTGCGTGCCAAAGATTCCAATCCAACTGTAACCCAAGCCAAAAGTCTGCCGACATCCCCAGAACCCGTGCTAACCGAAGAGCCGTGTCCGACGTGATCGTCCGTTTGCCTCGAATGATCTCGTTGAGTCGTGGAAACGAGATACCCAGACGAGACGCCAACTCCGACTGAGTAATGGCAAGCGGCTTGATAAACTCCTCCAACAACATCTCCCCTGGGCTGGTGGGCGGTCGATGCCGAGGCAGCCGACGACCGACAAGCTCTTTTGAGTGACTCTGCCGCTTCGCCATAGTCCGACTTTTAATGATAGTCCGTGATTTCAACTTCATAGGCATCGCCGGCCTCCCATCTGAAACACATCCGATATTGATCGTTGATCCGGATACTGTGTTGCCCTCTCCGGTCTCCGCGCAACCGTTCGAGGCGATTTCCCCGTGGAACAGCAAGCTCGCTGATGTCTCTGACTCGATTGACCTGATCGAGCTTCCTCCGGGCAACCTGCCACAGGATACGGGGACAAGTTCTTCGGGTAATCGATGTATCGACCCCATCAAAGAGATTCTCGGTGCCTTGTCCTCGAAACGACCGTATCACGGGAGTTATTATAACGATACCCGTGATAATCATCAATCTCTGCCGTGACCGCATCACAGCACGACACTGGGGCGATCCACTGAGCAAGACGGCAGACCGTGCCCTGCACGGGTCTGGCAGCCCCGGCTATTGGTTGAATCCGGAAACCAGCGATCGACCGCATAAACGAGGCGCGATCGGCATGGCCAAGGTCCCACGCGAGAGCAACAGCACGCGGGATCCCAACGATAACGGCTCACAGTTCTATATCTGTGTCGATGACAGCAGCGGGCTGGACCGCACCTACACCGTCTTCGGCGAAGTCTTTCGAGGCATGGATGTAGTAGACAAAATCGTCGCCACCCCGCGCGACGAATTCGACAATCCCCTGGAACCGGTTACGATGAAGATGACGGTGAAGGAGTGAAGAGCTAGTAGCTGATACCGTATGGTACGAGATTGGAAAGACCGACGTTAGGGCCACAGACCAAGAGTAATGCGAACCGCTTCCTCGACCGCTGCCAGCTCATCCTGACTGAGCGTCTCAATCTTGGAACGCAATCGAGATTTGTCCAGCCATCGGATCTGATCACCTAATGCCCGCGATGGCTTCCCCTTCACAGTCACCAACGCCTCACCAGGATAGAGTGAATCGACGTTACTGGTGAGCGGCAACACCACAACACGTGCGCCAAAGGCATTGCAGGAGTTATTTGAGACAATCACCGCCGGCCGCGTTTTCTGAATCCCCGATCCAAGCGTCGGATCCAGCGCCACCCAGTACACATCCCCGCGCCGTGGTATTCGCCTCACTTGGGCCATCCCTCGTCGTCAATGTGCTTCCAATCCTCGTCAAAACTTGTCCTCCATCGCTCTTTGCTGGCGGCTTGGTAAGCGGCGTTGAGAGCTTTGGCATCCGGATGAAGTTTAGCGCGGACCGCCCCCGCGATAAAGGCACTGAGTTTCTTAGGAGGCACTTCTTTCTTGAGTCGCGCATACACATCGTCATCCATCGTAATGTTCAATCGAACAGACATGGCCACCTCCCGCGATAAAATCGATGCTGTATTGTATGCAGGATACGGCCTTCGAGCAAGAGCGGCCTTCCCCTTTGTAGAGAGCACATCATCTGTCCGGTTTTTGTAGCACGTGATCTGTCCGGTTGAGGGTGGTCCCTCAAGGAGGGCCACGATGACACGGGCACGGGTACGACAGGAGGTGAGACAGATGCGGTTTGAAGAACTCTACGAGCGGCGGCAGCAACGGAGCCTCACGATGGCGGAGGCGGGCGAGATGCTGGGCGTGACGGAGCGGACGTGTCGCCGCTGGAGTGGCCGCTATCATGCGGAGGGGGCCGAGGAATGTCACGATGGCGGATCGGCCGGCTCTCGGCTCGTGCGGTGCCGGTCGATGAGGCGCTCCGGATGGTGACGCGATATGAGACCCGCTACACGGGCTGGACCGTGAAGCATTTCCATGAGCGCTGGCAGACCGAGCACGGCGGCACCCGCTCCTATAGCTGGACGAAGAAGACCCTGCAGGCCGCAGGGCATGTGGTTCGGGCTTCCCGCCGCGGGGCGCACCGCAAGAAGCGACCGCGCACACCCTTGCCCGGCATGATGCTGCACCAAGACGGTTCCACGCATGAGTGGGTGCCCGACTCTCAGTGGGATCTGATTGTGACGTTGGATGATGCAACCACCGAGCTCTACTCCGCCTTCTTCGTCGAGGAAGAAGGGACCCTGAGTAGTTTTCGTGGCCTGCATGAGGTCATCGGGACGAAGGGGCTCTTCAGTTCCCTCTATACGGATCGGGGCTCCCACTACTGGCACACCGACGAGGCTGGGGGCAAGGTCGATAAGACCCGGCCGACGCAGGTACACCGCGCGCTGCAGCAAATGGGAGTGACGCTCATTCCCGCCTATTCGCCGGAAGCGCGGGGCCGCTCGGAGCGTGCCTTCCGCACCCTGCAGGACCGATTGCCCAACGAGCTGGCCCTGGCCGGGATTACGGAGATGGCGGCGGCTAATCGGGACCTGACCGAGCAGTTCCTCCCCCACTATAACGAGCGGTGTATGGTGCGGGCGACCGAACCAGGTACCGCCTTCATCCCGTGGATCGGCACAAACCTCACCGAGATTCTCTGTGTGCAAGACGAGCGGGTTGTGGCCAAGGACAATACGGTGCGGTATCAGGGCACGACCCTGCAGATTCCGCAAGATCCGCACCGGTTCCATGACGTGAAGGTCACGGTGCGGGTCCACGATATCCCGAGGGGACCTTGGCGGTGTTCCATGAGCCCCGGTGTCTGGCGCGCTACCACGCAGATGGCCGACTGATCGAGACCGGACGAGCCCACCCAGCCCCGACCCATCGGTCAAGCGTTCCGCCGATCGTCGATCCTCGAGCAACGGTGCGCGACAAAATTTCTGCGCGCGGCTGAAAAACTCGAAAGGAAGAACCGGACAGATCATGAGCTACATACACCGGACAAGTTAACTTGCTATCTACAGAGCGGCCTTCCCCTTTCGCCGAACTCGCAGATTGGACATGCGCGACAAGATCGCCGCCGCCCGAGACGACTGCGACAATCCTCTGCAAGCAATCCCCAGGTGACGGATCTTGCCTGTCTACGCGTCCTCGCCAGTCTCGCATTTCCCGCCGTTCAGCGCCTGGCACGCACCAGTCATCAAGCGAAACGGGGGTGGCGTGTGGCGATCAGGAACTCACTCTTCCCGAGCGGCCTATAAATAAGTCAATGCTCATGCCTGACCCCTATCTCTGAACTTACGACGTCATCGTGTTAACTTTACGGGGCCCGAAAGTTGTGCTTTCGGGCCTCGTCGTGCGATATGCGTTCCTAGGGGCAGACCATGGCTGTGTGAAACGCTTTGTTGGAGAGGTTGCCCCCGAAAAACAGCAGGGTGCGCACCTGGATACCAATGGTGTTGCCTGCCGGTCCAGGAACGAGTTCCACTGTCGCTGGGTCGAAGGGCACTGCGGTGTTCACCGAACCCCGGGTCGCGATGGTAGCGCAATTGGAGATGATCCGCCTAGTCACAACCGTGTACGCACCAGGCGAGACGTTGAATGAGCTCGTTAACGCAGACGCCCGGCTGGGGATGCCCGAAGTATTTACGACCGCAATGTTCGTATTCGCGACCGAGCTGCAGACGGCGGCGAGGTGAAAGGGGATGCCGCCCGAGAGACCGCCGCCCGGGTTTTTGGTCTCAATGTAGACCGTGTTGGAGGTTGGACCCGAGCCCGTGTAGACCCCGCTGGGTTGGAAGACAAGCGCGTTGGCAGGGTCGCCGACCGTCGCCAGGTACGCACACGGTTGCACCAAGCTGGGGAACGTCACATTGTACCGTCCGGGTGCCAGTTGGGTCAGCGTCGCCGAAGGCGTCGCGCGCACCAGGTTTGCTGTGTACCCCACGACGGCGTGCCGCATCCCCGTGCTTCCACAAGCGACGACCAGGTTGAACGGACTATCGGTCAGGCCGCCACCCTGGTTCTTCGTTTCCACGTACACGCCGTTCGTCGAATTAATGTGGCCGCCTGCCGTGAACACCGTGAAGGCCTGACTGTTGGCTTTCACGGTGGTCGCCACATAGGCGCACGCCCTGACATCCGAGGTGAAAATCACCTCGTACCGACCAGTACCGAGCCTCGTCACACTGGACGTCCCGCTGCCACTAACTAAGGACTCGCGCATAAATAACTTGATAAATATTGGACGCTGTGTTCTAAAGCGGGATGCAGGTTGCGTCCGCGATAGAGCAGATTGAATCGAAGTACCGATCGCTGGCATCGGTGTTGGATGAGCGAG
>Ga0163151_10001864_pt1 | contig 34405 bp, 54 predicted proteins | sample OliLakLV19MP5IB2_FD_145596 | JGI IMG/M metagenome (GOLD analysis project Ga0163151, IMG submission 145596) | Freshwater microbial mat bacterial communities from Lake Vanda, McMurdo Dry Valleys, Antarctica - Oligotrophic Lake LV.19.MP5.IB-2 | ecosystem: Environmental > Aquatic > Freshwater >... | reverse complement strand
TGCTCCAGTTAAAGTCGTGGCCGTAACCTCCCAGGGAATGTCCGAGCCCTTCGTGTGCCATTGTTGAGGCCCAATCACAATCACTAATTGTATTATAGAAAGCGAACCTGTTTAAATTGATAATCGTCTGAGGAGGTTGCCGAAATGCAACTGCGGAAGTAGGAGCAGGGCATCGAAAACCAAGCCTCATGCATCTAGAGTACATCTTGACAGGGATAATCCCATTTAGTGACTGAAGATGTTTTAAAACCTCTTCTGAGGATTTGTTATTTGTATCAATCATGCTTCTGTTTAAGATTTCATTGGCGAAACACTGAGAAGAAATAACCTCGTTAATCTTTTTTGAAGCTTTAAGAATTTTAACACGTTCGGTTTTTGTCGAGTAATAACTAACAGGGATAAACTCAACAGACGCGAAGGCCTGTAAAGACATTGTTAGTAAAATAATAACTTTCATTTATTTCTCACCCTTGTTAATTAAATAAATCAAGGCCTCTACCTGCCTTTCTTCCTCATTAGCAGCATAAGAAGCAGCAGCAGCGGTAGTCGAAGCATAAATAGCATAAGTAGCAGCAGCAGCGGCAGAAGCATAAGCAGAGGTAGCAATAGGAGCATAAATAGCATAAATAGCATAAGCAGGAGCATCAGAAACAGAGGCAGCACAAGCAGATGTAGCATCATAAGCATAAGAGCCATAAGCAGACACGGCGCAATCTATTGCGAACACCTCAACGTCAACTCTTTTCATGATTCGCAATAATACCCATAATTTATCTATGTGATTTATCTTATCCATCGATAAAAACTCTTCATGATCCCCATTAAAGTCTGAATAATATTCTAGAAAGTTATCCAATCGGTGTTTGCAAGGCTTAAGTTTTTTAATGATTTGTGTTGTTATTTTCATTTATTCCCCTGCGTCCATTTCATTAATTGATTCATGCAATCTCTCTTCGATACTCCCATGAATGATTTTCCGCTCTCCGTTATCAATTCCCATACATTTCATTTTACTTTCTGGCACTTCATTATCAAAATCCCTCAATACGCTTTCCACTTCTGGAAATTCGTTTTTATTTAAACACTCTCGGCAGATAATTCTCGTATGTTTATCAGTCAGGAGGTCGGTATTAGTCCCACACTGGAGACAAACTATCTTCCAAAAATTACTCACTTATTCCTCGTTATCATGTGATTGCATTGTATAAGCTTGTTATTGTCGTTTATCCTTTGTTGATAAACCTGGCGCATTTCGCGCTCTGTTTTCATCATCACAAATTCATGAGAATAGAAAGCGGTGAAGCCAATGGATAATAACCAAAGGTAGGCAAGTGTAAGAAAATCATATCGGGTTAAGTTCATTTTAATGCAATCCTTTTTTTTGGTCAGAAATTTCGCACATTTTACTCACTTGTATTATCCTTTTTCATATCCGCGAAGGCCAAGTCATCCACTGTTACGTTAAAATGATTCGCAAGCTCCTTGACGTTAATATCAAGCATCTGACTAGCTACCTCTCCAATGTACCAACCGTATAAAGTTCCCCATGGAATCATTGTTTCCCTTTGAACTTCCGCTAGGCTTTCCTTGCTTTCATTTAGCAAAAAAATGAAATTCTCTTGAAGGTTATTAACTTTAACCTTATCTTTTTTTGCCTCATCCGTTTTGGGTAGAGAATCAAACATTAACAAATTGTTTTCACTCATGTTTCGCCTTCGTTATTTATTTAATAACGAAAGAACGGCATTTTTTTTACAATTGGTAATGAAAAATATTCTTACTTTTTCTAAAATTTCCTACACCCTTTCTTACATTTGATTCGTCACCTTTAAATCTTTTTCTCAGAGGCGAAAGGGTTATTTCCTCAACTTGTCCGGTATTAGTATTATAAATCTTAAAATCATTTGCTGACAGCCGTTTTACACGAAAGACAATGCCCGTTTTAATCTCGTGATAAATTAGTTTGTATTCGGATAAATCAATCATGAGATAATCCATTGATTCGGACAAGCGCGCTTCTCGCACGATCGCCGTTATCCATAATATCCATACTGTCCACCCATGGTGAATACTCTGTCGGAATATCCCGCACAGAAATCATTAAGCGATTGCAGTTTTCATAAAATTCTAAAGCATCTTTCATTGTCATGTTTTCAGATTCAAGAAGTTTTATTTTCAAGTGTTGGGCATCTATCATACTAGCTCCTGTGGTAAATATCCTGAATAATCCATCGTTTTAAAATCTTGTTTCCTGAGATCTAGAACTGATCCAGTGTTAATACCAAGCCTTTCAAGTGCTTCATTTTTATTTTTATTAACCTTGGCCGCTAGGACGCCTTTAACAAGTCGCTCAATTTGGGCATTCATAGTTTCGAAATTTTCTGAATTTCTAAGGTCTGTAGTATTTCCAATGGCAAGAAAAACCATCTTAGCATCCTCCGAAAGATTAGACATATTTTCTCTCTCGAGGTCTTGGTGCCACGACCTAATGAATTGGATTATCTCTTTGACAATAATTGGTGCCAGGTCTTCTTTTTTTTCAGTCGGAGGCTTGAGATGATTCAAGATTTCTGCCATTGAAGGAAAGAAAGCTGAGCCGGAATTAATAACTTTTTTAAAAGCATAAATGATTTGTTGCGGCGTATAGTTTGAAAGAGCCTTAGCATAAGCAGTAATTCTTTCATCGGTTGGCGCCTGGTTAAAAAAAAGACTCATCTCGTAAACAGCTTCTTTGATCGGTAAAAGGTCTTTCATGCTATCTCTCCATTTTCTCGTGCAAGGCGTTGCGCTGTATAAGGATTTCCGGTTGGATTTTCGGGGGTGCCTACTGTGCCATTGGTTTTTAATTTAAATGCTTTCTGGGTACCATTCTGTTTGTCTGGGGTGCCAGAATATTGACCGTTTAAGACCTTTAAGGCGTTGCCATGAATTACTAACCAGTTAAGCGTTGCGACAAAGCCAGCAGAGTTTCCAATTAAAAATTCAGATGATTTAACTTTTTCAAAAATCTCGCGCCACGTTTCTAGCGTTTGAAAATCTTTGAAAGATGTTGTTGTTATGAAATCTTCACGCTGTTTTGCGCTTAGATCGCGACAGAAGCTAATTTTACCTGTCTTGGTATTTGCCAGCATGTCGTTAAATAACTGGATCACTGTGTCAATTTTTAACGCGCTCTTAGTATTAAGAAAAGAAAGGGAAGAAGAATCCTTATCCTTATCCATATCCATATCCATATCCATATCCTTATCCATATCACCTAGCGAGTCATAGGGTTTAGTAACTAGCCCCTCATGAGTAACTACTAAGTAAATGTAAGGACTGGTTTCAACTCTATGTTTTTCAAGTGATTTTAAAACGCCCTTGTGCGCGTTATTTTTAATATTTAATGGCACACCGTATTGAAAACGGATAAACTTTTTAATGAACCAAATATCATCTGATAAAACATCTACACGCTGACTGAATGCGTTGATAGCGGATTGTTTGTCGACTGGCGAGTTTAAGCAGTAACTCGCTAGCCTAAAATTGACCTTCCAGAATCCGGCATGGTCACAAGTGTCAGTTATGTATATCCATAAAATTTTCAAAATAGGATCAAGCTCCGTAAACCATTCGTCTTTCCATTTATCTGTATCTGTAAATCTTTTAGCCATTTCAGTAATTTCCTTTTCTCTAAATCGGTTGCGTTTATCTGGGGCTGTCAACTATTGAGGCCATATCATCCAGAAAAACTTAAAAGGCTTTTAAGTTAGCCAGAGCCAGAGCCAGAGCCAGAGCCAGAGCCAGAGCCAGAGCCATAGCCATCGCCAGAGCCAGAGCCAGAGCCAGAGCCAGAGCCATAGCCATCGCCAGAGCCAGAGCCATAGCCAGAGCCATAGCCATCGCCATAGCCAGAGCCAGAGCCAGAGCCAGAGCCATAGCCATCTCCTACGCTTTCCATATAGGCACCAAGTCAATCGATTCTTTGCATTTCGCCGTGGCATCTAAAATTTCTATGGCCTGAAGCAGTTTGATCCGATCAACTTCGCAAGGGAATTTGCAGCTTTTCGGCGCAGATGTTCCATCGATTGCTAGTTGGGATAAAGATGCAGCACCGGCCCATTGCCATAGTCTGCGAGCGTTCAAAACAGTAACTTCTTGACCGTTTTGTGATTCGATATACCCTGCAAAAACACCGGCCGAATAAGTCCTTACGATAACGTACTTTAAACCGTCTTTTTGAGGATACGATTTGATTGTGTCTTTTTTGACATAATCAACCCCGTTAATACTAATAACTTCAATTTCTTTAGACATGAAAACTCCTTGTTGCTACTGGTTCTAAAAACTCTCTAACTAGCTTAAGTTTCGTTTGAACCGCGATACAGTTCTTAATTAAGATCTCTTTCATTGCCTTAATGTATTCCTCATCACGCTCAATCGTGATAACGAGCGGCTTTAGCTCGGGATAGTAAGACATGAAAACCCACTTACTAAAACCAGTGACAAGCATTGCGCCTTGTATCTGCGCCTTATACTTAGATGGTAATGATCCGCTTGAAATGTATTCAATATGTGTATGAAGACTAGGGGCCTTAAGCTCTAGGCCGATACTATTTTCTAGATCGATGCCGTCGGGCGAGCACCCGAAATCATAATCAGTAGACTTGATTAATCCGCACTTGGAGAAATTGTAATCATGTGAGAAATTGATAAAGCCTAGCGCTTTGTCTTCAAGTTCTGCACCTCGCATCATGGCATCTGACTGAAATGTATCATCAGGCCTACCGGCAATGATCTCTGCCACTAGTCGGTTATTTACATTATCTGAGCTTGTCGAGGCCTTGCCGGTTGTGGTGATGGCACTATCAAAGAAAGAGGCAGTCCATACACCAAGGCGGTCCAAATACCACTCGGGAGTTCTTTGAGGGAATTCGCTTATCTTAAACATTGGCTTCCTTTTTAGGTCTCATAGCGAGAGATCTTTTTTCTTTTAGCGCGTGAATTGCGTTTTTTGCCTCATAAGTAGAGAAATCCTCAAGCTTGGCAATTTGAAAAGCAGCGGAAAACTTTGCTTCATCGGTTTTTGTGAGCTTGATTAACTCCCTAATCTCACTCAGCTGATCTTGAGATATATCGTTATCAATTGCCCTATGCGCGTCATCATCCTCACCAGTCGTAACAAGACCTAGAGCATTTTCAAGCCCGGCCCGTTTAACGTAAGTCAGAGCAGACTTTCTTCTTTGGCTTGAGTTCATTCGCGCATCATCGTGCATCGATTCGAATTCGAGAGTAGAGATTTCAGTATGCCCGTCTCTATGTTTAATTTTAGTTACAAGCTTAGACTTTAAAGGGCCTTCAACAACATCGAATGAAAAAGCAAATCCAAATCTTTGAAGGATAGGCTTAATAACAGCTACGATTTCATCCAGGGGTGAATAGTCGTAGGCGGTCGTTTTGCCACTAGGTGAAGTAAAGCTAGTTTTCTTATTCTTTACAATAATTGGGCATTCTCCCTGAAAACCTGCCATAGCCTCATTGAAAGCTCTTTCCGATTGTCGATTCTCCATTTTAATCTGAAGATCCAAGAACTTTTCCAAACGGTCGGGGTCAATGTCAGTGCGCTGAACAATAGCAATTAGCGCGTCCTGCATACTCATCTCTTTTTTGACCTCTAACGGTTGTTCACTGGTAACAATAATTGCCTTGCTCATCTTAATCCTCTCTATTGTTTAAATATTTTTCTTCTCTTTCCGCTTCTCACTCACACTCCATAGCGTAATCATATGCGTCTTGTAGACTCTCGCTACATTCAGTGCAGGCAGATTGCTCCGTATCGTGTTCGATTTCCATCGTTCGAGAGTTGCACCTTGCAACGTCGATCACTTCCATGTTGTTACAGGCTTCACAGTCAGGATCAGGGCGGGCAATCACTCTTTTGTGTCTCATATTAATTCCCTTTCATTTCGTCTTGCAGTCGATCAGATCTAATTTCTTGCTTTACCAGTTCCTCGCACTGTTCTTTCTCAAGAGTAGCGAGAGTGTGCTCATATTCGTAATTAGTTATAAGCGCCAATTGATCTAATAGAGAGTTAAGCCCACTTGATTTCCCGTAATGCAACATTTCGGCAAGGCTCTCGCCCCGCAGCTTACATTCAAGCTCTCTTTCTTTGTGGTGAGCAATTTCGGAATGGATTAAATTAACTAGTATGTCACGGTTGATGGTTCTTTTCATTTACGCCACTTCCTTTGAAGCCAATTTTCTGGCATCGGTTTCATGTTCGGTTAATTCGTCTTCAGTTGGTTGGTAACAGTCACAGTGGTGCAAATGAGGGCATTTAGAGTGTTTAACCTTGAGGCCAATCAGGTGCCAGTAGAAGACTGCGCGTTCGCCGTAGCGAGTGTCTTCATAATCATGAATTCGCTCAAATGTTGCCGAAACAAAAACACGTTTGCCGTTTTCGGTTTCAGACGCGAAGTCGAGTTCAAGCATAAAGTCTCCGTAAAAAGGCGCATAAATAGATTGGGTAAAAAATACCCATTTAGTTTTAATTAAAGAAGAAAATCGTTTATCTAAGCAGGCTTCTTTTTCAGTTCATGATCGCTAAAAAGTTCGCTATCTTTTAAACCAGTGGCCTGTAACAACGCCAATTGTTCAGGTTTTGACGGCTGCCTTTCAGACTTAAGAATTCTCCCAAGCGTGTAGTAGCCTATACCAGACTTAACAGAGAGTGATTCTTTTGCCTGGGATCCTTGACAAGCAAGCCAGTCGAGAAGGATTTGAATATTTAATATTTTCATAAGTTCATGGTAGCACAGGACAATATAAAATGGAAGCAAAATGGTAGGCTATAGTTAAAACGTGTAATTGTTACAATAATTACGGCCATACTATGCTTTTTAAATCCTTGTAATGGCTTAATATTAAAAGAAATCCCGATTATTTCTTAAATAGTTTACCTATTATTTAATTATAGTCTATAATATAATTATAGAAACAAACAAAGGGGAATAAAATGAAAACTTTTACTGCTGAAGAATTGAAAGAAGTTTTAAAATTACATACATTGTGGCTTGAGGATAATAATCTCGGTAAAAGAGCTAACCTACGCTCTGCGGACCTGAGTTATGCGAACCTACGCTCTGCGGACCTGAGCCATGCAAACCTAAGCTTTGCGGACCTGAGCCATGCAAAACTAAGCTTTGCGGACCTAACCTCTGCAAACCTACACTCTGCAGACCTGAGCTTTGCGGACCTAACCTCTGCGGACCTAAGCTCTGCGGACCTCAGGTTTGCGGACCTGAGCTCTGCGGACCTAAGCTCTGCAAACCTAAGCTTTGCAGACCTGAGCTCCGCAAACCTAAGGTTTGCGGACCTAACCTCTGCAAACCTAAGCTCTGCGGACCTCAGGTTTGCGGACCTAGCCTCCGCGGACATGAGGTTAATAAAAGAAGATTTCATTTCAAAGCTTTTAATCCTTAAGCTGGAAGTTCCTGGCCTATATAAAGCTGTTATAGATGGAAAGATAGACGGTTCATCTTATGAGAGTGAGTGTGCTTGCTTTGTAGGAACTATAGCAAACAACATGGGGGTAAATAAAAATGAAACTGGAATAACCCTTGACCCAGATTCTCCAACTGAAAGGTTTTTTCTGGCAATTAATGAAGGCGATACTCCTGACAATAATTCAATATCAATGGTAATTAAGGAATGGCTGGAAGAATTCATGAATAAAGAATTAATTAAAATTCCATCTAGAACAGTTGTTTGGGATTAAGGGTGGGTAAAAGTGAGTAATTTAATGAAATGGACACAGGGGAATAAATGAAAATATTTAAAGTTAACAGTCTTGGCTTACTATTTATCAAGAAGACGTTAGAAGAAAAGACTTTTAACTGCAAAACCCATCCGTGGGTTAACGAGTTGGAAGAAAAAAAAGATAGTGGATCTACTATAGGTGTAGAAATGTCAGCAAGTCACACAAAGAGCAAGAGAATAGAGTATTTGGAGTTAAATGATAATCATTTCGATGTTGAGGTATTAGATGAAGATGAAGAGTAAAAAACCAGTCGGAAGACCAAGGCAAACACCTAGCGAAAAAGAGAAGAGAATGGTTTACATATCGCCAGAGGTGAAAGCTTTCTACCTTTTTCATGGCGAAGGTAATTTTTCAAAAGGCCTAGAAGTGATACAGAAAAAAGTAAATCTCGAGAATTAACTTCGCGCAATTGAAGCCAGTCTAGAAAGTCTAAACCCTGTGAATATAATTTATTCATGGGGTTAATTAAAAAAGTTCCGGTATTAGAAAAAGACATTGAAAGTTCAATACTTCAATATCTTGAATTTTGTGGTATTTTTGCCTGGAAAAATGTTACTGGAGGCTACTTCAACCCCAAAACCAATACCTTTAGAAAACAGAAAAGCAAGTATGCAATAAACGGCGTGAGCGATATCCTCGGAGTGTACCAGGGCAAATTTTTAGCAATTGAAGTAAAAACGCCAAAAAACAAAGTCAGAACCGAAGATCAAAACCATTTCATTCAGACAGTTAAAGATAAGGGCGGTATAGCTTTTTACGCTACATCTATCGATGATGTTAAAACAGAGCTAGGGTTATGAATAATCAGGGATGGCTCAAATTTATTGAAAGATCAACGGAAGCGCATCATATACGAGAAATCTTCAATGGCACCTATGCACTAATTAGTGATCCATTTGTCCAGGAAATATTTTTCTCTAAAATAAATGAACTATTGTTAAAGACAATGGATGGCCATACTAGAGACTCGCTTAATGATTTAAAAGAAGACATAGAGCTAGAGGTGGAGCACGGGGCAATGATGGCAGCGGCCAAGAATAGAAAGAGGCCCGTTGTTAGCAGGGTGAAAAACACTAAAAATCATGACTCGGATACGCTTAAAAATATAGTTATCATTTTAGATTCAATTAAAAATAAGTTGGTCCAAGTTGAGAGAATTTTGGAGCGAATAGAGGCACGTAACAGGTGCCAGGATAGTAATGAAAAAGGGTTTTAAGTGAAAATTAATTGCGCTCACACAAAACTGGTCGAGCTTCATAAGCTTGTACCTCATCCTAAGAATCCAAATAAGCACCCAAAAGAGCAGATCGAAAGACTGGCAAAGATTATTGATTACCAGGGGCAAAGGGCACCGATTGTAGTCTCTAATCGATCAGGATTTATCACCAAGGGGCATGGAAGGCTTGAGGCACTTAAGCTTTTAAAATGGAAGACAGGCGCAATTGATTACCAGGATTATGACGATGAAGCCCAGGAGTATGCCGACATTGTAGCGGATAACGCTATTTCATCGTGGGCAGAATTACAGCTTGCAGATATTAATATGGATATGCTTGATCTTGGGCCTGAGTTTGACATTGATCTTTTAGGGATTAAAGATTTCGTGATAGAGCCGATTGAAAAATTTGACTCAGAGTTTTCAGACAAAAACAAAGAAATTGATACTGAAAATTTTGGCAATGATCTAGAGCATCAATGTCCTAAATGCGGGTTTGAATTTAATGAATGAAGAATATAAGCCATCTTATAAATGGAACCTAACAGACTTAGATAAAGTTAAAAAGAACGGTCTAAAAGTATTTTCATGTTTTGCATGTGGCGGTGGCTTAACCATGGGCTACAAGCTTGCAGGGTTTGACGTTATAGGAGCAAATGATATTGATCCAGAGATGGCCTGGCATTATCAAACAAATCACAAACCCAAACACTACTTCCTAGAAGACATTAGAAAATTTAAACTCAGGGAAGACTTACCTAAAGAGCTTTACGATTTAGACATATTAGATGGGTCTCCTCCATGTTCAAGCTTTTCAATGGCAGGGTCAAGAGAGAAAGGCTGGGGTAAAAAAAAGCAATTTAGAGAGGGTCAAGCACTTCAAACACTAGATGATTTATTTTTTGACTTTATAGAGCTTGGAAGGAAGTTACGGCCAAAAGTTATTATTGCAGAGAATGTAAAAGGTATGCTTCATGGAAATGCTAAAGGGTATGTAAAGCAAATCATCGGCTTATTTAATACTATTGGATATGATGTTCAATTATTTTTATTAAATGCTGCATCAATGGGAGTCCCTCAAAAAAGAGAAAGAGTTTTCTTTATAGGTAAAAGAAAAGATTTAAATTTGCCTGATTTAAAGCTTGGGTTTTATCAAAAAGCAATAAGCTTATCTAGCTTACCACGCGGAGGCAAAGATGGGTCGAGTGCTTTATCTGTAAAGCAAGCACAAATATTTAAGTGGTGCAAATCTAAAAATGAAATATGCGGAGGGAAAGCACACACGGCACTGTTTGGGAAAAGATCAATGTTTAATACAGTAGTCCCCAGAAGTAATGAGCCTAGCCCGACTATAGCAGCAAATTGCGGAGTTTTGCACTGGCTCGAACCAAGAACAATATCTAATCATGAAGCATCTTTAATTGGCTCATACCCTCTTGATTATATTTTTAACAAAAAGAAAAAAGACATTGCAAAATACATGATCGGAATGAGTGTCCCACCTTTAATGACTTATGGAGTGGCCAAGCATGTTTATGAACAATGGTTTAAAGGGAAGTAATGGCAAAGCCTAAAATCAAATTAGAAGAAATGCAATTCGACGGTTGGGATCAATTAGAATCACTTGCAGTTTTTGGTGAGTTAGAATCTTGCGCTAAAAAACTTGGAATAAGCGCGGACACATTAGATAGAAGACTTAATGAAAAATATGGTTTCGGATTTGCGGTGTATAGGGAGAAAATAGCTAGACAAGGTCTCCGCTTTAATCTCGCTAGAAAACAATATGAGGTGGCCATGTCGGGCCATGCGGAGATGCTTAAATGGTTGGGTAAGTGTTATCTAGGCCAGTCAGAAAGGGTTGAGCATAAAGGTAAGGCTGTTGAGGTGACAGGCAAAGACGGTGCAACGCTTGAAACTTACGAAGCTTTTATGGCGAATTTAAAGGCCATGGAATATTCTGAATGATCGAGATTTTTGACCTAAATTTCTACGCCGAAAAGCTTCTAAGGGTTATTACTAAGAAGTCCACTTTCTCGCCATTAAAGTTTAATTCATACCAAAAAGAACTGACCAGGATAGCGCAGTCAGAAGAAAGGGACGGGAAACCTGTTCGCATAATTGTACTTAAGTGTCGCCAAATTGGTGGGTCAACTTGGGGCGGTGCTTATAACTTTCATCAGACCGTTACAAATCCCTATAGAAACTCAGTGGTGATTGCCCACGATGAAGACTCAACCACTAAGCTTTTTAATATGTGTAAACGCTTCTATGATTTCTTACCCAAGAAAATGAAGCCTATGAAGCGGTTCTCGAATAAAAAAGAACTTAAATTTGAAAACCCAGATGAGAATGACCGAGAAGAGAATCCAGGTCTAATGTCTGGACTTGAAGTAGAGACTGCTAATAACCTCACGGCAGGGCGAGGTGGAAGTATTCAGCATCTTCATTGCTCAGAGTTGGCATTTTGGAAAAACGCATCCACTGTCATCGGAGGGCTATTCCAGGCTGTACCCTATGAACCAGGCACCTCTATAATTATTGAGTCAACAGCTAACGGCGTGGCCGGAAATGGCCAGGAATTCTATGAAAGATGCATGGACGCCCAGAGCGGTAAGTCAGTATTTAAGCTGATCTTTTTTAAATGGACTGAAAATACTGAGTACGAAATCAACCCTCCGGAATGCTTTATTATGTCAGAGCATGAACATGACATGGTTAAGCTTCATCCAGAATTAACACTCAGAAAACTGGCTTGGCGTAGATATAAGATCGAAAACGAGATGGGGAAAACATTGATGGCCCCTGAAGATCAGTTCAAGCAAGAGTATCCGCTAACTATTTCTGAAGCGTTTATTTCATCAGGTCGGCCAGTATTTAACCAAGAGCGAATAAATTCAGATATTCATATGGCGCGTAACATTACGTTTGATCGGGTTGATATTATTAATGGTGTCACTGTGCCTAGTCCTAAGGGATTTTATAAGATTTATAAAACACCTGACGAAAAGAAAAGATACGCTATCGGGGCCGATGTTGCCGAAGGACTTGAGACGGGTGACTATTCGACCATGACAATCTTAAACAAAGAGCTGGAGCAAGTAGTGAGTTTTCATGGGCATCTTCACCCTGATACTTTTGGGGCAGAGATGTTGAAGGCCGGAAAATTATACAATGATGCCATGTTGGCACCGGAAGTTAATAATCACGGTTTGACTACCTTGACCCATATCATGAAAGCTTTTTACCCGTCCCTGTACATGAGAGAAATATTAGATGAGCGCACTGGAGAGTTAACCGACAAGGCCGGGTGGCGGACTAATGTTAAAACTAAGATTTTGATGCTTGATGAGTTTGTTGCCGCATATCGAGATGGAATGACCAAGATTAATGACATTGATCTTTTGCAAGAAATGGCAACACTGACACTTAATCCTGATGGATCGGTTGAACTCAATGGGAAAGATCGGGTTGTTTCGTACTGTGTAGCACTTCAAGCGGTAAAGCAAGTCACTGAAGGTCGGTCTGGATCGTTTGACACCGTGAACACTAAAAAGAATCGAGATTTTAAAACCATCGAAGAGATGCTTAATTTTAATAGCGATGAACGAGGAGAGAGCTACTTTGATTAAATTCTTTCGTTATTTATATTTATACTTTAAACCAATAAATCATATCGATGTCCCACTAGCAATCTGTGAAAGTCATTCGGTTTATGATCCATCTCTTGACGAAATGAGAATCTTAAGAGGCGAGGTCGAAAGTTATTTTGATTAAGCGATTTCACCCTTGAGCATTGACGCCTCATTACCAGAAATCTCCCCACCCATTTGCACTACTTCTTTTATAACTTCATCATCAATCATGCTTTTCTTTTTTGGGCCTAGACTTACTTGCTTTTCATTGCCGACTTCATACATACCTTTCTCTTTTAAAACATCTTTGTAATGCTGAGGGCTTTTAATCTCCATGCCCAAGGCAGGATTAAAACCAGTCTTAAAACCATCACCGCGGGTATTAGATCCGCCAATTATTCCCATGGTTGACCTTTGCCCAACTCCCATAAATTCTTGGAAACCGTTGTAAATCAATCTCACGTCATTATCTAGGCAGTATCGAGCAAGTATCTCCTTACCCGAGGTGGTTGGCTCGAGTTCAAGTACATGGCCGTCGGAAAATACGTATCGGAATGTTTTCATGCTTTAAAAGATAGCAATCCACACAGTGATTAATCTCGCTCAACTTTGGCAGGGCGTAGCCGCTCTATGATCACGCACTTTATTACTTTAATCTTTCAGCATACGCATACAAACCATGATCTAAGGTTGGTTTTTTGGAAGATAATAATTCAAAAGAAGTTGATAACCTAAAATCGGATGCTGAGACCGTTAAGCTTATTAATAAGCATTTCGAAGAAGCCAGTAATTACCGAAAGAGCTTTGAGCCTGAATGGGAAGAGTGTGAAGACTTCTATGCCAATAAGCACTGGAAAGATTCTAATAAGACATTCAAGAATCTAATTTTCCCTTTGATAGAACAAGAAATGTCTATTCTTACAGATTCTATGCCTGGCACAGATGTGCTTGCTTCTCGTCCTGAAAAAGATGAGGCAGCAAAAGTATTAGAAAACGCGATCCATTACGTATATGAACAACAAAACTTGCAGCTTAAGCAAGTCATGACTATTCGTTCGATGCTTAAGACTGGAAACGGATTTCAGTACGTTGATTTTGATCCTAACGGCGAAAATGGTGAGGGCACCGTTCTCATTAAAAATATTCCGTGGAGACATGTTTTCCTTGATCCAGCGGCCTCGGATATTGATGAGGCAGCATTTGTCGGGATCAAGTTTCCAGTTAGAACAGCGGAACTTAAAAGAAGATTTCCAAACTTTAAAGACAAGATAACACCTAATAATTCTGAGCAAGAATCAAGCGGCCAGGACAACAAGGGCCGTGAGGATCGTGATTCATTAGGTCGCACGTACTCAGGCGATATGGACAGATACAAGATAAATGACATGGCAATTCTCGAAGAGGCATGGCTTAGAGATTACACAATGACAGATATTCCCGAAGAGGACACCATCGCCGAAATTGAAAAAGAAACTAACGAATTCTTCCAGGGCATAAATCCAGACATAGGCCGCTATGAACATCACGAGAATCATATGGCCGCTCACGGTGCTCAAAAAGCTTCTATTGTCGCAGAGGCATTGGGTCTTTTGCCTCAAGATGTTACCGAACAAGATATAGAAAATCTCAAAGCGAACGATCCAGAAATCGGCATGGTCTTGATGTTGATTGATGACCATAACCGCATCCACGCTCAATACCAGGAAATCAACCCTGACAATCAAAAACCTAAATTCAACTCATCTCTTCGCCTTGTGATGAAAACAGGCGGAACGATTTTATATGATGGATCTGCTCCGGTTGATGATGGAATGGTTCCTCTTGTTCCATATTATGCTTACAAGGAAGAAGATTCTATTTGGGCATTTGGCGAAATTAAAAACATTCTCTCAAGTCAAAAATCTTATAATGAAATGGACAATGCCGAGTATGAATCACTCCATTTAACCTCTAACGGGGGTTATATCATTGGCTCAGATTGCGGAGTCAAGCCTTCAGAAATCTCAAATAAGCGCGGAAAAGTTTATGTGACTAATCCTGGTTCTCGTTTTGAAAGAAATGAACCTGGCCAAACATCTCCACAGTTAAGCATGAGAAAGCAAAACGACCAGATGGCGATGAATGATATCACTGGTGTGAACGCTGCTTCCCAAGGGCAGCAACCGGGTGGAGTCACGGCCGCAAAAGCTATTGCGGCACTACAACAAACTACCAATGGTAGAGTTAGGCTTAAGGCCACTCAGATAGCACTTTATTCTATGCCGAGACTTGGCAAGTTAACCGCTTCAAGAATTGTTAAATACTGGCCAGCAGAAAAGATGATGAGAATTACCGACTCAACTACTGGCGAAATCAAAGAAGTTATTTTTAACCCTGAAGAAATTAAAGACCTAGATTATTCAATCCGGGTTGTACCAGGAACACTAGCAGGGACAGACAAGGAAGCAATTTTTGGAGTACTAGAGGCATTTGTTGAAAAAGGCATGATCACGCCGAAAACTTTTATCACTATTGCACCAGGCATTCCTTATAAAAAGAAAATCTTGGAAGAGATGGAAGCGAATGATCAACAGGCCGCCATGCTTCAGCAACTGGCCGCAGAGAATGAACAAATGAAAGCACAATTAGGAATTATACCAGCGGATACCAGTCAAGAGGTAGCTCCTCAGGATGCGATGGTTACACAGGCACCAGAGATGGGCCAATAAAACGGAGTTTTTTGAATGAGTGAGTCTGAATCGTACTTTGAAAGCGCACTAACCGATCTAGGGATTGATCAAAGCTCTTTAGGTGAAGATCCGGTAGAACTACCGGAGGAATTATCTGAAGAGCACGGGGAAACTGTAGCACCGGAAGAGCAAGGAAGCGAGGAAAGTGACGTTGACGAGTTAAACGAGAAAGAGGCACCTATTGAAAGCTCTAAACCTGAAGAGGAGATTGCACCCATTGAGGAGCAAAAACTAACCCTCAAAGAATTTCAGGAAATTGCAAAGAAAGAGCAAGAGCTCGATCTAAAGCAAAAAGCATTTCAGGAAGAAATGTCAGTCAAGGAAAAGGAATTCCAAGCTCAGTACGGCGAGAAAGTAAGAGTCCATGACCAAATGGATGAATTCTTCTCTCACTTTGCCGAGAAAGATCCTGAGCTTTTCAGCATTCTCCAATCTGAATTCAGTGAATTTAACAAGCAGTTTACTAACCCCGTGGTGGATAAAGTTTCAAGGGAAGTCGCAGAGCTTCGTAAAGAGTTGGGCCAGTTTAAGGCCAAAGCTTCTGACGAGGTTGTCCGCACTAAGCTTGAATCTGAAGTGGTGCAAGTTAAAAACACAATCGGAAAAGATGCCGAGGCCGCAGGAATTAAAATCGATTACGCAGCAGTCGAAGACGTATGGGCCGATAATCCCAAGCTTTCTTACGAAGAGGCAGTTTGGTCTAAGTACGGTGCACAGCTTGCGAAAGCAATGGCATCTAAGGCCAAGGTTACCGCAGTAGAAAAGAAAGTCCAGGCAATACCCAAGGTCGTAACCGCTGGAACAGTCGCAAAATCTAATGTCAGGCCATCCGTTGATGTTTCTAAAATGTCTTGGGATCAGGCCACAAGGTACTTTGCAAAACAAGTAATGGGCAAAAACTAAACAAACAAACTTAAAGGAATTAATTTTATGGCCTTAACATTTTCACAAATCACAGCTATCGCAACTAACCTTATCGACAAGAAACTTACTGATAACGTCTATGGGTCTAATCCAGTTATCAAACGACTTTCTGACAAGTCTAAAAAAGTGGACGGCGGTGCAAAGATTCAAGTTCCAGTTATTTCTTCTAGCTCTACTTCGGGCGGAGCTTACGACGATCTAGACGCTTTGACTCTTACTCGTACTGATAATATCACAGCGGCAGTATATGACTGGAGACAATACTATGAAGCCATTCGTATTTCTCAGCTTGATATGATGAAAACATCAGGCGACGCTGGAAAGCTTGACCTAGTTAAGGCGAAACTTCAAGTTGCAGAATCTGCACTTGCCGACCGTCTCGGAACTGGTATTTTTTCTGCTGGTACATCTGCCAAAATTGACGGCTTCGAGGCCATGATTAGCGCAACTGCTACTTACGGCGGTATCATTGTTGCAGACATGGCATCTTGGGCCGCAGTTTCCAAGGCAAACGCCGGAACTGTTCGCCCATTAACTCTAGGTCTAATCCAGAGCTTGATTGGTGCATGTACTTACGGGAAAGACATGCCGTCTCTTTTAACTGCCTTGCAAGCTGTTTACGACGAAGCTTATAACCTTTTCCAACCTCATCAGCGTATCGAGTCTGATGAAATCGGGAAACTAGGATTTAAGTCTTTGGTTGTTAACGGAATTCCTCTAGTTGTTGACTCTCATATGAAAGCAGCCTCAATCTTCGCAATCAATGAAGAATTCGCACAATTAGTAATTCACAAAAACGGCGATATGAGAAAAGTTCACCATGACTCTCTTGAGGGGACAGATTCTTCTCTCCATAAGATTTTCTGGGCCGGTAACTTGACTTGTTCTGCTCGGCGTATGCATGGCGAGCTAGGTGATATCAAGACAGCTTAATTTAAAACAGGAGGGGACTTACACCCTCCTTTAAAAAACTAGGAGAATTTATGGCCTTTACATACGTTGAGACAAAAAGAGGAGTGATGGGAGACTTGAGATATCAAGTTTTCGAATGCACTTTTGGAGCGGTAACAACAGGACATATCCCAACTGGACTCAGTAACATTTTCTATGTTGATTTCAATAATGAAGTCACTGAGGCAGATGGGCTAGTCAGGAAAAATAAGGCATCTAACGGCTCAACCGATGCCTATGGTGGAGTTTATTTTAGTGGGTTTACTGCTAGTGATGTGGCCACAGTTATGGTTTTCGGAAAGTAATTAATTAAAGGCGGTTGATATGTCTAGATCTTGGAATGGATCTTCGCTAGTTACGGAGCTTAGTGCTTTACTGGGAGACACTTCAACCGCTTTTCAAGCTCGAGTCACGGGCTGGCTAAATGATATTCAATTCGATATTGGAACGCGCTTTGATTGGGCCTTTCATAAAGTTAAAGGTCAAAAGAATATTACTACAGGCTCAGAAGAATACTCACTTGAGGTTAGTACTCCAAGTGCTCCAGTGGTTGCCTTGGCGTCAGGCGGTTCACTAACTAGCGGCTCTGCATATTATGTATTAATAACCTATCTACAGGCAAACGGTGTAGAGTCTATTGCTGGCCCAACATCGTCCATTGCCTCACCATCTGGGGCCAATTTAACGATAAATCTTTCTAGCATTACAGTTTCATCAAATCCACTTGTCACACAAAGAAATATTTATTTAAAAAAAGATACTGGTAAATATTTTTTCCATTCGACTATTGCAAACAACGTGGCCACAACTGCCACGATTAGCACTAATACAGCGCTAACAATTGAGCCGCCTGATTATGCGGCCATTAGAAAACTTTCAGGATCACCATTTATAGAATTATCCTCAACTTATTTAAGATCAAAAGATTTAGAGCAATTAAGATATATTACAGGCGGAAACTTATCGACCGGGACGCCGGAATATTTTTCTATGATTGATCCAAATTCAATCGTTTTTTATCCCAAGCCTTCTAGCGCCATAGTTCTGAGCTTTGATTATTACCGTTATCCGTTTAGGCTTTTTAATGCAGATGATTCGCAACCTGATTTACCAATTTATTTAAAGCAAGTCCTTAAGGCCGGGGTTATTGCAATGGGCTTTGAATACCGTGACAGGTCCGGGCAAGAAACAAAAAAACAAACTTATGAATTAATGCTAATCGATGCTTTTAATCGCTACGGAAAGCCCGCAAATGTTGACTACACGATCAGGGATGTTTATGGAAACGTCGAAGGTAATGAGGTAGGGTAATGCCATTAAATAGCCGCGCCTCTAACAATCTAAGAAACTTTGACCTTCCTGTTTCGTATAAGGTTAATGAATCTCGCCCACGGCTTCGAGATGCTTTAAATGTTTTCTCAAACAATGGCCGTCTGGAAACAAGATTCGGAAGATCACTTTATAATACAACTCTCTTGGGCGGCTCAATTTTAAGCATGACATTCTTTCGCCACGCCAATGGCACTCGTTATGTTTTGGCCAAAGTAGGTGGAACTATTTTTTCAGTCTCATCAACCGGGGCAGCGACCGCAATCAAGACAGGACTTTCAACCACAACTAAACACCGTGGGCTTACGTGGTCTAGAGGCCAGTCAAGTAGACAAATTATATCGATTGAAAGTGATGGGCTATTTCAATTTAATGGAACTACTTTCACTCAACTAGGACAGGCGGTGCCAGTGTCACCCGTCCTCACAGCATCGGCCACAACAGGAACACTTTCGGCAAAGAGTTATGATGTTTATTTAACTTATTACTCGTCCACTACAGGCTTTGAATCAAATAAATCAGTAATTGCCTCAGTTAATAACGGCTCAATTCGTGCGATTCAAGATCTTACTTATTACGCAAAAACCTCAAACGATACGTCAAACTTGATAAATATTGCATATACAACAGGGGCCACGGCCGGTCTGGAGGTTGTCACTGTCAGCGGAAATAATATCTCTGTTCAAATAGCATCTGGAGTATCAACCGCCTTGCAAATTAAGGGCGCAGTAGGTTTAAGTGTGGCCGCATCGGCTTTAGTAACAGTGTCAATTACAGGCATATCATCATCGGCGCAAGTAACTGCCGCTGCCGCATTTCTACAAAACGGACGGCAATCCATTTTAGTTTCATCAATTCCTACAACTGCGGACAATGCTACAATAGATAAAATCAGAATTTATTTAAAAGATACGGCTTCGGTTGATGATCCTGTTTACATAACCGAATTAACGCTAGGGACTTCAAGTTATACAATTTCAAGCGTGGGGACATCGACCAATACCGCACCGATAGCAAATGGTGCTCCACTACCAGGCGGGGGAAAGTTTCTTGCCGAGTTTAACCGGAAGCTAGTTTATGCAGGGAACGCGACTTATCCAAATGATGTTATTTTTTCAGAAGAAGATTTACCTAGTGCTTTTAACGATGGGGGCGCAGACGGTCAACTGGTTTTATCCGCACCATTCAACGGAGAAGTCACAGGCATTGCAACGGGCCTTTTTAATGACAGTATCTTAACGCCATACTTAGTCGTTTTTAAAAAAAGATCGACATTTATTTATTCAGAAATAGCAGGCGAAGGAAAATTTATTCCTATCTCGCGAGAAATTGGCTGCGTTTCACACGAAACAATTCAAGTTAAAAACGGAGATGTTTATTTTTTAAGTGACCAGGGCTGGCGGATGATTTCTAGTGGCCGCATCGCCGCCGATGATAAAAACAACTCAGCAACATTGGGCCTAGGAGATATCGACGATATTTTTAGACAACCAGGATACGTATATGAGGCAAATAAGCTCCAGATGCAAAACTCTTTTTCTGTTTACTACTCAACACTTGACCAGTACATGACATGGATCGCCGAGGGCTCAAACTCCGACATGACTAAAACTTACGTATATGAGTTTCAAATAGGCGGCTTCAAGCCATATAGTTTTCAATCTGCCTCTACTTGCGCTTGTATTGGTGAGGATTCAAACGGTGCTGAGGTCGTATTTATGGCCGACAATGCAGGAGCAATTTATACACATTCAGTCAAAGAAGAAAGAGCAGATGATAATAATTTAGGGGTAGATCAGTCAATTGATGCCTTCGCCATGCTGACATGGCTAGATGGTGATGACCTGGATGCAAGCTATAATTTTAGAGAGCTCTTACTAAAAAGAGTTTCGACCGGAAACACTTTAACCGTCAAAACTTGGATTAATTACTCGTTAAACAACTTATCGGAACTGTCTTTTGATTTTGGAAATAGTTTAGAGGGTTTTATTTTAGATGTTTCCGTTTTAGATGAAGGCACCTTCGGAGATGATAGAACCATGATAGTGGCAAGGGCAGACATTAACAGAAGTGGGCAAAATATCCTCATAGGATTCTATCAGAACATTATTGGCGGGAATATAAATTTAATAAATGCACAAATTGACTTTAATAAAAATGGGAATAGAAACTAATGAAAAATATAGCAATTTTAATTTTTACAATTTTAAGCTTCGACGCATTCACAGTATGTACTAGCCCAATTTCTAGAACAAATAATAGCGCCAACGCTGTGTTAACATCAACAAAATATAATAATGATGTAAACACGGTTTATACAAAGGTGAACGAGCTGGCCGGGGACTGTATAACAGACGCAACAATATCAACGGCCAAGCTTATTAATGCATCAGTAACTAAAGTTAAACTCGCCACGGGTGCCACGGATTTTACCTTAAACGCTAAAACTAGTGCTTATTCAGTGGTAAATTCTGATGAACTTATAACCGCTGATGCAACTAGCGGAGCGTTCACGTTAACATTACCTACGGCGGTCGGTATCAGTGGACGCAGAATTATTTTTAAGAAAATTGATAGCTCTGTTAATGCTGTCACTCTTGACGGTAACGGCTCAGAAACAATAGACGGGGACTTAACCACGGGGTTAAATTTTCAAAACCAATCATCTACCATTATCTCAAATGGAGCTAACTGGATCGAGACGGGACCATCTGGAAAAACGGAGATTTTTAGTTTTACATTTGGCAATTCAACATCTGCAAGCTGCACATCTTCCCCATGCGCTTACCTTGATCAGATAGGTTCTAGAGTTACCTCAGTTACTAGAGCGTCGGCGGGAGATTATACGGCCAATCTAAACAGAACATTTGTAAAAATTATGTGCTCAGGAAACGGTCACAACCCAGGGATAAACACCGTTATACATCTAAAAATTACTTGTTCAAATTGTTCTAGCATGTTTTTTGCAACAGCAACTAGTGCAGGAGCCTCATCTGATAGTATCTCCACTATTGTCTGTCAGGGAATTTATTAATGAACGAGCTAGTTAAAATGTTTCAAGACTATGCAATAGAAAAAGGCTTTGGCCCTAGGATTTTCTTTTCTGAAAACATTGGCTTTGCTACTTATCACATAAATAAGAACGAGTGCTACATTGAAGATATTTATATTATTCCAGAAAAAAGACGTTATCACGCAGCAACCATGCTTGCTGAAAATATCGTTCGTATCGCTAAGGAAAATGATTGTAATATCCTGGCCGGCTCAGTGGTTCCAAGTGCTAACGGCTCAGACATTTCAAGAAAAGCACTAGTGTCATACGGGTTTAAGTTATTTGAAGCATCTGAAGATTTTGAAAAATACATCAAGGAGATTTAGATGGGTGGTAAGAAAAAGGGCGGATTTTTCGGGGGACTAGGAAGGATCTTTAACGGAAAGGAGCAAAAGTATAAGGCCGATGCATCTGCTGGGGGAATCAATGATCTTGGTTCTCAAGGGATTAACCAAATAAACGCAGGAGCGAGTGAGCTTAATAAGCTCTATAATAATCCAAACGAAACTGTAAATAATCAAATCGGAATTGAAAATAAACTCATGCGTGGAGCATCTGAAGACGCTACAAGGCGCACACGTGATCTAATCGCACAGAGAGGCATGGGCGGAAGTTCCATCGGACTCGGCCAAGAGGTTAATCAAAATAAAATGCTTTCAGATAAGCTTGCTATGAATAACGCTTCAGGTATGGAACGCTTAAAAGCACTTAGTCAGGAAAGAATTAACCTGGGAAATACTTTGCTTGCTCCTAAGCTTAGTCAGGGCCCTATCCAGATGACCGACATTAAGAAAAGAAGAGGCGGATTAACTGGTGAGGGTGGTCTTCTAGATACGGCCGCACCATTTGCAGGCGCAGCGGCCACAGCTTACGCTAAGGGCGGATAATAATATGGCATACACAACTCAATTCGACGTTGACCGCGCCGACTTTGCACGAAGACAAAACACTTTAGGCCAAATCGGTAACGGCATCGAGTCTGGAATTAAATTAATTGAAGAAAATAGAAGACGGGCCATTGATGAAAAAAGACAAAAACTTTCAGACGGGATGAAGTTTGCCGATGCTGGAGTTTCTGCCACCCCTGAGGAGTTAAAGGAATTTTCTGAAACTGGACACTCTCAAGGAATGTTTGATAAATATGCAAAAAACGCAGAAGAATCTAGGCTTCGAAAGATTGAGATTGAGGATACTGATAATAAATACAAGCAGCATTTAATGGGAGTTAAAGTGGCGGCGGCGTCCGTTCCAAAACTTACCCCGGATCAAAAAAGAGAAGATGTTTTAAAAACACACCAGGCAAAACTGGCCCTTACTGCCGCTTCTAAGCCTGTAAAGCTACCGCTAGAAAATGAAACAGTAGTTAAGGTATTGGCCAAGAAAAATGCAGACTCGGAATACATATCAAACACGCTTGATTCATTTCTTGAAAAATCAAAAGGCTACACAAACGACCAAATTCTTACACAGGGCAAACAACTGATTAAAACTATAAACTCAACACTCGGGCCAGATGCTACCGGAGCGGAAGAAGTAAAAAGATTAGCGAGTAAGCTAGAGTTTGCACTAGGTAACATGTTTAATGATAACCCTACACAATTTGGACGTGACCTTACAGGGTTTATAGAACAGGTCAGAGACACATCTAAAATAATGAGGGGAACCGTCGTTATGAATAAACAGGAGATAGAAAAGCAGTACGGAAGGACACCGGACCCTCAATCGGTTGAACATGAAGTAACAAGTCCTCAAAACGAAGAAGAAGTTAAGGCGATGAGTGATAAAGAATTAAAGGCCTATACTAAAAAAGCCCCTGTTAAAGGTAAGTCATAATGGATCGAGCACAACTAGAGCAGCTTGCTATTGAAAAAATGAGACAAACGCAGGATGCTCCTTTAAGTAGTATTGAGCGCGCCCAGCTTGAAAAAATGGCACTTGAAAAAATGGCACTTGAAAAAATGGCAAAATCTGGAATGACAGAAGTTAACACAGACAGGGAAGCATCATTAGGATTTGTTAACCGTGCCCAGTATGCCATTGAGCCGATTCAATCAAACCGGAAAGCCTTTCTAGAAAAGCAATACGGTCATGATAATATTATGGAAGATAAAAAAGGTGATTTATTCGTCAGGGAAAATGGGAGATTTCTTCCAGTTAACAAAGAAGGCTTTAGTGTTGCTGATGTTGCCGACTTTGCCGGGGCCACTCCAGAAATCGCTGGTGGGGTAGTTGGTACGGTAGCTGGAGCGATTGGCGGCGGCGGAGTGGCGAGTGTACCGGCCGCAATAGGGTTAGGAGCTGCTGGTGGAGCACTAGGATCAGTAATTAGACAAGGTGCCAGTGCTGCCCTGGGGACGCCTCAAGTGGCCAACATAGGAGAGAGGGCGCTAGAAACTGGAATGAGTGGCGTTTTTGGCGGGGTAGGAAGTGCTGCCGGGCTAGGTATTAAGGCAGTACTACCAAAAGCAAAACAGGGAATAAAAAATATTATTAAGTCATTGCCGAACAAAGGTGATGTTATAGAAACTTCTGCTAAAACTGTAGGCAAGGCCGATTTGCGTCTAGTGGGTGAAGTTACACCGGAGTATGTTGAGAAATCAGCAGATAATATCATGGGTGAAGTGGTCGATCAGTCGGGCCGCGATGTTGTACAAGAAGAAACAAAAAAACTAAAAGAAATAGCATTAAGGCAAGGTTTACCTGAGCCAACGTATGCCCAGGCAGCACAAGGAAAGGCCCTAATTGCCGAAACTAAATTAATGGATACACCTCTTATTGGCGGTAAGGCGCGAAAGCAAGTAGATAGTGCCTTAAAACTCATCAAGGGGAACCTTGAAAAGATTACAGGAGAATTTCTTAACTCTGATTCAACAGTTTTTGAGGTGGGCCATGCAGCAAGAGAAATGATGGAAACAGGACTGGCCTCATTTAAGAAAATAGCATCTGAGCTTTATGACCACGTTGAAGAATATGGATCGGGAGCAATGATAGGAAAAAGAACTTTTTTTAATAAATTTAGAGATTACGCAGGGAATATGGGTATAATTAACCCAGACTTGACACCAGCAAAATACTCTGCCGATACTGGATTGACTAGGGAGGCATTTGACCATATTCAATCTGCAGTTTTTGACGGAATGAATGCCATTAATAATAATCCATCTGGGAGGATACAATTTGCAGCAATAAACGCGCTTAGAAAAACACTTAAAGGAACAGTAAAAGAGTTAGAGAAAAAAAATCCAACCGCAGCGATGCACTTGAAAAAATTTGCAAGAACCTTGGATGATACTATTCAAAATGCTTTAAATCGAGAACATCCCAAGCTTGGAGAGGTCTTTAAAGAGGCAGATAAAAACTATGCTCAGTATAAACGGCTTCAATCATTTGCTAGAAAAATATTCAAAGACGGAGTTGGTGACGAAAAAAATGTTAAAATAATTATGGGCCACACTGGAAACGTTGAAGGATTAAAAGAAATAATCGGAGCCGACAATGTGAGAAGTATAGGAAAATCTTTCGTTAGGGATATTCTGAAAGGTCTAAGTAAAAGCGGTATAGGGAAAGCGGATGTCGCTCTTACTGCTATAAAGGAAAATGCACCACAAATTAAATCCGCACTTGGACAGGCCACCTATGATGCTCTTGTCGATAACCTTCATTATCTTAGCCGCACAGGTCAACCACTAGGCGTGGCAAGAGCAAGTCTTTACAACATTCTCGACAATAGAGGTCCAGGGCTTAGTGGTCTATCTCTTAATATTGTAGGAAGTGCTAAGACACTGGCCGAAAGTAAGGGAACCACGGTGTTTAAAGCAGGAAAAGATGCGGCCATAAATGCTAGTAGTAAGGCAGTTTTGACAGCTAACAAGTCTCTTCCTGGTGCCAGTAATTTACTAACCGACACGACTCAAAGAAATATGTCCAGCTTCCCAAGTTATAAAGGCGGCCAAACTTCTCAAAGAGAAAAAGATATTGAGGCAAGAAAGCGCGCCATATCGGGCGGAAAAAATAATAATTTAGAGGGAAAATAAATGAGCTGGTTAAAAGGTTATCTATACAGAGAAGTTGGGCGAGAAATTGGTAAAGACAAAGGCGAGGCAGTTTTTTTTAATCCAGAAAACGGGCTGCTTATCGTTAAGGATGGCACGGATCCATATATTACATCACTCGCCGCTATGTCTCAGTTTAAGCTCGGACTATTTGATCAGTCTTTTATCGAAAAGCTTCTAGAGGTTCACTACCCCGAAGTCATTGAAGAGGTTAAGTTTGAAGTGGTTAATAATAAATATAAGGCCAACAAGAAACGTTAACGCAAAGGAGAATGGTTATGAAAATATTTGCAAGTTTTTTTCCGGCAATAATTAAGTCAGTTTTAAGCGTAATTGTTTTCATTGCAAGTATTGGATGGGCCGCTTATGGCATGGTTTACGTAATTGTAAATGCGGAAGGGGTAGACATTAGGCGAGAAGTAAAAGAAATCAGAGAAAATGATATTAAGCATATTGATAAGAGGTTCGACAGGATTGAGAAATTAATTCTTGATTATAGATAATTTTTATAATGTCTTCGCTTAACCAAAGCGTGGCAAGCAAAGGGTTATTTATATGATTAAAATAACCGTATAACTTAAAGGAGATTTATTATGGCCAAAATTTATATCACTGAGCATGAGTATCCTAGATATTTTCTAGGTTCACCGCTTCCAGTGGTTTCAATGCCTCCTATTGTGTCTCAGACGGTAACAATTGGGGGAGCCTCTGCACAGTCAGCTGCATTTAATGCTGCTACAAAACTTGTATGTATACACTCTGACGCCATTTGTTCAATCGAATTTGGCTCAAATCCTACAGCAACCACTAGTTCGAAAAGAGTAGCGGCAAATTCTTCGGAATATTTTGAAGTTAATCCAGGCGATAAAGTTGCAGTAATCACAAACACTTAATAAACGGGTAATTTATGGGCATGATGTCAGTTTCTTTACCAGTAGTTTCCTCTGCTTTAAATGATGTGCTTGCTATTCTTGAACTGGCAAGTGAGCCAGTCAAAATAAAAAAGCTTATCAAGGAACTTAACGAAGCATCTTCAGAGTATCTGGAGAATAAAGCAAGCTTTGACTTGCAAATTGAAAAGCTTAAAAAAACCACATCGGATCTAAACGCAAAGGCATCTGACCTGGAGTTAATTAAAAGTAAGTGCGATGAGGCCAAGAAATTAACCGATGGATACGTTAAAGAGTATGAAGCAAAGAAGAAAGAACTTTCTATTTTAGAAGAAGTGCTTAATGCCAGGTCTGAAAAAATAGATTTTGAAAAAAGCCTAAACGATCAAAATTATTTCAAGGCAATCTCTCTTTTGAAAATCAAAGAGGAAGATCTGGAGAAATCAAAAAAGGGCCTAGACAAGCTAGGGATTGAGTTCAAGGAAAAAGTTGAAAAGCTTAAGGCCGTAACTGACTTAATGGAATAAGGAAGTGTTATGTCTAAATTTTTAATAAATATGGGAAGATTTTTATTAAGAGATGACCTGCTTAATGATGGCGGTGGAGTAGGGGTCTTTTTACTGCTCGAAGATGGAACATTTTTTTTCTTAGAAGATGGATCTTCTAAAATAATACTAGAGGCTTAATTATATGAGTTCAAAAATATCGGATTTAGCATCAAAAGCAACCCCCGTTTCAGCGGATACTCTTCCGATTGTTGATAGTGTAGGTGGTTTAAATAAAAAAATAACCATTGGCTCTATGCCTATTTCAACTGCGCAACAAACAGCTATAGATTTAAAAGAAGCTTCAATTACCGCTACAACCTCAGCAGATTATTATCGTGGCGATAAAACTTTTCAAACATTAAACAAGTCAGCTGTTGGTTTAGGTAACGTCGATAATACAAGTGATGCAAACAAGCCCGTTTCAACATCGCAGCAAACTGCCATAGATTTAAATCTTTTAAAATCTGGCGGCACAATGACAGGAACTTTAACTTCAAACGTTTCATCCGCGGCAAGCACACCTTCCATAACAGTAATCGGATCACCTCACTCGGCAGGTTCATCGACAACAAATAAGCCTTCCATACTATTAGAACCGTCCGGCACAAGCTCAACAGGGTGGAGCGCAAATGGGACAATGTACGGATCAAACTCTGAAACATCATTTACGGGTAATCATTTTGACTATCAAATAAATGGAGTGTCCTCACATAAATTTTCTGGAAATATTACAACCCCACTTTTTACGACAACTATAGCGAGTGGTAACGCAAAGTGGTTAATCACTGGAATGGGTAACGGAAATGAATTTATGGTTGGTGCAACTACAACGTCAACGGTTCCGTCGCATAACTATGTTTCAGCAGGTTCAAACTCAGTAACGGTAAACGCAGGAAATGCAGGGAATGGAACTGTTACGCTTTCAGGGCATGTAGTTGTGCAAAACTCTAAAGAGCTTAGAACTAGCAACTCAAGACCGTTTATGATCCCAAGTGAAAGCACTGGTAACGTTCAAGCAAGGGTAACTTTCGGGCCAACAGCAATCGCGGGGACTTCAACAAGCGTGGGAGCTTTTAATTTTAACGGAGCAGTCACGGGAGCATCAACAGACTCCGTACTTCTCGCAGGTGTTATGTCAACGCAAACACTAAGTCTACATACTGCGGGCCCATTAGGTATAGGAAAACTTTTTGCAGATTCTTTTACATGCACAGCTAATAATCAGACAACGTCAGCAATAAGAATTGCACCAGCGGCTTACACAAATAGTACGTTTACAGGTTTAACAAATCGAGTACTAGAAATCACTCAACCATCATCAACTTTTACAGGATCGGGCGTAGCAAATATAGCATTAGTTACAGGTGGTGTTTTATCCACAATGACTGCCACGACCGAAGCTATAGACATAAATTTAAATTTGTCACGGAATGTTCAATGGGCAACTGGTTCAATTGCTACTCAGCGAGCAGTTGTTATTCAACCGCCAAATTATTTATTTGCAGGAGCATCAACTATTTCGGATGCATCGACATTTGACATTAGTGGATCACCAATAGCAGGAGTAAACGCAACCATTACTAGATCATGGGCCGCAAGATTTTCTGGAAATGTAGCTATATCGTCTAGTTTGTATGTCGGAGCAATTACAACCGCGCCAACATCAACCATACACTCGGGCGGCTCTTTTGCAACGGCAATCAATACTACAGCTTTTACCGTCAATACAACACTTGATTCCACTCATAGTACTGCTCGTTTCAATTGCACTTCAGGAAATTTAGCTTGTACATTGCCTACCGCATCTGGGTGCACTGGTAGGGAATATGTTGTTTTAAAAACTGATGCAACGGCGAACACAGTTACAATATCTGGAATTGCCGGAGGGCCTAAAGTTTTTTCAACTCAATATGCAGGATTTAGAATACAGTCTAATGGGACAGATTATAATGTAGTAGGAGCATTTTAAATGAAATCTCAAAATATTCAAACTTCAGTATCACTATCGGGAACTGTTGACATGATAGAATCATATACTGACAATTTACTTATTCATGATGCTTCATCAACTGCTGCAAGTTTATCAATTTTAATGCCAGCGACTCCGCTAGACGGACAGTCAATAAATGTCTGCACCGTTAACGGCATAACAGCTTTAACATTTCTTCCGTCTGGAATCACGATAGCAACGGCGGTAAATACACTGGCCGCAGGTTCATCAGTGACTATGACTTACTCGGCACCAAATAATAAATGGTATAAGACAACTTAAAAAAAAGAGGGATCATGGCACTAAATTTAAACAAAGAGACTCGGTTCAAAGTTCAGGCAGGCTACTGGAGAGTAACAAAAATGGTTTTTGACTGGTACTTGGGAAACACGCAGGTAGTACTGAGCCTTTTCATTGATGGTTCACCAAATGGTCAGGCAGGCGAGGCCATTGAACATAGAGAATTTTTTTTCAGTGGTGAAAAGACAAGACAACAATGTTATGAGCTAATTATAAATGAGCCTGAATTTTTACAGGCCGTAAATGCTTAAACCCCGAGGAGGGAGTATGGAACAAGACAAAATAGGAATCTCAGATCTATGTGTTTGTATCGAGCTTGCTGCAAAAAATATAATCCTAGGAATTGAAATAGGCAAAGACGGTGTAAATGCTTCTGACATTATTCATGTCCCGAAATTGGTTGAAAATATTAAAGAGCTAGTAGAGTTTATTGCATCAAAACCCGAGCTTGGAAAAGAAATAAAAGATCTTGATCCAATGGAGGGAATTGCATTGATACAAAAAGCTTATAGCGCGTACAAAGAAATTAAAGAAGAAGCTTAATGAGTCTAACTCTTGTTTTAGGTATTTTAAAAGAAGGTTTAAAGCTTTGGGGCTCTAAGGAGTCCACAAAATATCTAGACAAGGTTGTTAAGCTTGAAAAGGAATATTATGATGAGTTCTCCAAAAATGAAGATAACCGCTCTCAGCTTTATCTTGATGAACGGATGCGCGACCTTAAATCAATCGCGGAAAATTTCATCAAATTCGCTAGTAAAAAGTGACGGCGTTTCACTGGTTTCTTTTAACCCTAATATTCCTTTCCCTCATGACCAGGCCTTCTTTCCAATGGAAAAAGACTTGTCTGGAGTCTACTACTCATGGAGAGAATGTACAAAAAGGTTTATTTTGTGCACTAGATGGGAACTTAAAAAGGTTTCTTTTAAGTTTAACAATCCAGAAGCAATGAGCTTTTTCAAGAATAATGACTTTGGATTAACTAAAAGGCAGTCACCTTGAAACTAAAAGAAAAGAAAGGCAAGGGCCAAGGCCTTGAAGTCCTAATTCAGAAATACATCAACGCAAAAGGACAAGAAAAAAAGAATTTATTGGCGATTATAAAAAATAAATGCCCAGATTTTAAAGAGGTAAAGAATTAATTCTACATCTTTTAATAAGCTCAAAACATGTCACCCTGACTTGATTAAGCTGGCCATGGCAGTTGATGAGATTTACCCAATACAATGCATTTGTGGTGAACGAAACGAGAAAGATCAGAATGAGGCATTTTCACAAAAAAAATCAAAATTAAAATATCCTAATTCAAAACATAATAAAAGTCCAAGTACGGCCGGGGACTTTGTACCAGATCCAGACAGAAACCCAAAAACTATTTCATGGGTTGATCTAAAAGAGTTTGAAATAATGTGTCTTGCATTTGAGTCATTCGCTGAAAAATACGAAATCAAAATAAAACTAGGTAGAGATTTTAGTTTTAAAGACTGGCCACATATTGAACTAGCTTAAGGATTAATTAATGGATGAACTTAATGAGATAGTGCAAAAGGCTAAAGAGCTTTACCATGAATACGGAAGGACACCATTAAGAATGGAGCTAATGTCGGCAGGTTGTTCTACTCACAAAATTAATAAAATAGGCTATCGAAACATCATAGAAATGGCAGGACTTTGCCAGTTATCGAAAGCCGATTCAATGATAGTCGGTAAAATTCCCAGGATTACAAATAAGATCTTTGAAAGAAGCGTAGAGGATCAAATTGATAACTATATTCCACGTACTGAATTAAAAGAGAATAACTTTTCAAAAATCCTATGTTGGCCAGATACTCACTTCCCTTTTGTGAACAAGGCGGCGCTGGAAAAAATGATTGATTTCGCTAAGGAGCATCGGCCAGATTATGTAATCCAGATTGGTGATTTACTCGATCAATATGCAGCTTCAAAATTTCCCCGATCACAAAACGTCTACATGCCTGAAGAGGAAGAAACTTTAGGAATTGGCATGGCCAGAGACGCATGGGCAAAAATTCGCGAGTATTGCCCAAATGCAAAATGCTATCAACTACTAGGAAATCATGATGTAAGAATAGCTAAAAGGACAATGGAGTCATTACCAATTGCAGAGCATATTGTTGTTAAACATCTAAAGGCATTGTTCACCTTTGAAGGCGTTGAAACGATTATGGACACGCGCCAAGAATTAGAAATAGAAGGTATTCTTTTTACTCACGGATTTTTATCGCCTGGTACTCATAAAGATTACTACCTCAAGAATGTCATTCACGGCCATGACCACAAGCTTTATGTGCAGCATCGACGCATACACGGGCAGTCTATTTTTGAAATGTCTTGCGGCTTCCTTGGGGACGTGGAGGCGAAAGCCTTAACTTATACCCCAAGCAAGCTTGCAAATTTTCAGTTAGGTTTTGGCTGGGTTGACAAATGGGGCGCTAGAACAATTCATCTTTAAAAGGATTTAAAAATGAGAGTTAAAAAGTTTAAGCTACTTGGGCACGATATAAAAGTAAATTATGTGCGGAAAATAACTGCACCAGACGGCTCTCACCCTTACGGTATTTGTTACGTCGAAAAAAACCTCTTGGAAGTTTCAACACACTCACCTAGTAATGGCGAAAAACTACCAGACGATTTTTTAAGCCATACATTTTTCCATGAACTTTCACATATGCTCATGGCGCTAATGAATAGACACGATCTTTTTGCTGACGAAGACTTTGTTGATATGCTTGGTGGTTTACTCGCTCAGTACGACTCAACTAAAAAATGACTTCGCAAGTCATTTACTTAAACAAGTGGCTCAATTGTTCAGACGATGAACTTAGAAAAAACTATTTAATGCAAACTAAAATCAATGAGGCAAAAGCTAAGTTCTGGTACGACCTGAATAAGCTTGGTGTAAATGATTATCAGAAATGTCTTTGTTATAATCGGTTTGTTCATGCGAATCGGGACAGGTTAAAAGTGGTTGAAATGCACGAACCGATCACAAACTAAATCCCATTATTTATTCCTCTTCTGTCTCACGCTAAACCCGTTTACCCCGACGACATAAACAGGGACTTCTCTTTTCTTCCTTACTTTCTCAATATGCGCTTTAATTTCTTTTTCTATTTTCTTACTCATGCTATTCCCTCTTTATTCTCATCAATCTTTTTAAGAATTTCACGGGCAGCATCTATCTTTTTCTGAATTTTAACATCCTCTTCATAATTAAGAGTAAAATAGCTAGTCGGAAACAAACCATTAGGAACTTCTCCTTTCGGTGCGAAAGATAACGCTAATGATAAATACTCTCGCATCATCTCATTTTCCGCTTTAAGCTTCACCATTTCATCAGAAACTTTTTGATCGATAGATAGATTGTGTTCATTGTTAAATCTTTGCTGCGCGAGTTCTGCTTCAAGCTTAGTGATTTCTTCCCGACAGTCTTGAATCAGCTCGGATACCTTGGAGTGTTCCATAAGCTCTGGATTAAAAAGCCCTCCAGCTATCAAATATTCTCTTATTCTTTCTAAGCAATTACTCATTGTCCGTGTCCTTTTGTTCCCCTCGAATTTTAGCGAGTGCTTCTTTACGAGTGGTTTTAAGTTTTCTTTCTGACCATAGCCACTCCATATGGAGCTTTAACAGCCCCGAGAGGTGCTTATTAAACGTACCTCTAACAGTATAACGAAAATTAGTAAAAGTCATTATGCTTTTAAGCTTATCTTCTTTGAACTTAGCCAAGCATGTGGCGTAGGTTAGAAAATGAATGTCATCAAGCCTTTTACACGGAGAAACTATAAGACCATTATCAAAGGCGTGTTTAGTGTTTTCGCTAACCGTGCACCACTCGATATTGTCTATCCTGTTATCTGATTTGATACAGTTCTTGTGATTAATAAAGTTCTTTCCTTTAATTATTGGAATAAAAGCAGTTGCTAGCAACCTGTGAACCAAAAAACCTTTTCCTTTACCGTCAATATTAAGCGTTACGCGTTTATATCCATTGGAAGTCGATTGCTTCATAATTCTCTCTCGTACAAGCCTTGTTCCTTTCTTGGAGCTAACTTTCCTTTCAGTGGACTTAACTCTTGCAAGGTTGCTGATTTGATAAAATCCTTGGTATTTGCCAATATCTTTCCATTCTTCTTTCACGGGTTAACACCTTTAAGGATTGAAATTTCTTTTTTCGCCAATTTCAATTTCTCTTCAAGCTCATCACGTTGTTTCATAACTTTAAGAATATTAATTTCATAATTCTCAACTTCTTTTTCAAGCTCTTTAATTTTTCCTTCTTGCAAGAATAAATTATTACCAGCTTTATCTAACTCGTTAGACATTTCTTTAATTTCTTTTTGACTTGAAAGTTTAGCGGCTTGCCATGCTTCTAGTGGATTTATTACCATTCTTAGAATAGCCCTCATGCCATACCATTCCTCAAACCCTTCACTCGCTTCATCTCTCGCCCTTGACATACCTTTGACTTTATCTAAGGCATACTCTCTCGCCGCATCCTCAATTAATTTTTTCATTTCATCCCATTAAACTTTTTATTCAAAAGATCGGCAAGATATTTTATATGATCTTTGCTTTTTTGATCTCTAATATCAGATAACATACAATTTCTTGCGTTAAGCTCTATTAAGGAATTAACCATGCCTTCCATCTCTAAAGCTTTTTTCTTCCATTTAGTTAAAGTTTCTCTTTCCATTTTTATTTGTGTTGCGCTCATAACTTCCTTTTAAGAAACGCGGGGCCACTCGCGCTACATAACTACCCAGTATCAAATTATTGTGGCCCTTTATTTACAACATTTCTCAAATGCATAATTTATAGAATATGGAACGCTAAAATTTCTAAGCTTGCTCCAGTTAAAGTCGTGGCCGTAACCTCCCAGGGAATGTCCGAGCCCTTCGTGTGCCATTGTTGAGGCCCAATCACAATCACTAATTGTATTATAGAAAGCGAACCTGTTTAAATTGATAATCGT
>Ga0163151_10001861_pt1 | contig 34417 bp, 18 predicted proteins | sample OliLakLV19MP5IB2_FD_145596 | JGI IMG/M metagenome (GOLD analysis project Ga0163151, IMG submission 145596) | Freshwater microbial mat bacterial communities from Lake Vanda, McMurdo Dry Valleys, Antarctica - Oligotrophic Lake LV.19.MP5.IB-2 | ecosystem: Environmental > Aquatic > Freshwater >... | reverse complement strand
ACAAAATATTGATCTAGATAATATTAATATTGACCTAGATAAGGTTAAATTTTAATAATACTGCAAAAATAAAATCAACAAATATTTAATAAAACCTCCTTTTTGTGTGGGTTAACTGTTCTAAGTTTTATTATAATTTTAGTTGTTAAAACTTAACCTATACATATATACATTTTAGTTATAATATACGCTCCTTATAAACCTTAAATCTACTCTTATTAACTACAATAACTGTTCACAATTGCATGTTAAGTTACTTATCAAGCCCTTCTTATATCTAACTTAAATCATTAAATATAAATAAAATAGAATGAAAGTAATTTGTTAATAGGTGTTAGAAACTATGTTAATACTGTACTAAACAAATATATTAATATATATATATTCTACAAATCCACAGACATAAGAATAGAGAAAGATTAAAGTTTAAAAGTTTATATTAAATTATAATACTGTTGAAAAGTCTAAAATAAAATCAAATTTTTTATAAGACCTTAAATCCTTTTATTTTGCAGTATGGTTCAGGATAGATGTAAAGAGTTAATTAATGATATCAATTTATTTACAATTGATTCTACTGAAAGTTTAGAGACTTTCAGGTTAAAATATCTTAGCAAAAAAAGTCCAATACAAGATTTGTTCAGCCTTTTAAAAAATACTAGTATTGATGAAAGAAAACAAATAGGACAGTATATAAATGATTTAAAGCAACATGCAGAAGCAAAGTTTGAAAAAAACAAAGAGCTTCACCATGTGGCAACTATAAAAAACCAAACTGTTTTTGATTATACGCTGGCTCAAGGTGGTCAATATTCAGGTTCTAGACATCCTTTGCAAATTACATTAAATAGTATAGTAGAATTATTTTCAAAACTTGGTTTTACTATTTCAAATGGGCCAGAATTAGAAAACGATTGGCATAATTTCAGTGCTTTAAATTTTCCAGCTGAACACCCAGCTAGGGACATGCAAGATACGTTTTTTATTAATAACGATTATGCCTTGCGTACACATACCAGTAGTGTGCAAGTAAGGTTAATGGAGAGTACTAAACCCCCTATTAGAAGTCTTATGCCAGGCAGGGTTTATAGAAACGAAGCTATATCAGCAAGAGCAAATTGTTTTTTTCATCAGGTAGAAGGTTTATATATAGATAAGGATGTTTCTTTTGCTGACTTAAAATATACTTTATATGAATTTGTGAAACAGTTCTTTAATGAGGAAGTAAAAATACGATTTAGGCCTAGCTACTTTCCCTTTACTGAGCCAAGTGCCGAAATGGATATTAGTTGTCAAATATGCAAAGGCAAAGGCTGCAATGTTTGCAAACACAGCGGTTGGGTAGAGATTTTGGGTTGTGGTATGGTAGACTCGCAGGTATTAGCCAATTGTAATATTAATCAAGATATATATTCAGGCTTTGCTTTCGGAATGGGCATAGAAAGGCTTACCATGTTGCAGTATGGCATCAGTGATTTACGCATATTCTTTGATAATGACTTAAGGTTTTTAAAACAATTTGTACCCGAAAACTAATGAAAGAAGAATTTAAAATATATAATACAATCAGCGGGCAAAAAGAAGTTTTTAAGCCAATTACACCGTCACATGTAGGTATGTATGTTTGTGGGCCAACAGTTTATAGTAACGCACATTTAGGAAATTGCAGAACCTATGTATCATTTGATATTTTATTTAGATATCTATTACATCAGGGTTATAAGGTACGCTACGTAAGGAATATTACAGACGCAGGCCATTTAGAGGGGGACCAAGACGAAGGAGATGATAAATTTGCTAAAAAAGCTAAACTCGAACAATTAGAACCGATGGAGATAGTTCAAAAATATACCATAGATTTCCATACGGTACTGCAAATGTTTAATACGCTTCCTCCCAGCATTGAGCCCACCGCCACAGGGCATATTGTTGAACAGATTGAGATGACAAAAAAAATAATAGAAAAGGGATATGCTTATGAAAAAAATGGAAGCATATATTTTGATGTAAACAGATATAGCGAAGAAAACAATTATACAGAATTATCTAACAGAAACTTAGATGACTTGCTTAACAATACCCGTGAACTTGGAGGGCAGGAAGAAAAGAAAGGAAGATTAGATTTTGCCCTTTGGATAAAGGCAAAACCAGAACATATTATGCATTGGCCAAGCCCGTGGGGTGAGGGCTTCCCTGGTTGGCACATTGAATGTTCGGCAATGAGTTCTAAATATCTCGGCAACGAATTTGATATACATGGTGGTGGGATGGATCTTATACCGACCCACCACACAAACGAAATAGCTCAAAACATCGCTTGTCACCATACAACACCAGCCCATTATTGGGTTCACACCAATATGTTAACGGTTAATGGGCAAAAGATGAGCAAAAGCCAAGGAAATTCTTTTTTGCCAGGTGAGCTTTTCGAAGGGAAACACGCACTTTTAGATAAAGGCTATAGCCCCATGAGTATCCGTTTTTTTATGTTGCAAGCACATTATAGAAGCACGCTCGATTTTAGCAACGAAGCATTATCAGCAGCAGAGAAGGGTTTTCAAAGATTGATGAGTGCGATGGATTTATTGGAAAAAATTGATACTGGTGACACAACAACATTTAACTTGGAAGCATGGAGAAAAAAATGTTTTGATTCAATGAATGATGACTTAAACACCCCAATATTATTGGCCAATTTGTTTGATGCTGTTAGGTTTATTAATTCAGCTAACGACGGAAAAGAATGCATAACAGCAGCGGACTTAGAGGTGTTTAAGAAGGAAATGAAAGTGTTTGTTTTTGATATATTGGGCTTGATGTCAGAACACACCCAAAACGAAGACAAACTCGACATAGCTATGCAAATACTTTTGCAAATAAGAGAAGAAGCCAAGCTTCGCAAGGACTACGAAACATCAGATAAAATTAGAAAAAGACTTGAAGCTTCAGGTTTTATTATAAAAGACGGAAAAGAGGGAACAGTTTGGAGCAGAGACTAAACAAACGATTAAAAAGTTTTTACTGTAATAATAACCTTATAAAAGCCATATTTCACTGGATTGTCCTGCATACTTACAATTACCACAGGACCACATTTCTCGGCTGCTTCTTCTTTAAAGCCTTGGTCTATGGAATGCAAAGAGGTATTTTTTGGTACAAATTCTTTCCATTTTCCCAAACAGGCCCTCACCAACGCAACGGTTTTTTTGTACTCAACTTCAATTTCGCTTTTATTATTCTTCTCTGTCATTTTACAAGTGAAATATAACTGATCATTACCTACCCAAATTCTAGTATCTGTAGCATTTGGCAATGAAACTTTTGAAGTATAATATATATCAATGATACCGTTCTTTCGCTCACTTTTTATCGGGTCAAAATTCTGACGACTGGCTTCAACAATCTTTTTTAAGTTATCAGCAAAATCTTCTTGAACACCAAAAGAAGAAGTTCCGAACCCAATAAGGAGGAGAAGGGATAGATATAATAGTCTTTTCATGGTAAACATACTATTTGTTGCAGCAAAGATATCTTATAAAGATCCGTTGGTTAAAGCATTTGTGTGTATTTCTTACAATTAAATTAATAAGAAAGCAAATTTCCTATAGCGGCAGATACCATTTCAGGATTTGGCAACATTGCCCTTTCAAGTCCAAGACTTATTGGAATCGCTGGCAGGTTTAATGCACCAACTAGCGTGACAGGGGCATCTAAATAACGAAAACAATTCTGTGAAATGCGACCTTGCAAACTCTCAGCAAAAGAATTTAACAACGGCTCTTCGGTGAGTATTATGCATTTTCCGTGTCGTTTAGCTAAATCAAAGATGGCCTCCTCGTCTAAGGGGTTTAGCGTGCGTAGATCCAGAATTTCTACACAGCCAGGATAGTTTTTTGCAGCAGCTTTAGCCCAATAAACACCCATCCCATAAGTAATAATACAAAGAGATTCCCCTGCATCAATACATGTTTCTTGTGCACTTAGAACAATATTGGCCCTTCCCAAAGGAAGGATATAGTTTTCGTCGGGCTCTGTGCATTTCGCCTCTTCTGTGCCGGGGTTTTTACTCCAGTAAAGACCTTTGTGTTCAAGCATTATCACGGGATTTGGGTCATAAAAAGCAGCTTTCATCAAGCCTTTCATGTCTGCCGAATTGGACGGGTAGCATACTTTGATACCCCGAATATTGAGAAGAGTTGACTCGATGCAGCCTGAGTGGTAAGGGCCACCGCCACCGTAAGCCCCGCAAGGTATTCGGATGACAGAACTTACAGGATATTTGCCCATTGTAAGGTAGCACGACTTGGAAAGTTCAGTTACCAATTGATTAATTCCCGTCCAATGATAGTCGGCAAACTGTATTTCCACAATGGGCTTTAGCCCCACAGCACTCATACCCGCAGTAGAACCAATAATATAAGCTTCCTGAATGGGAGTATTAAAAACCCTATTTTCACCGTATTTGTCTGCAAGAGTGGCAGCTTCTCTAAACACCCCACCAAGCCTTTTGCCAACATCTTGACCATAAAACAAACATTCAGGATGTTTTGCCATTAGTTCATCAACTGCATGAAGAGCAGCATCTACCATTAAACAGGGTTCTTTATCCGTAGGGCTTCGGCTTCCTGTTTCTAGTTTGATGGCTGTCTCTGCAAACTCATGTTCATTAACTGTTAGTGGGTCTGGTTCTGCAGCATTGCAGGCTAAGTTAAACTGACTTGCTATATGTTCCGAGGCTTTATGTTCTATATCATTAAGTTCTTCTTCTGTTAATCCGAGTTTTTTTAATGTTGTTTTTAGTTTAGGCTTTGGGTCTTTTAAAAGATGTTCTTTCAAATCGTCATCACCGCGATACCATTCTTTGCGTACACCAGATGTGTGATGGCCCAAAAGTGGAACAGCTGCGTGAATTAGCAAAGGTTTTCTTTTAACCCGAATCCAATCCATGGCTTTTCCCACAGCAACCCACGAATCTTCAAAATTACTCCCATCCACACGAAGTCTTTTAAGGTTGCCGAAACCGGCAGCAAAATCATAGGCATCAACGGCTCGCATTTCTTTACCAGTTGCTGAGATTCCCCAATCGTTGTCTTGCACCAAAAACAGAATGGGCAATTTTTTCAACACTGCCATTTGGAACGCCTCCGAGACCTCGCCTTCGGTAACAGACCCATCGCCTAAGGAGCAAACAACAATAGGCTTTTCATCACTAGGTAGCAGACCCATGCTTTCCATATAAGCTATGCCATGTGCCATTCCTGTAGATGGGATTGCCTGCATACCTGTGGCACTGCTTTGATGTGGTATACGAGGGAATCCTTCTCTTTTTAGCGAAGGGTGAGCATAATAACTTCTTCCACCGCTAAAAGGGTCATCGGCTTTTGCTAAAAGCTGCAGCATCAGCTCATAGGGGCTTAAACCCATACCTAACAACATACTTTCGTCTCGGTAATATGGGCTTACATAGTCGCAGGATTTGAGCTGCATTCCTACAGCCAATTGTATGGCTTCGTGCCCTCTGCTAGTGCTGTGTACATATTTGCATATTTGCCTGTTGGCTTCATAGATGGAAGCCATAGCCCCCACGCAACACATATGCTCATAAGCCTCTATTAAAATATCTCTTTCTACCATGGGGCGGCAAAGCTAAGTAATATTTGAAATATATAAAGAGGTTTTTGGAGACGTGCAAACAGCGAAAAAATATGCCAAACCGAACAAGCTATTGTTACTGTTGCTGTTTTCAATACGCTTTGTAACAATTTTTTTTCACTTCCCGTATTTGTATTTGCTTAAATTAAGCCTAAAATTGTAACCCCAAATAAAAACGACACATGAAAAAACACTACATGCTAACAGCAATAGCAATTACAACAGCAGCCTTGGCAAATATAGTACTTCAACAGCCAGGAAAGCCTGCAAGCAACAAGCGAACGGCAAAACAAACCAGCTCTGCAAAGGCACTAAAACCAACACAGCCAACGGGACCGACAGCATTTGAGTATGAAGCAGAAAAGTTTGGAGACATACAAGTATTGCGTTATCAAATTAAGGATTTTGATAAATTAAGCCTAAAGCAAAAGGAACTAGTATACTATCTTTATGAAGCAGCACTTTGCGGAAGAGACATTATTTATGATCAAAAATATAAACACAACCTTAAAATACGCAAGACCCTAGAGACTATTTGGAATACCTATAAAGGTGACCGCGGTGGTCCGGAATGGGGCTTGTTCGAAACATATACGAAGCGAGTTTGGTTTAGCAACGGAATTCATCACCATTATGCAAGTGATAAAATAATTCCTACTTTTAGCCGCGAATATTTTAAAAAGTTGTTGGCCAATAGCGAGATAAGCAAAATGCCTCTTCTGCCCGGAATGAATATAGATATGCATTTTAACATGCTTACGCCAATGATGTTCGACCCCAAAATGGATTCTAAAACTGTAAACCTGGCCGATGGTGTTGACAATGTGAAGACATCCTGCAATAATTTTTATGAAAACGTGAGCGAAGAAGAAGTTGAGAACTATTACAAAAACAGGAATACATCTGAAAATAAAATACCAAACCTCTATGGCTTAAACCCAGAACAAATGCAAAAACTTGCAGAAACCTACCCAGCATTAAAACCTCAAACATTAACCCCGACAGTAGAAAACGAGGTGGTTTCTCCCGCCACAATTAGTGCTGTAAATATAGATGCACCAGTAGAGGTGTCTCCATCGTTGGCTGTAGTCCCAGAAACACCAATTTCTTATGGCCTCAATTCTAAATTAAAAAAGGAAGGAAAGACGCTTAAAGAGACCTCGTGGAAGGTTGGGGGCATGTATAGTAAAGCAATTGAACGCATTGTTTTTTGGCTGGACAAGGCAAGCAAGGTGGCCGAAAATGAGCAACAGAAAAAGACCATAATTAAACTAATAGAGTTTTATAATACAGGTAGTCTAATAGTTTGGGATGAGTATAATATTGAATGGGTTAAAGACGTAGAATCCACCATAGATGTGGTTAATGGTTTTATAGAAGTTTACCAAGATGCAATGGGCAAACGCGGAAGTTTTGAATCGGTAGTTTCCATCAAAGATTTTGAAGCGACTAAAAAGATTGAAACGATAGCCCGCAACGCACAATGGTTTGAAGACCAATCGCCAATACAACAAGAATATAAAAAACTAGAAGTAAAGGGTATTATTGGAAAAAGTATCAATATAGTAGTAGAAAGCGGAGATGCAGCACCTTACACACCTATAGGAATAAATCTGCCCAATGCAAACTGGATTAGACAAATGCATGGGTCAAAGTCTGTAAGCCTAGGAAACATAGTAGAATCTTATAATGTGGTGAGCAGTAAAAGTCCAGTAATGGCTGAGTTTGCGGCAGACAATACCATATTAGAAAGGGCCAAAAAATATGGAGCCCTTGCAGGAGAATTGCACACCGATATGCACGAGGTGATAGGCCACGCTTCGGGACAAATAAAGGCAGGTGTTGGAACGCCCGATGTTACCTTAAAAAACTATCAAAATGCATTGGAAGAAGCAAGGGCAGACTTGGTAGCACTATATTATATCGTAGACCCAAAACTTGTTGAAATAGGTGTAATGCCCTCCATAGATTGCGGAAAGGCCGAGTATGATAATTATATGATGAACGGACTTATGTTGCAACTTAATCGTATTGAGCCAGGAAAAGAATTAGAAGAAGCACATATGCGTAACAGGCAGCTTATAGCTAAATGGTCATACGAAAGAGGCGTTCCTGAAAAAACAACAGAAATGATAACCCGAGACGGAAAAACATATATCGTGATAAATGACTATGACAAACTAAGAACAATATTTGGTGAACTGCTGCGTGAAATACAACGCATAAAATCGGAAGGAGATTATGAGGCCGGAAAAAATTTGGTTGAAAATTATGGTGTTAAAGTAGACCGCGATTTACATAAAGAGGTTTTGGCACGCTATAGCAAACTAAATGTTGCACCCTACAAAGGGTTCATACAACCCAAGCTCAGCCCAGTATATGTGAACGGAAAAATAACGGAAATAAAAGTGAGCTACCCAAAAACATTTGCGGAGCAAATGTTAGAGTATGGAAAGAATTATTCTTTCTTACCATTAGACAATTAGTGGCTGTTATTTTTTAGCCACAGCAAAAATATCCCAGCAGCTATCAAGATTTTCCTTTTGCAGAGCAAAGTCTTTTGTGGTGATATGGAGCGTGTTGCTATTAGTATCCTTTAGGTTCTTCCGCATTTTACTAGTTAGGTAATTATAGGGTCTTACTAGCCAAGCAGCAGGTATTAGTTTGTGTAAACCCAAAGGGTCTAAACGAAGAATTTTCTTTGCCCAACGCGAATTATCGTCATAATACTTATTGACTACAACATTGCCATTCAGCCCCATAAGTTCATAGCTGCTTCCAAACACTTGTTCCATGTGCCTTTTCATTTCAGCAAAAGAATATTCATGAACGTGGAAAGGGTTTCGGGCAATTGACATAAGAGCATTTGGTGTGGTACAAATAAAAACACCGCCAGGTTTAAGCACCCGTTTCACATCTTTTATAAAGCCCAATTGGTCTTGAATATGTTCAATAAACTGAAAAGCTGTAACTACATCAACACTTTCGTCTTCTAGATCCAAAGGGGGCACTTTGCATTGCAGGAAAGACATGTTGGGCTTATCGGCATATTCTTTTTTATTATTTTCAATGGTGATTTCGGAATAATCGAGACCCTTAATCTGCGTGGCAAATTTAGCCAAATGCACTGTTCCATAACCATTGGCACAACCCACATCGGCAACAGACTTTCCAGTTATGTAGGGTTCGGCAAATTCGTAGGCAAAAAAACAACGCTGAACAGTAACATTGTTCGAGTCTTCAAAACTTGGGCGTTCACGATCGTATATCACAATAGGTATTAAATTAGGCGACAAAGTTAACCCATATAAATAATAATTTTTGCCCCATATTTGTAAGCTGATTTTTAGTAATGAAAAAAAACATATTTCTGGTAATTTATTTCTTTGCTGTTTGCGGAACAGCTTTAGCCCAAATAGACACCGCTTGCCAAACAAGTAGTAACGACTATGTGGTATGTGAACAAAACAACGAGCCAAGATATATGAATGGCAGCCAATCGATAGCTGTTCGCAAAGCAAATACGTTAACAATAAAATTAACGAACAAAACCACGCTAACATTTACCAATGCGATATTAGATAGTGTTTCGCCCAAATATGATTCAGTGAAAACATTTATATTTAAAAAACATTATAGGGAAAATAACGTTGTCGTAGTAGAAAGAATTACCAATAACGGAGCCGTGATGTTGGTTGTAAATTTAAACACCGGAAAAAAGGTGGAAACTAACTGGCTCCCCGTTTTTTCACCCGACAATAAAAGGTTTGCGGTAGTGAGTGGTACTGAGTACAATACCTATTCGCCTGAAATGGTGGAAATATATTTAAATAAAAAAGGAGACTTTGAAAAAGAATTTGAGTTTAAACCCGATGGGGCACTTAGCTATTTAGGTGCATGTAAATGGCAAGGGAACGACCGGTTAGCGGTGAAAAGAGTGAATTATGCAAAAATAAATAGCACAGGGAAACCCTTAAAAAGCGATATAACATTAGCAATAATAGACAATAAATGGAACGTGATGGGAAAATGAGCGAAGAAGAATATATATTAAAGTGGAGTCAGGTAAATCAGTATTGGCAAAAAACATTCAATAAACCACCCGACCTGAATAGCATGCTTTTTTTAATTGGCCAGAGAGAGACAGACCAACCCAAAATCAAATATAAAAAGCAAGAAAAAATGGATTTTTTCCATGTAGCTATCTGCAAACTATTAAGCCAAGATGGGTACTATGAAATGATGGGTTACGATGATGACGGATGGCCTCACTATGAGCAATTAAAGGAATTACCCGCCATTGATATATTTACTCAGGAAAAGGTATTAAAAGAAAAAATAATCAATTATTTTGAACAAGAAAACATTATAACATACCAAATCATAATATAATTAAATATTATTTACAAAATGAAAAAACTATTATATTTTATTCCTGTTTGCTTAGTAATATACTCATTTGCAAACCAGCAACCCTCAAAGGTTTCAAAAAACCAAACCAAACCAAAAATTGACACAACCTATATGGTATTGATGAAAACAACAATGGGCGATATAACATTAAAACTATATAATGAAACTCCTAAGCACAGAGACAATTTTATAGATTTAGTAAAAAAGAATTTTTTTGACAGCCTGTTGTTTCACAGAGTGATTAATAATTTTATGATTCAGGGAGGAGACCCCAACTCGAAAAATGCACAAGCGGGGGCGATGCTTGGCGATGGCGATGTGGGATATACAGTTCCAGCAGAGTTTAACACAAAATTGATACATAAAAAGGGGGTCTTGGCAGCAGCAAGAAACGACAATCCAGAAAAAGCCTCAAGTGGATGTCAGTTTTATATAGTACAAGGTAAAAAAACAGATTCACTTACACTAAACATGTTGGAAAAACGCAATGGTTTGCAATATACAGCCGAGCAAAGAAAGATATATCAGACAATAGGAGGAACACCGTTCTTGGACAACAGTTATACAGTATATGGAGAAACTATTTCTGGAATAGAAGTAGTAGATAGGATTGCAGTAGTGCCAGGCGATGGTAGTAACAGACCCAACACTAATATATATATACTCTCTACGAAGTTAATTATTACAACAGCTAAAGTTAAATAAGTGAGCGTATATAGAAAAGTTATATATATATATTTATCTGTTTTTTTACCGATTAATTTACTCGCACAAGGAAGCATCTCGGGCAGCGTAAAAGATTCAGAGTCGGGCGATGCAGTGGCTTATGCAACAATAAAAGCTATTATATCGGGGACTAAAACACAAGCAAACTTTGACGGGAGCTTTATTATACAACTAAACACACAGTTGGACTCTTTAGAAATATCGGCATCTGGATTTATAACTAAAAACATAAAAATAATCGACACAGGAATATTGCTCATTAAATTGAGTAGACAAACCACAGAATTAAAAGCAGTGGTAATAAAACCTAAAGCAAACAAAGCATTACGAATATTGGACAGTGTATATATTCATAAACAATATAATAGCCCTGATTTGTTGATATCCTATCAGTGCGAAAATTTTAATAGGATAGAACTAGCGGTGAACAACCTATCAAAAAGTATGACCAACAAAACATTGACAAAAAAACTAGCAGTTTTAATGGACACAAACAAACAAATATTGAACGAAGATGGAAAATTTGTATTGCCTGTTTTTATTTCAGAAAGTGTGAGCGATTATTATTGCATAAAGAAACCCCTCAAAGAACGAGATATTATAAAAGCGGTAAAAATAACAGGGGTGGGGGTTCAAGACGGTGCCACCATTTCTCAATTAACAGCCTCAGTATTTCAAGAATATAATTTTTATAATAATTGGATTACCGTTGTCGACAAGCAATTTGCTTCACCGCTGAACCCACAATATAAAACTAGTAGACTCAATGGATATAGATGGAAAGAAATGTTACCAAATTTCTTTAAGGAAAAAACATTCTCAAGATTTATTATTCACGGGCGACATTTGGATTGAGGACTCAACCTTTGCTTTAAAAAGAATGGTACTTGAAACAGACAAATCAGCAAACATAAACTTCGTTGAAAAAATAAAACTCCAACAAGAATTTTATGCGACCACCGCAGGCCCTTGGCTCCCTTCAAAAACAAGAATCACAATAGATATTGACCAGTTTCAAAAGAAAGCAGCAGGTGTAATTGCAAAATACTACACCACCTCTAGCAACATAATAGTAAACAGCCCCAAACCGCTTAAGTTTTTCGAGGATAGAGTTACAGTGAATGAAGATTCGCATTTATACCAAGATTCCTTTTGGAACAACAAAAGGCAGGAAAACACAGCCGATGCAGACCCTAGATTTATCAGTATGGTTGATTCAGTTAAAGAAGTGCCGGTAATAAAAAGGTATACAGATATAGTTGATATAATAGCTAATGGGTATTTTCATTATAAAAAACTTGATTTCGGACATTATTTATATCTGTTTAACCATAATTATGTTGAGGGCTACAAGGTAAGATTGGGTTTTAAAACAAGCTATAAATGGAACCGAGATTTACAATTTGCAGGGTACGTTGCATATGGTTTTCAAGACCAAAGAGTAAAATACAGGGTGCGTGTTGACTATGTTTTCAGCCGCAAACCATGGATAAAAGCAGGCTATGCACACCGACACGATATAGAAGGACTGGGCTTAGGAGATGTTAATTTTTCAACCAAAAACAATTTATTTGCAGTAGTTTCTTTTTTTACAAGTTTAAAGAAATTTAACTTAGCAACAGAGCATTTATTGTGGTTAGAATCGGCTCCTACTAGAGGATTGACAACACTATGCTATATTAGAACCAAGAATTTCAATCCACAAGGGTTATATACTTTTGGATGGAATGATGCACAGAACAATCATTATAAAACTTTCAACGATTTTTCGCTAACTATTGACAACACTTATTCAAGAAAGGATGTATATATACAGAACAATAATGAAAGAATTAATCTGGGGTCAGTATCACCAAGATTTAATGTTTCATATACTCTTGGAGTAAAGGATGTATTGCCCAAAAGTTTTTCTTATCATAGTTTTTCTTTTTATATAGACCACAAGGTGTTCCTAAAAAAACTAGGAACAGCATATTATAAAATAAGAGGGAATTATATTTTGGGAACCATACCCTATTTACTGCTCGACATACAAAAAGGAAATCAAGCTTTTGTATATAACTCATCAACATTTAATATGATGAATTTTGTTGAATTTGTAACCGACAAATCTATTAGTGCTGAATACGAACACCACTTTGAAGGTTTGTTTTTCAGTAGGCTGCCTATTATCAAAAAATGGAATCTGCGTTTCTTCGTCAATGGTAAAACCTTATGGGGTTCCTTAAGGCAAGCAAACTGGGATTTTTTACCCCAAGCAAACCCCGACAATGTAACTATAACTCGTTTCCAGCTATTGAATAACCAACCTTATGCAGAGGTGGGATACGGCATCGAAAACATATTAAAAGTAATTAGAATAGATTTTTTACACAGACTAACCTATTTAAGCAATCCAAATACTCGTGCCTTTGGTATAAAGCTTAGTGCCCAATTTAAGTTTTAGCAGAGCAAAACCGCTGCATACAAATATGAAAAAAGAATAAAAAATTTAGAAACAACTCACTCAAATATTTCCTTAACTTTGTCGGCAACCATTTGAGAAAAAGTAATATAATAGCAACATGGTAACAGAAGAACAAATATTAGAATCAGTGGTAATTCGCTTTGCTGGCGATAGCGGCGATGGCATGCAGCTTACGGGCACACAATTTACCAATGCGGCTGCCCTATATGGTAACGATTTGGCCACATTCCCCGACTTTCCTGCCGAAATACGTGCTCCTCAAGGAACACTCGCAGGCGTTTCGGGTTATCAAATTCATTTCGGCTCCAAAAAAATTAACACCCCTGGTGATATTTGCGATGTACTGGTAGCCATGAATGTAGCCGCCCTCAAGGCCAATATTAAACAACTAAAACTGGGAGGAACTATTATAGTTAATACTGATGGATTTGACACTAAAAACTTGAGGCTTGCCAATGTTCCAGAAGCAGAAAACCCTCTTGAAAACGGAAGCCTTGATAAATACGAAGTAAAGAAATTAGACATCACAAAAATAACCCGCTTGGCCCTGGCAGATAGCGGCATGGGGACCAAAGAAATAGACCGTAGCAAAAACATGTTTGTGCTGGGTTTGGTGTACTGGATGTATAATAGAAGTATTGATAACTCAATTGAGTTTATCACCTCAAAATTTAAAAATAAACCCCAAATAGCCGAAGCCAATATTAAACTTTTAAAAGCAGGATACCATTATGGCGAAACCACAGAAACATTTAACTCTCGATATGAAGTAAAACGAGCAGAAATGCCAAGCGGAGTTTATCGCAGTATTATGGGAAACCAAGCATTGTCTTACGGTTTGGTGGCTGCATCGGTTAAAAGTGGGCTACCTATTTTTCTTGGGACTTATCCTATTACCCCAGCATCAGATATTTTACACGAACTTGCCAAATTAAAAAACTTTGGTATTCGCACTTTCCAAGCAGAAGATGAGATAGCAGGCGTTTGTGCCGCAATAGGTGCAGCTTATGGTGGAAGTATTGGAATAACCACCTCAAGTGGACCGGGTATCGCCCTCAAATCGGAAGCAATTGGGTTGGCAACAGTATTGGAGTTACCCTTAGTGATATGTAATATACAACGCGGAGGGCCAAGCACAGGGCTTCCCACCAAAACAGAACAGGCAGATTTAATGCAGGCCTTATATGGGCGTAACGGAGAATGTCCGGTAGCTATTTTGGCTGCATCCACCCCTGCCGATTGTTTTGAAATGGCATACGAAGCCGTTAGAATAGCCTTGGAACACATGATACCAGTTTTTTTATTAAGCGATGGATATATAGCTAACGGAGCTGAACCTTGGTGTTTCCCGCAAGCCAAAGATTTGCGTGATATAAACATCCAATTTGCAAAACAAACAGAAGAGAAATTTATGCCTTATTTGCGTGATGAAAAACTTGCTAGGCCTTGGGCTGTGCCTGGTACCGCAGGTTTAGAACATAGAATAGGAGGCTTAGAAAAACAGAATATCACAGGAAATATTAGTTATGATGGCGACAACCACGAATTTATGGTAAACCTACGCCAAGAAAAAGTAAACCGCATTGCACAATATATTCCACTGCAAGAAATAGACAATGGCGACACTACAGGGAAATTATTGGTATTAGGTTGGGGTAGCACTTACGGAGCAATAAAAACAGCCGTTCACGAGTTGAGAGGGAGCGGATATAGTGTTAGCCATGCCCAAGTAAAATATATGAACCCGTTGCCTTCAAACTTGGAGAATTTATTAAAAGGATTTGATAAAATATTAGTACCAGAAATGAACAGTGGACAGTTCATAAAAATAATTCGGGAAAAGTTTTTAATCGATGCAATTGGCTATAGCAAAGTGCAGGGTCAACCATTTGCCACCCATGAAATAGTGTCCAAAATTAAAGAACTTATATAAGACCTTAAAAACATAAAACCATGTCAAATATTATTGACCAAACTGCACCGAAACTCACTGCCAAAGATTTTGCCAGCGATCAAGACGTTCGCTGGTGCCCAGGTTGCGGAGATTATAGTATTCTAAAACAAGTACAAACAGTTTTGCCCGATTTGGGTAGACCCAAAGAAGAGTTTGTATTTGTTTCGGGGATAGGTTGTAGCAGCCGATTTCCATATTATATGGACACTTATGGGCTACATAGTATTCACGGAAGGGCAGCAGCAATTGCTACGGGCATTAAAACCTCGCGACCCGAACTTTCCGTTTGGATGATTTCGGGCGATGGTGATTCTTTGTCTATTGGCGGCAACCATTTTATACACTTACTTCGCCGCAATCTCGACATCAACTTGTTGTTATTCAACAATCAAATATATGGGCTTACCAAAGGACAATATTCACCAACTTCTGAAGCGGGCAAAGTAACGAAATCGACGCCGATGGGGAGTATTGATCATCCTTTTAATCCAGCAGCTTTGAGCCTTGGTGCCGATGCAACCTTCGTAGCCCGCAGTATGGACAGAGACCCAAAACACATGCAAATGGTAATTAGAAGAGGCTATGACCATAAAGGCACTTCGATGATAGAAATATATCAAAACTGCAATGTGTTCAACGATGGAGCGTTTGAAATATATACTGAGAAAAGCAGCAAGAAATTAGAAACACTTTTTGTTGAGAACGGGAAGCCACTTATGTTTGGTGAAAATAACGACAAGGGAATAATTCTGGATGGGTTTAAACCCAAGGTTATTAACATAGGAGAAAATTATAGTGCCAACGATTGCTGGATACACGATGAACAAGACCAGGTAAAGGCAAATATCTTAGCTAGGTTCTTCGACGACCCATCTAAAGAGGATCATCTCCCAAGGCCCTTTGGTGTTTTTTATGCCATCGAACGTGCAACCTATAATGATTTGCTTAACGAACAAATAGAATTTGCGATTGATAAATTTGGCAAAGGCGATTTGGATAAACTTATAGCGGGGAAAGAAACGTGGACAATTAACTAATTTATATATAAAACGCAAATTCGAAAAACAACAACATGAAAAAAAAGATACTAAGCATTCTTACATTTTTAGCTTTTACTTCGGCAACTCTTGCCGATGAAGGCATGTGGCTCCCAATTTTATTGGGACAAAAAAACTATACCCAAATGACACAGATGGGTCTAAAACTAACCCCCCAACAATTGTATGACGTGAACAACGCCAGCATGAAAGATGCGGTAATTTGGTTTGGCGGAGGTTGCACCGGTGAAGTTATTTCTAACGAGGGATTGGTTCTTACCAACCATCATTGTGGTTACGATGCTATAGCAACACTTAGCACGCCAGATAATAATAGACTGGCAAACGGGTTTTGGGCATTGGACAAATCGCAAGAACTACCCGCACAAGGATTGTCGGTAGCATTCTTGGTAAGAATGGAAGACGTAACGGAAAGAATGATGGCGGAACTTGCTAAATATCCAGCCGATTCGCAATTATTTTATGCACAAAAAGAGGGCGAAAAACTAGCCAAAGCTGCAAAAGAAGATGGTCGTTACGAGGCATTTGTTAGAGACATGTTTAAAGGGAATCAATTTTATTTGTTTGTTATGGAACGCTATACAGACGTGCGTTTAGTAGGAACACCGCCAGAAAGCATTGGTAAGTTTGGAGGAGATACTGACAACTGGATGTGGCCTAGGCACACGGGCGATTTTAGCATGTTTCGTATATATGCAAACAAGGATAATAAGCCCGCAACCTACAGTACAGAAAATGTACCTTTCAAACCTAAAAAATACTTGCCCGTTTCGCTTAAGGGTGTGGAAAATGGAGATTTTGCAATGATATTTGGTTTTCCCGGACGCACCAATAGATATGAGACCTCCATGGGTGTGAAATTAGCGATAGAGCAAACAAACCCAGCTATTGTAAAGCTACGCACAAAACGCTTGCAATTAATGAAGGAGCAAATGGATGCAGATGTAGAAGTTCGCTTACAACTGGCCAGCCGCTATGCACAGATAGCAAACTATTGGAAATATTTTATTGGCCAAACGGAACAATTGAAACATAATAAAGTATTTGAACGCAAGTTTGCCGACGAAGCAGTTTTTAATCAATGGGCCACTTCCAACCCAAATTATTCAGTGCTTTTTGGCAATTTAGAAAAAGAATATGATATATATAAACTATATAATAAGCACCAAGTTTATTTAGGCGAGGGAATTCGTGGGTCAATACTTGTTTCGTATGCAGCCGCTTTTATCGATTTAGAAAAGGAATTTATGAAACCCGAGCTAGACAACTCAAAAATACAAGCACAAATAATTATTTTAAAAGCAAGATATGCTTCTTTTTATAAAGCATATTATAATAAAGCAAGCGATGAAGCAATTATGGCCGCAACACTCGAAATGTATTATAATGATATTGACAAAAGCCAACACCCAGAAATGCTTACAAAGCTTATGGCCAAAACCAAAACAGGAAAAGAAAGGGAACTTATTAATAAAACGGTAGAAAAGATTGTTGCCAAAACCATGATTACCGACTCTGTGAAATTAAATAAATTTTTTGACAAACCAAATCTCAAAGCCATTCAAAAAGACCCCGCCATTCAATACGCTTTGGCTTTTATGAAAAACTACAATAACAACTATAAAAAGTATATAGATGCATTCAATTTTGCAAATGCAAACTTTGGCAACAAGTATATGAAGGGATTAATGCAAATGCAACCCAATAAATATTTTTATCCTGATGCAAATAGTACCATGCGTTGTACTTACGGAAACATTAAAGATTATAGCCCCAAAGACGCTGTTCATTTTTCGCATTTCACCACTCTTAAAGGCATAATGGAAAAAGAAGATCCAAACAACGACGAGTTTGTGGTGCCAGCAAAACTTAAAGAACTATACAAGAACAGAGACTACGGACAATATGCAGGCAAAGATGGAGAAGTACCCGTTGGGTTTCTTACCACAAACGATATTACAGGAGGGAATAGTGGCAGCCCTGTAATAAACGGGAATGGTGAATTAATAGGAACAGCATTCGATGGTAACTGGGAAGCAATGAGTGGCGATATAGCGTTCGATGCACAATTTAAACGCACTATATGCGTAGACGTGAGATATACCTTGTTTATTATTGACAAACTTGGAGGGGCAGGGAATTTGATAAAGGAAATGACATTGGTGAAATAGTATGATATATCGATTAGAAAAAACAGCATGAAGTATTATATATATATATTCACACTTTTCTGTTTGGTATCATGCAAAAGCGAGCAAAAAGTCCCGACACCAGAAAAGGAACCCGATACTATAAAACACATGCCCGACGACATGGCCTTGTACGAAAAATACGGCGATAGCACCTATATACCTGGCACACCAATCGAGGCTGTTATGGCTCACGAAATATTGAACGATAAAGATTCGTTTGTTACGGAGCTCAAGGGAAAAATAATTGAGGTATGTCGCGAAGCAGGATGCTGGTGTGAAGTATTAACCGAGAAAAACAAAACGCTCCATATTAAGACAGGAGGTAATTTTTTTCTAGACACAACAGCTTTGGGCAAGGAAGCTTTTTTTGCAGGTTATCTATACAGGCAAACACCAGAAGACAAACACAGTAAAGAATTGGGAGAGCTTACCTATTGGGCTACTTCTGCTTGGGTACATAAGTAATAATTATTTCAATGAAAACACTTTTTGCGGGTCTTTTATTTTTTTTATTTATTGCACAGAAGGCATATTCTTGGGGCTTTCACGGGCATAAGATTGTAAACAACTCGGCAGTTTATGCTCTTCCACCCGAGATGTTTATTTTCTATAAAAACTATATTGACTTTATAACAGAACACTCTGTTGACCCGGACAGAAGAAGATATAGCGATACCGCTGAAGCATGCAGACATTATATAGATATAGATTATTATGAGAAAACGCTACCGATAGACAGCATACCACGCTATTGGCCAGAAGCAGTAGAAAAATATGGTCGAGACACACTCGTCGCTCACGGAATTGTGCCCTGGCATATTATGCTCATGAAAAACAGGCTTACCGAAGCCTTCAGGGTGAAGGATATGATGACGGTTCTCAGGCTTTCGGCCGACATAGGACATTATATCGCCGATGCACATGTTCCGCTCCACACAACGCACAATTATAATGGACAATTCTCGGGGCAGCACGGTATTCACGCTTTTTGGGAGTCTAGGTTGCCTGAGCTTTTCTCGGAAGGATATGATTTGATGATTGGGCCGTGCTATTATATTGACAGCCTTAACCAGCAAATATGGAAAACAATAAATGACAGCTATGCTTGTTTGGACTCTGTTTTAGGTTTTGAAAAACGCTTGTCCAAACTTTTTGGAGATGACCGAAAATATGGTTTTGAAGAAAAGAGCGGACGTAATATTAAGGTATATTCCAACGATTTTTCGTTGGCTTATGCAAGAATGCTCGACGACCAAGTTGAAAGAAGGCTTAGGCTTTCGGCATTAATGACGGCAAGTGTTTGGTATACCTGTTGGTTTGATGCCGGGCAGCCAGTTTTGGAAGGTTTGGACGCCTTCGATCTGCAAGGACAAGGCACAAAAGAACTTGATTTGGAAATAAAAAAAATGATGTTAGGAAGGCAGGAAGAATGATTTTAAGGGCAAACTTTTGATAACCAATCAACAGCATTTTTTTTTTCAATTCTTGAAAACAGAAGGTTAACTTCGCAGACTTTCCAAACAACTTTATAAGCAATAAAAAGACAACCAAATGAAATTTATAGTATCAACCAACGACCTGCTTAAACAACTAGATTTAGTAGACGGTGTAGTGGTTTCCAAGCCACTTATTCCTATTTTGGAAAACTTCCTTTTTGAAATAAAGGACGGAAATCTTAAAATCACCACTACCGACTTGGAAACGTTTATGACAACCTCATTAAAGGTAGAAGCCGATAGCGATATTGACATTGCAGTCCCATCTAAGGTTTCTCTTGAAACTTTGAAAAACCTTCCCACCCAGCCTGTTACATTCTCTGTGGATGAGGCAAGCAAAAGTATAGAAATAAACACAGGAAATGGGCGGTATAAACTTACCGGAAATGACGCTAAAGATTTTCCAAAATTTCCTGTGCTAGAAAGCGACAACTCAATTGTGCTTTCAGCTAAAGTACTATCAAAAGCCATTAATAAGACAATTTTTGCAACAGGCACCGACGAGTTGCGTATTAACCTAACAGGTGTTTATTGCCAAGTGTCCGATAGCAACATAAATTTTGTGGCAACAGATGCCAACCGACTGGTGAGAGTGCAAAGGAAGGGGTTCAACAATGGTTTTGAAACATCATTCATTTTGCCCAAAAAAGCGATGAACCTTTTAAAAAGCTCCCTGCCCAATGATGATACCCCGGTAAAAATAGATTTTAATACCTCTTATGCTTTTTTCTCCTTTGCAGGCGTAAGCCTAATTTGCCGTTTGATAGACGAGCGTTATCCTGATTATACGGCGGTTATACCGACTGAGAACCCAAATAAGTTAAGCATTAACCGAAACGATTTTATCAGTGCGATGAAAAGGGTTTCTATATATGCCAATAAAACAACTAACCAGGTTCGATTAAAGATTGCCGGAAGTGAGATGACAATATCTGCAGAAGATTATGATTTTGCCAACGAGGCCACCGAAAGATTGTCTTGTAATTATGAAGGATCCGATATTGAAATAGGCTTTAATGCCCGTTTTCTAACCGAGATGCTTAATGCTATGGACACGGAAGATGTGAGGATGGAGTTTTCAATGCCCAACAGGGCGGGACTATTATTGCCAGCAGAAAACGATAGCGATGAAGACATACTCATGCTCATCATGCCAATGATGATAAATGTTTAACTAAAAACAAAATAAGTAAAACAAAGCTAAGCACCATTGTGTCGAAAGGCACGATGTGCACAAGATTTAAACAAGGCAGACGAAATTATAAAACGTAGAAAATCAAGGAATAAAAATTTTTTTAAATACTCCTTTTTGAAGAAAAACACGTAAATTCCATATTCTATCAGAGGTGTCAATTTCATGTACTGAACATCATATTTAAATGCAGTTCGTAGTGTTTTTGGTACTTGTGTTAGCGGTAGGTGGCCGAACCACTTAATATATACAAAAGTTTAACACTTTAAAAAAAAACCTAAACAAAAGCCTATGGTGAAATTTTGTACTCTTCAACAAAACGTTCTTAGCTTTCAGCGTACCCAGCAGTTCTTTATGGAACAGAGGTTCGAGCATTGCCTCATCGAAAGCACAGAAAATTTATTTTCTGACTTTGCTCACACAACTTACTTAGAAAAATCAATTAAATTAATCTAATCAAATTATGTTATCCAAATCTACTCAACAAAATGAGTGGCTTGGCTCGGTATCTCCGACGCCCACCCGCTCGTCAAGAAGGACATTGATGTCTTGTCTTGGCATGATCATGCTGATGTTGTTCTCCTACGGGGGTGCAAAAGCTCAGCTAACCTCTAACTACAGTTTCAGTAAAGCTCTGGGAACTTACACACCTATTACTACTGGTGGTGGTGCTTCGGTGTTTAAGTCTGGTACTTATGATTACTGTGGTGTATCAAGTGCGATTACCATTCCCTCTTTTAACTTTAATGGTAGTTCCTACACAAGTTTGCAAATTCAAGCAAACGGCTATGTGGTTTTTGGGTCAACAGTACCAAACTGCGACCCACAACCAATCAGTTCTTCATCAAGTTACAGCGGTGTAATTTGTGCAAGTGGTTATTATAGTTATACAGGTGCTTCTGGCACCTCTCCCTCTATTATCTACCAACAGGTAGGTAGCGAATTTATCGTTCAATGGACAGATCATGCTTGTTATTATCAAGATGGAAGATTTGGATTTCAAATTAGGATGAACACCTGTAATGGTGTTATTAAAATAGTATACGACTCAGTTCTAACTCAACCAACGGGAAGCTACACCGCTAGACAAGTAGGTCTACGAGGCTCATCAAACTCGGATTATTTAAACCGTACCTCTAGTTCAGGAACCTGGTTTGCAAATGATGCAAATGGTTCATCAAATTCTGCTTATTGTAATATGGGCGGTAGCGGTAACAGGCCCGATAAAGGCCTTACCTATACCTATACACCTTCTAGTGGTTCATCAATGGCAGTAAATAATATTAATTACAGTACAGCTAGTGTAAACTCAGTTTCTGCAGGTTCAAATGCAAACGAAATTATTCGTATGGATATTGATGTGCAAGGTGTTACTGGAACACAGATTTTGGATACTGTTATAGTTACTTCAAACAACACAGCCGATGCTGACGTATCAAAGGTAAAACTTTATGTTTCTTCATCGAATGTATTTAGCACAAGCACAGCTACACAAATAGGTGCTGGTGCTGGTGTTTCTTTTGTAAGCGGCAAAGCGTCGTTTTATGGTTTAAATCACAGCCTTCCATGTGCAGTTACCTATTTATACGTGGTGTATGATGTAGTTGCCAGTCCAACAATGTACGATTACTTGGATGCTAAAATAAATGCTGGCGATATTCACATAAGTGGAGTTACATTCCCAAGCACAAACAAGTCTCCTGTTGGAAACAGACAGTTAATTCCTCCAATGACTTACACATCGTCTACCGTAACCCAAGCAAGCACTGTTTTTGTAACTAAAGGTTCAACTACTAATGCTATACTAGGTATAAACGTAGATATGTCTGTAACTGGTTCTCCTATTAATATGGACTCTATTGTATTGCACACAACAGGTACCAATGGTACTAACAATGCAACCACCAATATTTCCAATGCTAAAATTTGGTATACAGCTAATAGCAGTGCTTTTGCTGCTACCACCCAGTATGGAAGTACTATCGCTGCCCCAAATGGTCAAATGAACTTTCTGGGTACACAGCCCCTTACAAACAATACAAACTATTTTTGGTTAACCTACGATATCAAATCGGGTGCTAACACAGGCGACTCGGTTGATGCTAGAGCTATTAGGATGAGGGTTGCTGGAACTGCACAAACACCTACTGTAACTAGCCCTGCTGGTTATCGCAGAATTATTCCAGCTTATTGTACCCCAAGCCATTCTTATAACTATAGTGGTCTTGCAGGAATGGGTATTACCAATGTATCGCTCAACAACTTAAATGTTACCACAACTGCTGGTGCTACCAGTAGCCCCGCTTACACTACCAGTAATTCTTTTGCCACAGTTCAACGCAAGTCCAACCCGACATTAGCTGTAAGTTTAGGTGCATTCAGTGGTAGTCCTATTGGAATTGTTGCTTGGATTGACTTCAACCAAGATGGAGACTTTTACGATGCAGGAGAACAAGTAGTGACTACTGCTTCTGGCAACGGTACCGCAAGCACCACGCACACATTTGTTATCCCTATTCCTTGTACAAGCAGTTTGGGATATACAAAAATTCGTGTAATGGCGGCATATTATTCAGCCAGTTATTGGTCTGATCCCTGCATTACTTATGGTTATGGTGAAACAGAAGACTATTTGGTAAATGTTACCGATAGTCCGCTTTCCTATGCAGCTAGTTTCACAGCTCAAAACAACACTTTAGCGGTTAGTCCCGGTACAAGCAATGTAGAAATTATTGCAATGCCGGTAATAACTTCAGGTTGCAATGGTAGCTTGAATGCAACCAGCTTTAGCCTTAATGCTAATGGTTCTACTAGTGTATCTGGCGATGTTACTGGTGCAAAAATATATTGGACAGGCAATAGCAGTGCTTTTGCCACAACCACTCAGTTTGGATCTACGTATACAGGAAGCATGACAGCTTCTTATAATATTACAGGAACTCAGGCACTCGTGTCAGATACAAACTGGTTTTGGTTAGCATATAACCTAAATGGAGGTGCTACTATTTCCAATGTTGTAGATGGAGAGTTTACCAGCGTTACAGTTGGTGGAAATGCTTATACACCTTCAAGCACAGCCCCTTCGGGCAGTAGGGTTATTGATAACCCAATGACTTGGAATAGCACCACAGGTATTCAACCCTCTACTGGCTCTGTTGGTAAAGGAACAAGGTATCATGCGGTATTGGGTGTCCAAATTAATATGAGCTCAGGTTCTTCGGTGAATTTGACCCAACTTAAATGGCAAACAAACGGTACGAATAACATTACAAGCAATGTTGACACTGCCCGTATCTATTACACAGGCAACAGTGCTACTTTTGCTCCTACCACACTGTTTGGCACCTACCAACTTAGCCCAGCAGCCACTACTACCTATACAGTTAATTCAACTAGAGCATTGTTGCCAGGCAATAATTATTTCTGGGTTGTATACAGTATAAAAACAGGGGCAAACACTGGCGATAGTGTTGATGCTAGAGTTAGTCAAGTTACCATTGCGGGCTCTCCTTATACTCCAAGTGTAACAGATCCTACAGGTAAACGCAAAATCATTCCACAACCATGTACTCCTTATACCTCTGGATACAACTATGGCAATGGTGGTATCACCAATGTGAGCATAGGAAGCATCAATAACAATACAGGTTTACCTGCTGCTAATAATACTTATACTGATTATACTAGTATGAGCACCACAATTCAAAGAGGTTCACCACAATCCGTTTCAGTTACTTCGCAAACATATCAGTATATGTATACCTCTGTATGGGTTGATTGGAACCAAGATGGAACTTTCCAATCTACTGAGAAACTTGCTCAGTTCACGGATGCGACCAGCCCGGTTACAAATTTATTTAATTTTACTGTTCCCTGCAATGCAGCTCTTGGCCAAGCCAGGATGCGTGTTAAAGAAGAGTATTTTTATCAAACTGGTGGTACTCAAGACCCTTGTAACGATTTATACTATGGTTACTATGATGAAATCGAAGATTATACACTAACTATTTCCGATAGTGCCCTTACTGTGGTAAGTGCTACCACTTTACAAAATGTAACATTGGCTGTTGGTACAGGTACTAACAATAACCAAATAGTACGTGTACAAGTAGTTACCAAAGGATGTACAGGAACACAAACCTTAACATCTATTAATTTAAATACTACAGGCAATACCGACCCTCAAGGCGATATAGACTCTGCTATTATATATTTTACTGGAAATAGCAATACATTTGCTACCACTACCTTGTTTGGTAAAATTGCAGGTAGCAGCCTATCTAGTAATGCTAATTTTAGTATTACAGGTTCTAGGGCATTGGTTACCGATACCAACAATTTCTGGTTGGTTTACAATGTGCCTAGTTCTGCCACTGTTGGCGACTATTTGGATGCACAAGCGAACAGCGTAGATGTAAACAGTGTGAACTATAGCACTACCATTCCTTCTCCTTCGGGAAACAGACAAATATTGAACCCAATGAGCTATACAAGTTCATACTTAACCCAAACAGCTTTCAACGGCATGCCTAAAGGATCTAGCAACCAAAAGATAGCAGGATTGGAAATAGTGATGAGCACGGGTACTTCAATTAACTTGGACAGTTTGATATTCACCAATACAGGTACTGCAAACTTCTCAACTAATGTATCAAACATGCGTTGTTTCTATACTGGCAACAGTAGTGCTTTTGCTACAACAACACAATATGCAAGCACGCTAACTACTGTGTCGGGTGGTGAAATTCGTTTTGGTCAGTCTATGGCGATTTTGCCAGGGACTAACTATTTTTGGTTAACCTACGACATCAAAACAAGTGCTACTACAGACGATTCAATAGATGCTACCATAGCTCGTGTTCGAATTGCAGGTAGTACCTATACTCCCTCGCCTACAACTGTTACAGGCAAACGTTATGTAATACCTAACTATTGTGATGTATCATCAAAGTATTACAATTCCTATAACTACGGTATTACAAATGTGAGCTTGGGTGCTATTAATAATACAACCAATACACCTACTGCTTATGCACAATATAATGATTATACAGCACAGTCGGCTACATTATACAAGTACCAATCATATACATTGTCTCTTAGTTATTTAGCCCAATATGGTTATGGTAACATAGCAGCATGGATTGACTGGAACGGAGATGGCGACTTTGCTGATGCAGGCGAAAAAATTGGACAACCAGCATATAGTACTGGCAATTCAAGTGGAACAGTCACCATTAACTTTACAGTTCCTTGTGCTGGAGTGGTAACAGGTCAAACACGTATGCGTATCTGTGAAGAGTATTATGCCAATGGTGGTCAACCTCTTGATCCTTGTAATTATGTATATCCTAACGCAGGTGAAACAGAAGACTATACAGTTGATATAAACAACAACCCACTTACTTATACTAACAGCACAACCACCCAGCAAAACACTAGCATAGTTCCTCAAGGTTCTAACAATGCTGAGGTGATAGGTATGTTAATAAATACTAGTGGATGTGGCGGTACATTGAATGTTACCCAGTTGAATTTTAATACAACAGGTACCACTGCAGCAGCAGCTGATATTACCAATGCCAAAGTTTGGTTTACAGGCTTAAGCAATGCTTTTGCAGCAATTACACAATTTGGTTCAGCAGTGGCTTCCCCTAATGGCAATTTCAGCATTAGCGGCACACAGGCCCTTAACGCTGATAGTAACCACTTCTGGTTAACATATAATGTTAACAGTGGTGCTACCAATGGCAATAAGATTGATGCTCAATGTACAGGTATTACTGTAGGGGCTTCTACTTATTCTCCATCTATTTCTAACCCTTCGGGCGATAGAACTATTGCATCTCCTGCCACCTATAACACACACACCTGGTCTAAATATACCATTTCGTTAGGAACAAATTCTACAAACAATAAGGTTGCTAGAGTGAAAATTACTATGAACAGCGGTGCTGGTGTAAATTTAGATTCTTTAATCTTTAATACTACAGGAAACACAAGTGCTTCAGATGTTACTAATGCGAATGTATGGTTTACAGGCAGCAGCAGCACATTTGCTACTACTACCCAGTATGGTGCTACCATTGCTTCGCCTAATGGAACTCTTTCCATCTATGGCTCTGCAGCATTACAGCCAGGAGATAATTATTTCTGGTTCACTTATGATATCCCATCAGGAGCTACGCTCGGCGATTCAGTAAACGCTAATTTAGTTAGACTTGCTACTGGAGGGTCATCATACAATGCAAGCCCTGCTACGATAGCTGGCAAAAGCAGAATACGTGCTACCTATTGTACGACTTCCGATTACCAGTACAACCAATATGGTGTTACAGGTATCAGCAATGTAACTTTGGGAGGCATTAACAATACTTCTAGTGTACCATCCTCAACAACAACTTATTCTGACTATACATCTCAAACAGGTACACTTCAAAAAGCTAAATCCTCTACAATTAGTGTAAGTTGGTCAGCTAACTATTCATCTTATTATGGTGCAGTTTGGATTGACTGGAATGGTGATGGAGACTGGACAGATGCAGGTGAAAATATAGGAGAATATTCTGACCAGAGCAATTATTCTGGCACCTATACTATGAATATTACCCCTCCATGTACTGCAGCAGTCGGTTCTACTCGTATGCGTATACGTTCAGAGTATTATGGCTATGGAGGAAATCTTGTTCCATGTGCATATAATTATTATTATGCGGGAGAAGTAGAAGATTATAGCATCGACATATTGGATAGCCCACGTAGCATTCTTTCTAGCGTTGCAGCACTTCCACTAAACTTGGACGTACAACCAGGTTCTACCAACCAACAAATATTGAAACTTCGTATTAATTCTGCGGGTTGTGGCAACAATTTAAATGTAACACAATTGAACTTTAGTACTGCAGGCACTCCAGGTTCTACCAATGCAAGTGGCGACATTACCAATGCCAAAGTTTGGTACACCGGCAATAGCCCCATATTTGCTACTACTACCCAATGGGGAAGTACCGTAAGCAGTCCCAATGGTGCATTTACTGTGAATGGTTCTACAACTATAGCAAATGACTCGGTTTGGTATTGGCTTACCTATGATATTGCATCGGGAGCCACTGTTACCAATGTAGTGGATGCAAAAATTACCTCTATGGTAGTTAGCAGCTCAAGTAGCACGCCTACCAATAGCGACCCTTCAGGTTCGCGTGCCATTAACAATCCGTCAACTTATGTAAGCTCTTCTATGACTATGCCGTTTACATCGGCTGTGGCAAAAGGCGGGGTTCAACAAAAAATCGTTTTGTTAAAAATAACACAAAGCAGCACAGGATCCCCTGTACCCTTAAACTCTATTAAGTTAAACACAACAGGGTGTACAGACCCCACTACAGATATCAGCAACGCAAAACTATTCCTAACAGGGGCTAGCACTACATTTTCTAGCACTTACCAATATGGTTCTACCATTGCCGCACCTAACGGAGTTATGAGCTTTACCTCATCTACCGATAACGTGAACCCTGGCGATAATTATTTGTGGCTTACCTACGATATTAAATCAGGTGCTACAACTAACGATTCGGTTACTGCTAAATTTGATTCGGTAACAGTTAACGGAACGGCTCAAGTACCTACAAATACAACTGTTTCTACCAAACGCAAAATCAACCCTAGTTATTGTGCTCCATCCGATTACTATTATAATCAGTATGGATACCCAGAAGGTATTACCAATGTTACATTTGCAGGAATTAATAATACAACTTCAGCTCCTTCGGGCTCAAGTACTACTAATGATTATTCTTACCTTACAGCCTCTGTGCAAAAATCACAAACCTATACCATAAGCTTAACAGCGGAAGTAGCAAACTACTGGTGGACAGGATATACTGGTGTTTGGATTGACTGGAACAATGATGGCACTTTCTCAAGTGGTGAAAAAATTGGTGAAACAAGTGATGGTTCAGGAGGAAGCAGCACAGGCCAACTTTCGGTAACAATACCTTGTAGTGCTACTTTAGGTTCTACCCGCATGCGTATTGTTCACGAAAACCATTATGGTGGTTCTGGTGCTCTTGATCCTTGTTATCAATATGCTGGTTATCTAGGCGAAACAGAAGACTATTCTGTAGATATTGCCGATAGCTCGCGTAACATTACAAGCACAAATGCTTTCCACCCTTCATTAATTGATGTTATGCCTGGTGCAACAAATGCCCAAATAATGGGTGTTCGTATTAATGCGGCTGGTTGTGGTACCTATCCTTTAACCAATGTTACCATGAATACATCAGGTAGCAATGGTACTACAGCAACTTCAGATATTACCAATGCTAAATTATGGTATACAACCACTAATGTGTTTGCTACAACCACGCAATATGGCAGTACAATATCTAGCCCAAATGGAGCTATGAGCTTTAGTGGTTCACAAACAGTACCCGATTCTTGTTGGTTATGGTTAACTTATAACGTAGCAAGCGGAGCAACAATTGCAAATTATTTAGATGCCGCAGTTACTTCATTAACTATTAACAGCAATACCTATAATCCAACAAATAGTAGCCCTACAGGTGGAAGACAAATCAACTACCCTGCTACTTATGTTAGCTCATCTTTGTCAATGCCTATTACCTCAGCGGTAACCAAAGGTATTAACAATCAGTCGATAGTTCGTATTCTAATTAATATGAGCAGCACAGGTTCGACCATTGCACTAGACAGTTTAAAACTTACAACAACTGGTTGCACAGCACCTTCTACCGACATCCAAAATGCAAAAATTTGGTATACTGGAAGTAGTGCAGGCTTTGCAGCAACAACACAATTTGGCTCTACCATTGCGTCTCCTAACGGCACAATGAAATTTGGAAGCACAACAGTATTATTGGTTCCAGGAGCTAACTATTTCTATCTATCTTATGATATTAAAACAGGAGCTACCACCAATGATTCTGTTACTGCTACTTTAGACTCAGTTGTTATTGCAGCCACAGGTTATGCACCTTCTAATTCTACGGTTTCTACTAAGCGTCGTATCAATGCCCCATATTGTACTCCCTCAGACTACAGTTATAATCAATATGGTTATGCAGTAGGAATGACAAACGTTACCGTTGCAGGTATTAATAACACTACAACAGTAAGTACAAGTTCTACTACGCACTCAGATTATACTGCACAACATGCTTCAGTACAAAAGGCACAGGCATATACCATGACTGTTGCAGCATCGAACAGCGGCTATTACACGCAATACGTTGCAGCATGGGTTGACTGGAACAATGATGGAACTTTCGCTAGTGGTGAAAAGCTAGGTGAAGTAACAGTGAATTCTAGTACAGCCACTTGTACCTTCAACTTTACTACTCCATGTTCAGCTTTAGCTGGTACTACACGTCTACGTGTAAGAGGGGAATATTATGCTAACGGAGGAGGATTGGATCCATGTAACTATAACTACAACTTTGCTGGTGAAACAGAAGATTATTCTGTAGATATTATTGATAGTCCACGTAATATTACTTCAGTAGTAAGTGCACAACCCGTTACGGTTGATGTATCGCCTAGTAATACCAATGCTCAAATTATGAGAATTCGTGTAAACTCGCAAGGTTGTGGTACTGCTGCTTTAACCCAGCTTAACTTCAACACTGCAGGCACTACTAGCACTTCCGATATTACCAATGCCAAAGTTTGGTATACTGCTTCTAGCCCTACATTTGCTACAACCACACAATTTGGTTCTACATTAAGCAGCCCAAGTGCAGCATTTAGTATAACAGGTACACAAAACCTTACCACAGATTCTGCTTGGTTCTGGTTAACTTACGATATAGCAAGCGGTGCCTCAATAGGCAATTTGGTTGATGCCGAAGGTACAGCAGCTACTATTAACGCTACAACCTACTCATCGGTTGCTACCGTTACAGGAAGCCGTACCATCAATATCCCTGCTTCTTATGTTAGTGCTACTTCTACGCAAGCAAGTGTAGCAAATATTGTAAAAGGAAACACCAATAATGCAATTATAGGTGCTCAAATTGTAATGACAACGGGCTCTGCACAAAATGCAACAAACCTTGAATTTACTGTAGTAGGCTCGCAAAATGTAAGCACAAATATTAGCAATGCCAAATGTTGGTATACTGGTACTAGCAACGCATTTGCAACTACCACGCAATATGGTAGTGTTTATAACTCTCCTACCTACAATGTATCGTTTAACGGAAATCAATCATTATTGCCAGGAACCAATTATTTCTGGATGACTTATGATGTTCCTACCTCAGGAAATACTGGCGATTCGGTTGATGGTACTTTCGAACAATTCGATTTGGATTCAAATGGAACTACCAATACCTATGTTCCATCGGTAACTGCTCCAGCAGGCAAACGCAAATTGGTTCAACCTTATTGTACAGCTCAAACGTATCAGTATAACCAATACTCACTTACAGGTATTACCAATGTAACTATGGGAACCATTAACAATACTACTAGTGTTCCTAATAGCACAAGTACCAATAACAGTTATTTGGCTCAGTCAACCGACATTCAAAAAGCTGCTAACTATACTTTAAGTGTTAGTGTTTCTACCAACTATACTCCTCAATATACAGCAGCCTGGATTGACTTCGATGGTGATGCCAATTTTGATGCATCTGAAAAACTGGGACAAGTTGGAACGAATGGTACTACAGGTACAGTATCGTTTAGCTTTACAGTGCCATGTGGTGCTAGTTTAGGTTCAACACGCATGCGTGTTAGAAACGAGTACTATGCCAACAATGGTCAAGCACTTGATCCTTGTAATTATACTTACTACTACGGTGGCGAGGTAGAAGACTACAGTGTTAATATTACCGACAGCCCACTAACAGTGGTATCAGTAACTACAAGCACATCTTCTACTTTGGATGTATTTGCAGGGGCAACCAATCAACAGATGATTGCTATACCTGTTGTACTTAAAGGATGTTCTGGCTCTAAAACAATTACACAGCTAGACTTAAACACCAATGGTTCGAGCAGTGCTAGCAATGACATTGCAAATGCTAAAGTTTGGTTTACAGGAAGTAGCAATGTGTTTGCAGCATCTACGCAGTTCGGTTCTACGAGTAGCGGTCCAGTAGGTAATTTCAGCGTATCAGGCAGTATGGCTTTAGCGAGCGATACAAACTGGTTCTGGGTTACTTATGATATTGCTAGTGGAGCAACCACCAATAACAATGTTGATGTTGAATGTAGTAGTGTTACAGTTAGTAGCAGCAACTATACTCCTACAACTCAAGCTCCAAGCGGAAGCAGAATGATTAACGTGGCCATGTCATACACTAGTTCTACCACCGTGGCTCCTACCACCAGCCCAGTTGAAAAAGGAAAGCGTTATTATGAAGTAGCCGATATACAAGTTGTAATGTCTACTGGTGCTACTGTTAACCTCACTCAACTTAACTTGAGCACGGGGGCTAGTACGAATGCTTCTGGAGATATAGACACAGCTAGAGTGTACTTTACTGGAAATAGCGGCACATTTGCCACTACTACTTTGTTTGCTACACAAGTTGGTCCCAATGGAACATTCACAGCAACAGGAACCCAAGCTTTAGTACCAGGTACTAACCACTTCTGGGTTTCATACAGTATCAAAACAGGTGCAACTACTGGCGATTCAGTAACTGCGTGTTGCTCACAAATTACCATTAATGCAGCAACTCATACCCCTACTGTTACTTGTCCTGCTGGCAAACGTAAAGTTATTGCTCAATATTGTACTCCAACATGGGGCTACAATGGTTACAATACACAAATGTATATAGCTAGAGTAAAAATTGGATCGTCAATAGACAATACCACATCTTATGGTAGTGGACCAAACTATTATACCTACTACAGCAGCCAAACATGTTCGTTAACAATTACTGGCAACGATACAATTAAAGTGGAAGCAGGCAGTGGTTATACCCAAACAGTTAATGTGTATATTGACGCTAACCAAGATGGAGACTTTGCAGATGCAGGCGAAAGCTTAGGCGGCAATACTTCTGTTGGAACGTCATTGGCTAATATACCTGTAAGCGTGGCTTCTGGTGCCTTAATTGGCACAACACGTTTGCGTGTAATTTCTACTTATTATGGTTATTCGGTAGCAACAGCTTGCGGTAGTAACTATTATGCTGGCGAATGTGAAGATTACAATGTGGTAGTACTGGGGCCAAATGCACCAAATGCAACTATTAGTCCTAATACAGCGACTTCTATGTGTCAAGGAATAGGTCAAGTATTCACTGCAAGCCCAGTAAATAATGCTTATACCTATACATGGAAAGAAGGTGCTACTGTTAAGCTAACTGGTACAGGTACAAGTTATGCTACCTATAGCTATAACCCAGCCTATACAGGCACATACAGTATCACATGTACTATCGCGGACCAATATAGCCAGACAGGTGTTTCTCCTGCAACCACTATCACTATCAACTCTAACCCTGTTGGTGGAACTACATCAGTAACATCTACTGCACTTTGTTCAGGACAAACTGATACATTGAGCGTGAGTGGAAATTCTGGTAGCCCTCAATGGCAGTCTAAAGTTGGAGCAGGTGCATGGACAGATATATCTGGAGCAACAACAACAACTTATGTGGTTATGCCTTCGGTTACTACCTCTTATCGTTGTAAATCAACTTTAGGTGTTTGTGGTTCTGCATACTCTACCCAAGTTACAGTTAGCATTGGTACTGCAGCGGTGTGGATAGGTGCTTATAGCACAGTATGGACCTATGGCCCTAACTGGTGTTCAGGCACAGTGCCCACCAACAGTTCAAATGTGACTATCAGTACTGGTACATTCCAACCTGTACTTACAAGTACCGTATATTGTAGTAACCTTACCATTAATTCAGGAGCCACACTTACCATAAACAATGGAGGTGTGCTTCAAATAGGTGGCACGTTTACCAAGAACGGAACGCTTACCCACAACTATGGTAAAATTATATTTACCTCGCCACAAACACTTCCAGCTAACGCATACTACTGGTTAAGCCTAAATGGCTCAGGTACTTATACCTTGTCTGGAAATACTATTGTGAACAGTAACTTGAACATCGTTAGCGGTGTAACAGTTGCAACCGCAGGTTTTAACCTTACTGCCAAACGCGATGTAGCTTGTAATGGTACGATTAGTGGAACAGGAAACTTGGTGTTGGACAACAGCACACTTAACCAAACAGTTTCTGGTTCGGCCACACTTGGCAATGTGAAGTTG
>Ga0163151_10001860_pt1 | contig 34441 bp, 21 predicted proteins | sample OliLakLV19MP5IB2_FD_145596 | JGI IMG/M metagenome (GOLD analysis project Ga0163151, IMG submission 145596) | Freshwater microbial mat bacterial communities from Lake Vanda, McMurdo Dry Valleys, Antarctica - Oligotrophic Lake LV.19.MP5.IB-2 | ecosystem: Environmental > Aquatic > Freshwater >... | reverse complement strand
AGCATCAGTTTGCAAAACCGGATAGACACGGCAAGAGAGCAGCGCCAGATTCGCAGCTATGAGGCGAGCCAGCTGAACTCCAGCTTGGACAGAATTGCCGACCAGCTAGATCATATGAGTAGTCACGGAACCACTGCCGCAGAAGAAATGACATTGAACAATCAGCTGACGGCATTTGAAAACCGGTTAAATGCCGTTGTCGCTGCACAGCCTGCCGCTGGCTCTACAGGCCAACTGAGTGCCAGCACGAAAGCTACTTTCCTGGCAAAAATCAACACCTTGCAAACCCGTATTGACGCGGCAAGAGCGCAGCGCCGGATTCGCGGCTATGAGGCAAGCGAGCTGAACTCCAGCTTGGACAGAATTGCCGACCAGCTAGATCATATGAGTAGATACGGGATCACTTTGAAAGAAGAAACGACATTGAACAATCAGCTGACGGCATTTGAAAACCGGTTAAATGGCTCAGTGGTCGCTGTACAGCCTGACACAACAATAGGCCACCGCATCGCCGATTTCCGAAATCGCCTGGAGGCAGCACGCAGGTCAATGTCGGGCCGTCATTTCAACGAACTTACTTCCAGCGCCAACTGGATCGCCCGCCAACACCGCTACATGCAAGGCCACGGTTTAACCACCTCCGAAAGGTCTACTCTGGACTCACTGCTTGTGACTGCCAATGCTAAGTTGGATTCCTACACAAACGATTCCAACCGAAGACACAATGGCAACCGATACGGATCCCGCTCAAGCGACCGTTACAATCAATAGCCAAGCAGACGGTGAATGGATTCCCTGGCTTATGTAAAACTCTGCGCCCGTTCAGCATCAACAGAAAGCGGATTGGCTCTTCCAATCCGTTTTCTGTGATCTAAATGTGGATCATTCCATTAAGTGGATCGAGGTCCCCATTTTATGCAGCTACAATCGCTTGTAGCTCGTTCTACCCCCTGTGGAGTAAATGCCTGATGTTGCAAGTTGGAAAGAAAGCTCCTGATTTTGATATGCCATCAACGAAGGACATGAAAGGTCTGAAAGAGAACGTCAAACTAGCGGATTACAAAGGTAAATGGCTTGTTTTGTTCTTCTACCCCTTGGACTTCACCTTTGTTTGCCCGACCGAAATTAAAGCTTTTAGCGACAAAGTCGAAGAATTCAAAAAAGCTGGTGCTGAAATTCTCGCCGTCTCGACAGACAGCGTGTACAGCCACCGTGCTTGGATCCAAACCGGAACCGATAAAGGTGGTTTGGGCGAAATCAAATATCCTCTCGCTTCCGATATCACAAAAGATGTCAGCCGCGACTACGGTGTTTTGATGGAAGACAAAGGAATCGCTTTGCGCGGTCTCTTCATCATCAATCCAGATGGTGTCCTTGAATACCAAGTTGTTCATGCTCTGAACGTTGGACGCAGCGTTGATGAAACAATCCGCGTCCTCGAAGCGCTCAAGCAAGGCGGACTTTGCCAAGCAGACTGGAAGCCAGGTCAAAAGACCCTTCAAGTCTAGTTAGCGGCGGCGCCATGCGCTGACCGGGTGGCGCATGACGCCACCCCCACAATTCGATAATTGAGTACTTATTGAGATCCGCAAGACAGACGCCTTGCGGATCTCTTTATCCTGTACAATCTCACATTCAGTAGACGTTTACGGCGCCAGGCGCCAGCTTAAGTAAGGAGGTTCCCATGCCGCCCCGGATGGACAGCCCGATGCCTTCTTTGGAAGGCGGAACTGATTGGTTCAATTCCACAGAGATAAAGATTGAAGATCTGAAAGGTTTCACTACCGTGATTCATTTTTGGTCTGTCAGTTGCGGTATCTGCAAGGAGTCCTTGCCGGATGTAGAAAGATGGATTGAAACTTACGGACCAAAGGGCCTGAAAGTAATTTCCGTGCATATGCCTCGGCAGGAAAGTGACACCAATGTCGAGTCGGTGAAAGAAACGATTGCCGAATACGAAATCAAGCAACCAGTCGTTGTGGACAACTGGCACACGATAACGGACGCGTTCGAGAACAAGTACGTACCTGCGTACTACCTGTTCGACACAGAACTAAAAATGCGCCATTTCTCAGCCGGGGAAAAAGCGGTCAAAATGATTGAGCCGGTACTTGAACGATTGATGGGAAAACAGGAAGCAACAGCATGACCACAACGAAAGTACCTGAAGTCGAAAAAGCTTCCGCTGTCCTCGACATTGGAACTGAGTGGAAACTCGACAAATCCGAAAAACTTTTTGAGCGGGCCCTTAAGGTAATCCCTGGCGGCGTTAACTCTCCAGTACGTTCTTGCAATGCTGTCGGCTCCACGCCAGTCTTCATTGCCAGCGCAAACGGCTCATCGATTCTCGATGTAGACGGAAACGAGTACATCGATTATTGCTGCTCCTGGGGGGCGCACATCTTCGGACACGGCCACCCGCGCATTCAAGAAGCGCTGGAGTATGCACTTTTGAATGGCACCAGCTACGGTGCGCCAACTGCCCGGGAAGTTGAGTTTGCCGAACTAGTGAATAAGCTCGTACCGAGCATGGATGTAGTTCGCATGGTCAGCTCCGGTACCGAAGCAACTATGTCGGCTATCCGTTTAGCAAGGGCCTTCACCGGCAAGAAAATGATCGTCAAATTCGACGGCTGCTACCACGGCCATGCGGATTCTTTCCTTGTGAAAGCAGGATCCGGACTGGCTACTTTGGGCATAAGCAGCTCAGCAGGCATTCCGGAAGAACTGACGAAGCTCACAGTGTCGTTACCTTACAATGACCTGGCGACTGTAGAAAAGGCCTTCAAGGAACACAAAGACAAGATTGCAGCAATCATAGTTGAACCAATTGCCGCCAATGCCGGATTGATTCAGCCCGCGCCTGGATTCCTGGAAGGCTTGCGCGAAATATGCACCAAGCACGGTGCGCTGTTAATTTTCGACGAAGTGATTACAGGCTTCCGTGTTGCTCTTGGTGGTGCGCAGGCGAAGTACGGCATAAAGCCGGACCTAACCTGCTTGGGCAAAATTATCGGCGGCGGACTTCCAGTTGGTGCCTATGGTGGCAGACGCGACATCATGGATCGAGTTGCTCCTGTCGGTGATGTTTATCAGGCCGGAACGTTGTCCGGGAATCCGCTGGCCGTTTCAGCCGGATTGGCTCAGTTACGCGCGTTACAAGAACTCAATCCGTATTCACTGATTGAGCGCAATACTCAAAAACTGGCTGATGGCATCAACGCAATTATCAAGAAAACGAATGCACCATGCACCGTGGTGCACACCGTGGGGTTGCTTTGCATTTTCTTCACCAAAGATGAAGTTACAGATTTCGCCTCGGCGCAGAAATCGGACACCGATAGGTTCGCCGCATTCTGGCGCAGCCTGCTGAGAAGCGGCATCTACTGGCCACCGGCTCAGTTCGAAGCTGCATTCATCTCGGCAGTTCACAACGATGCCGACATCGACTTCACTTTGGCTGCCATCGAAAAGGCACTATCACATCAGTCCTAACATCCGTAGTTTCCACCGATACCAATGAGAAGAGAGGCGATCACAACGATCGCCCATGCCGTCACCTCAGCGGCAATGGTCCTGGCACCATCGAATTTCGCTCAAATTATGGTCCGGCCGCAGTCAGTGACATAAAAAATGGTCTCCGGGGTAAGACATAAACGTACTGATGTAAAAGGGAAAGGTATTGACCGACCAGCGCGAGATGGACAAAATCGAGCTACGCGTCCTTGCCGAAGAGTGGTCTGAACCAACCGGTTCGCTCTCGCCTGCGCAGGTGCCGAAGGACGAGATGCCGCCAATTGAACCGCCGGCAGCTGCGTGCGCCCCAGAAAAGCCCAGGCGTTCATACGCCCTGGCAGTAACGACCATACTTCTTTTGGGTGCAATAGTCCTTGGCCCGTCCATTGGCCTGCTGCGAGTACAGGTGGTAGCAGCAATCGCCGACAAAATGAATCACCAGTCAAAATGGTATGGAGGGAATCGCTCCGACCTGGCATCAGCATATATGAGCACAGGTAATTCCGCAGCGGCCGAGCAAGTCTATCGAGCGTTGCTGGCAGAGGATCTGCCACCAGGCCAGGTCAACGACTTCGGTCTCAACAGGCAATATGCGCAGCTCGAGCTTGCCAATCTTTATCGAACAGAAGGTAAGCACCAAGAAAGTGCCCAGTTAGCCAAATTAGCGCTCACTGGAATCACCGCCGCCGGAAAAATAGATCCAACGAGTTACCCATCCGACCTGACGAGGATAGTTCAATCCTTCGCCAGTTTTTATGATAGCGATGAGAATCCAGGGAAACATGCCGATGACAAATTTGCCATCGAGCTGTATGAAAAGACTCTTGCGCTGTGGAAGTATGCGCCGGGCTCTGGCACAAAATCGAATGTTAATGCTGCCTTGGCGCGCTTGTACGAAGAGTCCGGCCAGCACCAGTTGGCCTTGGATAACTACATCAGCGCTTACAACGTTTTCAAAGAGAATGGAGACACCTCATACAACGCGTATCGTTTGGAACATATAGGGCTGAACATGCTGGAGCTGCATCAATATGCTCAAGCGGAACCGATCTTGGAGCAGGCCCTGTCGATGACAAAACTTGCCTGGAATGAACCGTTTCCTTTGATAAGTAGTCAGATCAACCTGGCACGGGCAAAATACGAACTGCATAAATACGGAGAGGCGAAAACTCTCCTGGAATCAGCCCTGGCTGATTCTTATAAGTTCGACGATGGCACTCTTTTTTGCTGGAATGAGTATTATCTGGCAAAATGCGCGAGCGCTACCGGTGATGTTCGTGGTGCGCGTGTGCTCTACGAAAACGTGCTCGAGCGGCTGAAAGAAAAATATGATGGACCATCCGCCAAGACGGTGCAAGAAGAACTGAAGAGTTTGACGGGAAAAACTATCCGCGGCGGACATACGTAAATGGCCGAGTTGCAACTAAAAATTCGCTATCGAACACTACCTGGACGAGTCGGGCTTTCGTTAATGACGATCCTTTTTCCGGTGTGGGCCGTTGTTCTACCCGGAATGTTGGGGTACTTCATTGGATGTACGCTGCAAAATCCAGCCAGTGTGACAGCAATGGCTATACTCACAACATGGGCAGGATTGATGTCTGCCATCGTAATGTGCATCGTCTTGACGGCGATTGCAGAAGACAATCGCATCCATGCCTCAAAGGAAGGCATTACATTTCCTCTATTCATGCTGCCGCGCTTGCGTTTCAAGCGAAATTTAGACTGGAGCGAACTGAAGCACGTACATGTTGTTGGCGGATCATCCAGACAGCTCCTGCTCTCTTTGCAAAGCGGAGTTTCATTGCCGTTAGCGACATCTGCAGTCAGCAAAACTGATTTGGAACAGTTGCTCATGGCTATAGAGCTCTGGTCTCCCCAGTGCCAGCGCTCACCGGACTTGATCGGCTTTCAACGAGATGTCCAGAATGAAGGAAGAAATACAGGTACTCTTGGACACACTCAGATGTGGGAGGAGGAACTCAGCCGCCGATTCAGTGCCACCACATTTATGCCGCTCGAGCCGGAACAGAAGCTAAAAAACGGCAAGCTGAAGATCGTGCGGCAACTAGCTTTTGGCGGACTGTCGGCCATATATTTAGCGCAGGAAGAAAACCGCGATCTGGTCGTTCTTAAAGAGTCGGTCGTGCCACCGGGGGCAGATCCGCAGGTGCGGAAACAAGCCGAAGAGCATCTGGCAAGAGAAGCTTCTCTCTTGTCGAAACTCCAGCACAAAAATATAGCGCGCGTGTTCGATCACTTCGTTGAAGATGATCGCCACTACATCATGCTTGAGTACATCCGCGGTCAAGACCTTCGCCAATACATCAAACAAAACGGACCCGTAAGCGAAGCGCAGGCAATCGAATGGGGCATCGTGATCGCCGATATCTTGGCTTTCCTACACGATCAAGACCCGCCTATAGTCCACCGAGACCTCACACCGGACAATCTTGTGTTGACCAACGAAGGCGAAATAGTTCTGATCGATTTCGGCGCGGCAAACCAGTTCGTCGGGAGTGCAACTGGTACCATAGTCGGCAAGCAGTCTTATATACCGGCGGAACAACTGCGCGGCAAGGCAGTTCCTCAAAGTGATATCTATGCTTTGGCAGGCACAATACAATTCTTACTGACCGGCAGGGATCCAATTCCACTGGCGCCCTCTAAAGTAAGGGACCAAAACCCGGAGATTTCCGAACGCCTGGAGACGTTAATAGAACAGTGCACCGCATTCGAACCGGAAGAACGCATTCAGACTGCAGCTGAGGTTTCCAGCGGGCTTCAGCAAGCAAAATCAGCGAAATTGCTGATTGCGGAGAAGCCATCTGTGGACAAGGTTCAGCTACGATGATGCATGATACTGAACAGCAAGATTCCGTTTCGTTGGAAGTTGACAATCCTACAATCCTTGTGGTTGATGACATTGTGCAACAACCGGCGCAATCACTGAATATGCCGGAACTTGCCGGAAAAATCAGCAAGGACGCCCGCAAGGCTAAGGCGCGCAATCTCTCCAGGGCAATGTGGTTCTTTTTGACTAGTGCACTCTGGCTAATTGTCATCCCTGCAGTCGGAATAGGCCAAACAGGCGGCCTCAGCAGAGAGCTCTTGATGCATTTACCGATCCAGCTTTTCTGGACCTGGTGCTTATTCCAACTCAATGAAGCGATAGGGGCACATTACAAGAGAGAATCGCCGGTATCGAATGCGGTGCTGGCGGCGATTTCAGTGTCTTCATACATCCTGATGCCCGTCCTTTCTCCGTACAATTTCGAGAGCAGATGGCTGGACCCCTTCTTCTTGGCGTGGATAGTATCTCAATCATTGTTCTACGTCAAAGCCGGGCAATACTTAGATCACGCTGAAGTCCAAGACAAAGGCCGATGGAAAATGGCTCTCTTGCTTCCGCTCTGCGCAAGTCTCTACCTGCCATTTTCGGTCCTGAGCCCGACTTTGATAACTTCTCCCTTAATGTTCGGATTGGGTTGGTTTGCATGTCAATTCCTGGCGCTCGGTTATTTAGCTACGAGCATGAAACAGTCACAAAAGGCAGCAACAACACCCAAGGTAGTTTATCCGCTGAATTTAGAACGGGAAACCATAATTCGGTACCGGGACTTTTCTGCGATCGAGCGCTGGTTCCGTCAATTTTTTGCAAGTTCCAGCGGCAAAAAGACCAACGCCACCAAATTAATGTCCTGGTATGCCGTGCCACTATCAGTGCTAATGATCGTGGCGGTCCTTCCATTTGCCACAACTTATATGACGCAGTCTTCACCAAGTGCATCAACTACAGCCCCGGCCGTTCTCATCGTTGAATCGAGGAAGGAAATCGAAGAGAAAGCCCAACAAAAGCTAAAAATTGTCGAGCAAAACATGTCATTGATGATGACAATTCTGTTTGCGCTATCAGCCACCTCCGGCGCTGCAATTCTCTATCTCCTTCTAAGGCCGAGCTTTGTCGCTTTGAGCGATAAAGGGATGCGGTTCCGTTGGAAAACAGGTCCTTTCCAAAACAACGGAGCTTGCGTGCAATGGCAAGATCTAACATACATAGATCTACTCGGTAGCAAGGACAATTCAGCCAATGCTTCGTTGAATTTTCAGTTGCAAAACGGCAAACAATTCAAACTGAAGCTGAACGCAATCGAGACAGGACAAGAGAAAGAAGCCATTTTGAAGTCCATTCAAGCGTACGCTCCCCTGGTAGAACGTGATTCCCGAGTCATCGAGTGCTTGCAACCACCAGCGGATCACAGCTATACAGAGTTATGGTTACAGGCATTGACAGCTCCGCCTCAGAGGGAGCGGCTGCAGCCGCTTCGGACTGATGCGTCGCTGCAAGATGGTAAGTACAAGGTCGTAAAATCCATTGGCATTGGCGGTCAAGGACAAGCCTATCTGGCGACAACAGCGCCAGAGACGAATGTGGTGCTGAAAGAGTTCATCCTTCCACTTTACGTTGATGTTGCTGTGCGAAAGAGCGCTCTCGAGCAGTTTCAAAACGAAGCACAACTTCTCCGCCATATCGATCATCACAACATCGTCAAACTGATCGACTTCTTCGTTGAAGATCATCGCGCCTACCTCGTGCTAGAGCACATTGATGGTGCCTCACTTCGCCAGATTGTCGAGTCACGCGGCAAACTGCCCGAGGCAACAGTACGCGAATTGACAGCGCAGATGTGCAAGATGCTCACTTATCTGCACAGCCTGACACCGCCTATCGTACACCGAGATTTTACACCGGACAATCTGATTCTAAATAAGGATGGAACGCTTAAGCTGATTGACTTCAATGTCGCCAAACAACTTGTAGAATCACATACAGTCGGCACAGTAGTAGGTAAACACGCGTACCTACCGCCGGAGCAATTCCGTGGAAATCCGGTTCCGCAATCGGACATTTACGCGATGGGAGGCACACTCCAATACTTGCTCACCGGAGAAGATCCCACACCAGTTTCGGTGTCATCACCAATAACCCGCGACTCTTCCATCAGTCTTGCTTTGGATAATATAGTAAGAAAGTCTACAGCGCTCAACGTAAAAGACCGCTACCAGACGGTAGGGGACATTGAGGTTGACCTTGAAGAGGTTAGCCCGGAATAGGCATCAATGCGTCAATTTCTTTAGCCAGACGTTTCACATCAAAGTCATTCATGATTAGATACTTATCCGCACCAAGCATGTTTGCGGCGCTTTGAATTGACTGACTGGCAAATCGAGCTAGGTCCGAAGCGTTTGTACAGAGCATCATGAACCGCACGTGGTCATATCGCTTTTTCGATTTAACCGCTTTCAGCAGATCAAAGACGCTTTCGCTTTCTAAGTGAGTCTCGGAAACAACCAGATCAATTGGGCTGTCTCCATCCAAACATTCCATTGCGTCATGAATAGAGCTAACAGGAATCACCTCGTGTCCGGCAATGAGGCAGCCCTGAACTATCTGCTCCAAATGCTTTGCGGTGCCAAGCGCCAGGACCCGATAGGTCTTTTCATCGACTTGAGGCTGCTCGCCAATTGACATCTCCCGGCTCCTATGGTTCTTGTATTGTCGCATCGATCAAATACATGATCAAGAAAAGTCCATGCTTCGCTACGTTTGCATAAGCACAGCTAAGGAAAGGAAAAACAATCCGCTTCCCTTTTGGATTCTTCCGTGGCTTCCAGGGCGGATAAAAGCGCAATAGAAGGAAGCGTCTAGATTTTGCTGCCAATGGCATGACTAGTCAAAGCCGCACTTACAGTTACTTCTACAGCATGGTCGCGCCGATCATCGACAAGTGAAATGAAGTCTGTAGCCGTCTCCACTCCGTCAACATGAACAACCATTTTTCGATCGGCTATTGGCACCGATACAAACGTGATGTGATAGACAGTTTCACGATAGCGGTAGTGGATTTTGTACGACTGCCAATCCGCCGGGATACAAGGATGGAAATAGAGTTTATCAACCTTCAAAGTCAGGCCTAGAAGCGATTCTATGATCAGCCGATACATCCAACCAGCAGAGCCAGTGTACCAAGACCAACCGCCACGACCTGTGTGGGGAGCAACTCCATAGACGTCCGCGGACACCACATACGGTTCTACTTTGTACGTAGCTGTGCCCTCGGCGGAACTGCCATGGTTCGCCGGATTAATCAATCGGAAAACCTCCCAGGCACGCTTTCCATCGCCTAGTGCAGCAAATGCCATCGCTACCCAGATGGCGGCGTGTGTATATTGACCACCATTTTCTCTGACGCCGGGAACGTAGCCTTTAATGTACCCCGGGTTCAATCAAGTAGTTGAATAATGCCAGCGTCCCGGCGCACCAGACGAGCATCAACTGATTCCATAGCCGTGCGAGACCGCTGCTCGTCGCTCGCACCAGAGAGAATTGCCCAGCTCTGGGAAATCGAATCAATCTGACATTCAGCACCACTGGCAGTGCCTAGAGGCGTTCCGTCATCGAAGTACGCGCGCCGATACCAGTCCCCATCCCAGCCGTGAGCTTCGATGTTTTTGCGAAGATTCTCTGCTTCGGTTCGGCAGCGCAGAACAAAAGCGGTATCACCGCGTTGAGTCGCGATGTCGACGAATTGTGTTAACACGTGATAGAGGAAGAAACCCAGCCAAACGCTTTCGCCTTGACCGCGTTCGCCCACCAGATTCATGCCATCATTCCAGTCCCCAGTGCCCATGAGAGGCAAACCGTGTTCGCCGAACCTGAGCCCGTTATTGATGGCACGAATGCAATGCTCGTACAAGCTGGAAGATTCGTCACTACGGTTAGGCAGGTCGTAATAGGACTCCTCTTCGGCATTTAACATGCGTCCTGAAAGGAAGGGCACAGATTCATCCAGCACACCGGTGTCGCCGCTGGCAGCGACATAGCGACAGGTTGCTAGCGGCAGCCAGAGGTAATCGTCTGAGATGTGAGTGCGAACCCCACGTCCGGTCGGAGGATGCCACCAGTGTTGCACGTCTCCTTGAACAAACTGTCGAGAAGCACACAGCAACAGTTGGCTGCGGAGCAGCTGCGGTTGCGTGTGTATCAACGCCATCACATCCTGAAGCTGATCGCGGAAGCCGAAGGCACCGCCCGATTGGTAATAGCCGCTGCGTCCCCAGAGACGACATGCCATCGTCTGATAGACAAGCCAACCATTTGTCAGCATATTAAGAGCCACATCCGGTGTGTCAACGTTCACTGCGCCGAGCGTATGCTTCCAAAATTCGCAAACTGCTTCGAAAGTTTCGTGCCTGGAACGCGGTCCGCGGAAACGATGCACCAAGCTGTTGGCATCATTTGCGTCTCGGCCGGCGCCTAGCCGGAAAACAATTTCACGCGCATCTCCGGCTGCTAGCTCAATTACTACTTGTATAGCTGTGCAGGGGTCCAAACCGGCACCGAGCTTACCTGACAATCGCGTATTGCGCATTGCTGCGGGATCGCGGAGCGTGCCATTGCGTCCGATGAATTCGTTGCGATCACAACTTACGGTGCGTGTTGTCTCATCAACGTCAAAGAAGGCCGTGCGATCGGCAAAATCAGAGTTATAAGCATTTCGGGCGAATATGGCACCACTTCGCGAATCGATTTCTGTAATCACATGCATGGTCGACTTGGAGCGCAGATCCCCGAGGACCCACTCGACATAGCCAGTTACTGAAATTCGCCGTGGGCGACCGGATTCATTTTTGAGTTTGATTGCAACAAACTTGATCGGTGCATCGAGAGCGACAAACATCAGCATTTCTGAGGTGATACCGTCTTGAGTGTGTTCAAAAACACTGTAACCATGCCCGTGCCGACTATCATAAGGTGTATTTCCACGAGCAGGGCTCGGTGTCGGTGACCAGAAGTTGCCGGTCTCTTCGTCTCGGATATAAAACGCTTCGCCGCTAGAATCAGTGACCGGATCGTTGTGCCATGGAGTCAAACGGTATTCATGCGCGTTTTGACTCCAGGTATAGCCGACTCCATTTTCTGAAACCACCGTTCCAAAATTAGGATTGGCTAACACATTAACCCATGGTGCCGGCGTTACTTTGGCAGAATCGGTACTGATCACATATTCACGACCATCACGGGTAAAGCCGCCAATGCCATTGAACAGTATCAAGTCTCGCCATGGCGTCACCGGACAGAATTGACCATCGCCAGGCGCTCTCTGTACTTTGCTTGGGACCAGCAAAGGCACACGCGTTTCTGACAGTCCGCGCCGATTGAGCTGTTCTGAAAGCGTGCCGCGACTGTCGCTAATAATCACGCGGGCGACAGACTGAAAAAGAACACGGTCTTCACTGGAGATCTGCTCCGCCGGTCTAACAAAAATTCCACCCGGTTTATCCACCGCATTAGCTTCAACACCAGCGGCAATCAATCCCATGATCTGTTCTTGCAACAACTGTCGGTAGCCAGCCTGATGCTCGTTCCAGATCACCAGATCGACAGAAAGTCCCTTCAAGCGCCAGTAAGCGTGCGCCTGCACCAGCTGTTTGACCAGGTCGATGTTGTCCGGATTCTTTATCTGCAGCAAAACGATCGGTAAATCGCCGGAAATGGCATAACCCCAAAGTCCTGATTGTCCGCGGGTGTTTTTCATCACAACGCTGGCATCGGCTCGCAAGGACGGATTGGCGTAAATTACAGAGCTTGCCAGACGTCCGTAGAGCTGCGTATCCGATTCGGTTGCATTGATCTGACGCAGCACGACCTGACTGTGGGTCCAGGAAAGATCGAAAACCCTGTCTGCAAGTCCGCGGTCGTGATACTTCCGTACCAGCTCAAGGCAGGCATCTCTTGATTCACCGATGCCTGTAACCAGATTGACTATTACGGATTTGTTCGGTTCAAGGGTAATTTTGTGGCGAATCGACACTATCGGATCAATTACAGAACCTTGCGAACAGGAAAGTTTTCCGAGGTTGTCCATTGCCACTGGATGAGCAATTGTGTGTCCACGACCGATAAACTGCATGCGGTCTGTTTCGTAAGAAACATCGCTGCTATCGGCCCCATGGACAGCCATCAAGTGGAACATCCAGGGCGAATGTTCATGTTCAGATCGCGGTCGCCGCTGACAAAGAATCGCTTGATGCTGATCGATAATTTCCGTTTGCACAAAAAGGTTGCTGAAGGCCGGGTGCATTGCATCGGCAGCTTGCGGAGCCAAAACAACTTCTGCATAACTTGTCACATCGATTGTACGACGAGATTTCGAACGGTTGGTTATGGTTAATCGGCGCAACTCGATGTCATCTTCAGATGAGACAACAATCTCAGTGTGCGTGACCAGGTCATGATCACGCCGACGGAACTCAGCTCGAGCTTCGGAAAAGATCGCTTCATAGTCAGTCGAGCGTTTGAGCGTTGGTTGATGCGAATTCGACCAGAATTCACCGCTGACAGAATCGCGGATATAGCAGAAAGTTCCCCAGTTATCGCAGGTTGTGTCCTCGCGCCAGCGCGTCACTGCAGTGTCCTTCCAGCGGCTGAAACCGCCTCCGGCGTTCGTCACCACAACGTGGTATCGCCCATTGGATAGCAATTGCACTTCCGGTATGGCGGTGTCCGGACTGCTAAAGATACGCACCGGCGTTTCAGCTTCCTCAGAGACTGTTCTAAGGGCCGAGATCACATTGGTTTGATAATGGAATGGAGTTAGCTTGGGTACTCTTTCCTGAAGTAACAAACTGGTTGCCTGGAATGTAGGATCGGCCTCGAATCGTTTTTGCATTGGCCGATCAAGGAGCAGATAGGCTAGCGAAAGAAAACTCATGCCCTCATGGTGCGCCATGAATGAGCGCACTACCGCAAATGGCTGCCCGCGCGGTATGCGAGATGGCGTATAGTCGATAGCTTCATATAGACCGTAGCGGCCAACAAAGCCATCTGCGGACAATCTCTGCAGATTCAGGCAAGATTCTTCGGGTGCCACCATTAGCGCCATCGCCGAGGCATAAGGCGCGATCACAAGATCATCAGCCAATCCGCGTTTCAGTCCCAGCCCCGGCACACCAAAGGCACGGTATTGATAGTTGAGGTGGACATCGACGGTGTGGTAACCGCTCTCGGAAATACCCCAGGGAACATTACGCTCTCGACCATACTCAATCTGTCGAGCGACAGTAGCTTTGTATGTCTGATCCAACAGCGTGTTTTCATAAGTCGGCATCACTAGTAACGGCATCAGGTACTCGAACATTGATCCGCTCCAAGAGAGCAGAACAGGATCTCCATCCGGCGTTGCTAAAAGCCGTCCAAGGGCGAACCAACTTTCCTGAGGTAGCTGACCCTGGGCAATGGCGACAAAGCAGCCTAACCTGGCTTCTGAGGCCAGCAGATCGTAAAAGCTCGTGTCCAGACGGAGCTGACTGACGTTGTAGCCTATTGATAGAAGTAGACGGGATTTATCGAACAGGAATTCATAATCCGCATCTGCCAGCTCACTTGATTGCAAAGCCAATCTTTGAATATGCTCAATGCGCTGACTGGCCTGCGCAGCACCAGAATCAACCAGCTGTAGCAAGGTTTCAAACTGGGCATTTTTCGTCGAGAACTCTGGGGCATCGGCTACCTCGCGCGCCGATCGCAACTTATGACCTAACTCGGACAATGATCTTAGCGTCGGTATCTTGTCCAGTTCGTCAAGCTCTTTTCCTGTAGCTAGCTCCGGTGAAGCAGTCCACGGAGCCATCTGGTGCAGCTCAGCGACACTCTGTGAGCATTGATCAAACAGTGACTGAGACCATCGCGCCGCCTCACTGCCGGCGGTGGCGTTGAGCGAAGCGCGCACTGCCACTGCTTTCACCACCAGGTGCTCAAGCGCTGTGCGCGATGCCTTCAATGATGTTGGGCGCGTGCTGCATAAAATCGCCAGCTCATCCTTGAACTGCGCCAGACTCGGCACAGTAACCAGCGGTACCGTATCAAGTAAAACATCAAGCGTATCTTCCAGTCCTTCAAACAAGCGAGGGCTCAGAACCTTCTCATCGGGAAGAGCCAGCAATCCAGCAGACAGCGTCAATAGATGCCCAGACAAATTACCGCTGTCGACGCTCGAGATGTACACCGGCAATAGAGGCTGCAATGACTGCGTGTCATACCAGTTATAGAAATGTCCCCGGTGGCGATCAAGAGTCAACATCGTCACGAAGGCATTTTCGGTGCGGTCCAGGACCTGACCAAGCGTAATATAGCCGAAGTCAAAAGCCGCCAGATTGGATAGCAGCGCCAATCCCATGTTGGTTGGAGAAACACGATGGGCAACGACTTCTACCGGATGCTCCTGATAATTGTCCGGTGGTAGCCAGTTATCTGCCGGTCCGACGAAGGTCTCGAAAAAGCTCCAGGTCTTTCGGGAAAGCTTCCGCAAAAAGTTTGTCTGCTCTGGTGTCAGTCGATTCCCTTGCTGAGTTAGCGGTTGAGAAATCCACCAGGCAAGGGCTGGTGAGGCAAACCATAGAACCAGGATCGGTCCGGCAACAGGCAATGAAGATGTTTCAGCAAGTAGAAGATAAGTAAGTATTGCACAGGCTAGAATTGGGGCACTAGACATGGCCATGTATGTAGCAACAACGCTGCCGTGGTCGCTGCTAGAGCGACTGCGGTTATCAAATGGATTCCATTCTAAAAGATTCTTACGGCTGACCAACATCCGCCAGAGTGTTCGAGAAATGGCATCCAGACTGTACGAAGCTTCGTAAGGCAAAAACGCCAATCCCAAGGCCGTCTGCTTAAACTGACTTATGGCGGTGCGCAAGGCAGCAGCGGAATGCCGCCGAAAACTCACGTCCTCAGCGCGACGAATCATGTCGGTGATAGCGGTGATCACGTGTGGTATCAAAATGATCGCCAGCAACGAAGCGGTCCAGAACCAGGACGGTGTCAGGATTACCCAACTGAGCAAGAACATCAGCGTCATGGCAATTGGTATCAGGCTTCGGCGCAAATTGTCAACGATCTTCCAGCGTGACAAGCCGGACATCCCATTCTTCAATTGTTCCGCACCGGCACCGGGGACCCTCGGCATCAGCCACTCTAGCAGCTGCCAATCACCACGAATCCAACGGCGTCTGCGGCTTACGTCAGCAAGATAGCTCGTCGGGTACTCTTCATATAACTGGACGTCGCTCAGCAGGCCCGAACGGGCATAACAGCCTTCCAGTAAATCGTGACTGAGGATGCGGTTTTCCGGAAATCGATCCTTTAGGGAGCGTTCAAAGGCCTCGACATCGTAGATGCCTTTACCTATAAAGGACCCTTCCAGAAACGCGTCTTGGTAAAGATCAGAAACTGCCCGAGTGTAGGGATCGATTCCTGGCTCATTGCCGTAGATGCGTGCATATCGAGACCGGTTCGTACCAGGCAAACTGACACAGACTCTTTGTTGCAGAATGCCGTATCCGTCACAGACGCGTTGCAGTCGCTCATCATAGTAAGGGCGGTTCAGCGGATGTGCCATCGCTTCCACCGATTGGCGCGCAGCGTCTCGCGGCAATTGCGTATCAGTGTCGAGGGTAAGTACGTACTTGACGGACTTCAGCTCAGCGGTATTACCGACCACCAACGAGAAACGATCCAGAGCCGGGGCACCATCAACTAAGAAAGCATTGAGATCTCCGAGCTTGCCGCGTTTGCGTTCATACGCCATCCACACTTCTTGCTGCGAATTCCACTTTCGCGGACGGTGGAAAAGAAAGAACTTGTCGTTTCGCCCTGCGGAGTATTTCTCATTGAGCTTGTTAATCCGCTCTTCTATTAGGTTAGTTAGCAGCTCATCGCCGGCAAGTTGTTCCGATTCGGCATCAGCAAAGTCTGTGAGCAAGGCAAAGTGCAGATTCTCATCTTGGTTGGCAAGGAAGCGCACTTCCAGCGCTTCAATCAGAGATTCAATGCCAGCGGGCGACGTAATCAATGTCGGGACAACAACCAGCGTGCGAAATTCTTCTGGAATTCCTTTCGAAAAGTCCAGCCGGGGCAAAGGATCCGGAACGGAGAGCATGGTGAACAGCCAGTTAGTAAATGCCACAGCCAGTTGACTTGTGCAAAGCAACAGAACGGCGCCAACCAGCACAAGTACTTCCATGGACAAGATTTCGGCATGATCAACTGCCAGAATAACGCCGGTGCATAAAACTGAAAGCAGGAAGATTAACCCGAGGTAAATCATCAGCGGAAATCGGCGAAGGCCCCGGCGCAAATGATCTAACGTCGAGAAGCTGATCGCGGCGGCAGCTTCCATCTGCGGCACGCCCTTGCTTACAAGATAAAAGCCCACATGGGCCGACCGGTGAGCTTCCCCGTGCTGCGCAGCGGCGCTCGTAGCTAAGTCGACAGCCTTCTTAGCCACCGCGACTTCGCTAAGACGGCTGTTCTTCGCCATCTTTTCCACCACATGCCGGTAATGATCCTGTGTGGCAAAATTCATCTGACCGTAGACGCCGCGAGGATCCCCGCGCAAAGTGTGTTCAACAGCGCTGCTTGTGGAAACAAATTTTCGCCAGTCGATTGAGCCAAGCAGTCGCAAACTGGTGATGCTGTTGCTGATAGATACTTGGTCTATCGCCTGATTTTCTGTCTCGGACTGGACCATGCGCTCAATGGTCAGGCCGTTTTCAGATAGTTGCTGCTCAATCCAGGTGAGAGGCAGTGCCAATGCTGGGCTTTGCCCCTGTAGCCGGCGTGCCAGTTCTGCCACAAAGGAGCTAACCATCGGCGGATCGGATCTGGCCATGTCAGCAATTACGAGAATCAGACCTTTCGGGTCATTTTCTGCCGTATCCATCATCTGATCGGCCCAGCCGTCAGCAATATCTCTGTTTATCTTGTTGGTGCCGATGTGACCGGCAACCCGGCGCAAGTTCTCAATTAAAGCCAGACGCAGCATGATTGGGATTGCCCATAACTCGCCCAAATTTAGCGGCGCTATAGTCTGATAGGCTGCCACGAATCGACTGAGACTTTCCTGGTCCAGCCGCCCATCACCGTGGGAAATGGTCTCCAGGGCTATGTCGTACACACGAGGACGCCCGGCCGATGGACCGTGTTGCAATCTCGGCAGTTGCCGGCTGTAGCCTTTGGGCAGGTGCCGCTTAGCCGTTCGAATCTGCTCTTCGATCAGGTAGAAGTTGTCGAGTAACCATTCGCTGGCAGGCGTAATCGGTCGATTAGCTTTGACGGTCTGGGTCAGCTGATTGCAAACTTCAATCAGGACAACTTCATTTTCCGAAAGCCGGTCCAACAACTGTTCCGGACCGGGGACCGTACTTAACTGGTGCCAGCGAGCAAGATGTCTGCCGTGCTGCTCCATCTGTTCTGAGCTGAAGAGCTCCGAACGCAGCGGCGACTCATCAACATTATTGGACTGAGACAACAGCGCTTTTCGCAGACGAGCTGTCAAGTTGAGCAGATGTTGGCTAAATGGCTTGTTAGTAGTCGGCAATTCTGAGTCGCTTTCCCTTGAAGAGGAATCGCCCAGACCAGATGAATAGCCGATTGGTGCGATATTGAAGGATTCACTCAGACTACGGAGTGTTGGGTAAGTCGTCGAAGCAGTTCTCAGTATAGCAGCGGCAGGTCAATTGTTCGCCCAACAAACCATTCCAGGGCTAACGTCACAGCCATTCCTGCGTTGCGTCGCGGAAGGCGCAAAGCACCGTAGAGAGCGAAATTGGAACTGCCGGTCGGGAACTGCTGCTAGTTGACTTTTGAATGTGACCTGAAGTGCCAGTTGTGTATCCGATAGGCAGCCCCCGACGTCGTCCGGGCGGTCTGTCGTCCCGGGGCGCCGTTCTTTTGCAAACAAGAAGCCGCAAAGATGAACCTTTTCAGGTTTGACGTCGTTGATTCCGTTGAGGACATTGAAGGTAAACGCGTGTGGGTCGACTATCTAGCAATTGAAAAGTGTCGTCAATGCCGGGAGTTCGTGCAGTTTTCAAACGACAAACCGGTGACAATTTGCAATCAGTGCTGGCAGGTCCTTCAACAAGTACCGCGCATAGAAGACTGTCGCAGTAGAGATGACGATTCCAGCATTCTTGTTGGCAGCGCGGTACATTACGATGACCTGATGAAAAAGCTCATACACCGGCTCAAGTACCAGCGCGATCGGCTGGTGACAGTCGATCTCGTGCTGCTACTTCAACCTGTGTGGTGGCAACTTGCCCCAAGCTTGATTGATACACCGTGCCTGGTACCAGTGCCGCTGCATTGGACCCGGCGATTCGGTCGCGGATTCAATCAATCGGAACTCATTGCAAATATGCTAGGAGATAGAATCGGCCTGAATTGTGCCTCAACGCTCTTGCGCCGAACAAAGCGCACCAAAGCGCATCATGGATTGGGTAAAGCAGAACGCTTCGTCAATGTCGAGAGCGCCTTTGAAGCACACCTGCCGCCGCTGATCCCACGATCTGTGGTTCTTGTCGACGACGTATTCACATCTGGTGCAACGCTCCTTGCTTGCGCCAGCGTGTTGAAACAAGCAGGTGTAAAACAGGTTACGGCACTGTCCGTAGCGCGCGCCTGAAGTGTATAGCCGGCGCGAAAGGCCGACATGGCACCAGCTTGAGAAACGCAAGAAAAGCCTTTAAGCGCAACCGGCGGTTACCAACAAATTCGCATGTTCGGCGATTTCACTGCCGAGCTGAAAACTGGATGACTTTCTGTGAGCAAGGCAATCGTTGCAATAAATTGGTCTGTAGCCTTTCGGTTTAAATGGTACTTTCGTCGGCTTGGCACAGTCAGCACACTGCACGTCCGAAAGCTGTTCAACATCTCTACCGCAGCGAGCGAATCGAACAGTCAGACGGCAACTTGGACAACGTTTAGGAACATTGGTTAGGTTCCGACTACGGAAAAACTCTTGCTCACCGGATGAAAAAACAAACTCGACCTGGCACTCGGTGCATTTCAGTTGCTTGTCTGCTAATTCCATTAATATTACCCCTATGAGTTAGCACATGGCGCCTACATATCCGCCGCAAATACTAAGTGATACGTCCGGATGGGAAACCCCTATCCGCTATGGCGAAACCCAGAAGCGCATGAGGTGTTAATACGATCACACGCTATCGATGCGCACCACCGATGGTGCGCATCAAGTTGGAACTCAGTAGTATCGGCATTCTTGCGTTGCACTTGCAAACAGCACACGAAGCTAGTTTATTGCCTGCTCTACGTTCCAGCAATCGATAAAATGCGTCACTAAAACCGAACGAATAGTCTTGAGCACTTGTAACTCGGTGAGGAGCCAACACAACTAATAGTAAAAATCGGAGCCATCCTCATTTTCCGACAGGCTCGAGATGAGCATCCTCTCAACTGGATGGATTGATTGTGGAGTTTGTTTTCAGCCCATATGCCTCGATTATCGGCCTTGAAGTAGTATTGTTATTCTTGCAAACAGTCAAAAGGCAGATCGGCCAAGAAGAGCACCACTTAATCAATGACCGAAGAAATTGAACGGCTAATCGAAGAAGCAGAAGAAACGTTAGCCAGTCAGTTCAAGCGTGTTGAGCAGATTGCCATGAGCAATCAACGGCGTATTCTGGATGCTTTTCGCGAGCATCGACTGACCGAAGAGTTCTTTGCCGAACGCACCGGTTACGGAATGGATGATGCCGGACGGGAAGCGATCGACAAAATTTTTGCCACTGTGTTGCAAGCAGAGGCGGCCCTTGTCCGACTGCAAATTGTTTCCGGCACTCACGCCTTAGCCTGTGCCCTATTCGGTAACCTTCGCCCGGGTGAGCGATTGGCATCTGTTACCGGCGCCCCGTACGACACCATGGAAAAGGTTATCGGTCACAAGACTCCGGCTAACGGTTCCTTAAAATGGCAAGGCATTGATTACGTTGAAGGCGACGCCATAGACCCAACGCTCAGTGCACACGATCGACGACAGCTGCTGGAAAAACTGCTGGGTCCCCCGACCAAAATCGCGTACATCCAAAAATCTTGCGGGTACTCTTTCGACCGACGCTCTATAAATACCTCCGAAATCGGCGAACTTTGCGCATCCATTAAACAGATACGACCGGATTGCTTGATTTTGGTCGATAACTGCTATGGCGAGTTTGTGGAAGAACAGGAGCCGACCGCGGTGGGGGCCGACCTTATCGCCGGTTCGCTGATAAAAAATCCGGGCGGGGGGCTGGCCATTAGCGGTGGATACATAGCCGGACGCGCGGATCTCGTTGAAGCAGCAGCCATCCGATTAACTGCTCCTGGCATTGGCAGCCATTTGGGACTAACCTTTAACCAGAACCGTCTGCTCATGCAGGGTTTGTTCCTCGCTCCCACGGTCGTCCACAACGCGGTGAAAGGGGCGATGCTCATCGCTGCTGTGTTCGACAAACTCGGCTATTCCGTACGCCCAGCTGCTGCTGAGCTCCGGGCGGACATTATCCAGTCGATAAAATTCGGTCAGCCAAACGCGCTCATAGATTTCCTGAAGGCAATCCAGTTCAACTCTCCGGTGAATGCCCATGTAGCACCAGAGCCTGCGGAAATGCCTGGCTATGATGACAAAGTGGTTATGGCTGGCGGAACTTTCGTCGAAGGGTCGACCATTGAATTTTCAGCCGACGGACCCCTTCGCCCTCCATATGTTGCTTTTGTTCAAGGAGGTTTGAGCTACTTCCACGTAAAGTGCGCCCTTGCTGGCGCACTAAAATCGACGTTGAGTGGAGATTACCGCCTCATTAAAGGCTAAAGATTAATTCATTGGTTCGCCAAAACCCGGTATCTTAAATACAATTGGACTAAGAATTAGTCGGAGATCAGCCGTGGTTGCCCAGATTCCCCTCAAAAATAGAGTTCAGCAAGACTATCGGACGGGCGTGAAACTATTCTCTGGTACTGCTAATCCGGAGCTGGCGAGAGAAGTCGCCCAGTACTTGGATATGGAGCTCGGACAGCTGAAAATCACCCCGTTTTCGGACGGCGAGATTTATGTTCAGATTCAAGAAAGCGTCCGCGGTGTGGACTGCTTTTTGATTCAATCCACTTGCTCTCCGGTCAACGAAAACCTGATGGAACTGCTGATCCTGCTCGATGCCTTCAAACGAGCCTCAGCCGGACGTATCACTGTCGTCTTGCCATATTTCGGCTACGGACGCCAGGATAGAAAAGCCGCTGGACGCGAAGCCATTACAGCCAAACTCGTTGCTGACCTGCTCACCACGGCCGGTGCAAACAGAGTCGTATGCCTCGATTTGCATGCCCCGCAAATCATGGGATTCTTCAACATTCTGGTTGATCACCTATACGCCAGTCCAGTTTTGCTTGAATACATCAATGGTCTGCCGCTTTCCGATGCTGTGCTCGTCAGCCCCGACGTGGGTGGAGTAGCCCGAGCTCGTGCTTTTGCGAAAAAACTGGACGATGCGCCGATTGCTATCATCGATAAACGACGTAGCCAACACAACGTTGCCGAAGTCATGTCCGTAGTCGGTGATGTTCGCGGGAAACTGGCGATCATGGTCGATGACATGGTCGATACAGCAGGGACTCTCGTCAAGGGTGCGGAACTGCTCAAGCGTGAAGGAGCCGACCGAATCATTGCCTGTGCCTCTCATGCAGTGCTTTCCGGACCGGCAATTGAGCGCCTGGAAGCTTCGCCGATCGAGAAATTGATCGTCACGAATTCCATCCCGCTGGACCCATCCAAGCAATCAGATAAGATTGTGCAGCTGAGCGTTGCTAGACTACTGGGCGAGGCAATAGCGAGAATACATGATGACTCCTCAGTCAGCGAACTCTTCGAATAGAGTTCTGGTTGCCACCTTCCCGGTCGGCGCACTGCAATGCAACTGCTCCATAATTGCCGATCCTGTTAGCAAGGAAGCGGCTGTGATTGACCCGGGCGGCGATGCCGAACAAATTGTCAAAGTCCTGCAGGATAACGGACTGAAGGCCAAATACATCCTGCACACGCATGCGCACTTTGATCACATTATGGGCTCACGAGCCGTTGCCGAAAAGACAGGTGCAAAGATCTGTTTGCACAAAGGCGACGAATGGCTCTATAACAACCTGGCGACACAAGGCAAATTCGTTGGCTTTAACCTCGACAAAGAGACTACGCTGCCGATCGATCATTATCTGGAAGATGACGAAGAGCTCGAATTAGGCTCAATCAAAACCAAAGTCATCCACACCCCCGGACATACGCCAGGCAGCACGTGCTTTGCAGTCGCGCACGACGAGAGCATTGTTTTTGCCGGAGATACGCTGTTTCAGCATTCAGTTGGACGCACTGATTTGTGGGGCGGATCGTTTGACGACATTCTTAGCTCAATAAAAGGCAAGCTTTTCCGCCTGGACGAAAGCACGGAAGTCGTGGCAGGACACGGTCCAAACACCACTATTTGGGAAGAGAAGCGGCATAATCCCTTTGTTGCATAACGTCCAGTTGATCGATAGTGGCCTGCATCGCGCTGCTCATCAAATTAGTCACGGTGTCAACAGCTATGTCATGTTGCTCCAGATACTGGGGAAGATGCTCAAGCAATGAAATGGGCTCAGCCACGCCAATTGATGCTATACGCATCCCCTTAGAACTACTCTTACCAAACACCTCTCGCTCGAGCTTATTCACCCGCAGTGCCAGGCGCTCTGGAGTAAGCGGTTTCCAATCAGACGTATCGGAAATTCCGATCAGGCGCTGTATGCGACCAGAGTCACGGTACAACCGTTTGGCTTTCACCGTCAACTCCTTGTGCAGGCGTTGTTGGAATTTCGATAGGGAAGTAACGTCCGCATTCACGAACTGAGCAATAGCGTTGTTGACTCGGCGAAGCCAGTCTAGATGCGTTTCTTGCTCTGGCAATTCTATGCTCAACGACACAGCGATCAAACGAAGAACGTGCTCCCTCAACTCAACCATACGGCGCTCGAACGGTAAGTCAGCGCGCACTTTGGCTGAATACTCCTGTTCCAGCACTGTCGCCATCATTGCCGATGCGTACTCAATTCGGTCTACCAGATGAAATGATGATGGCACCAATCGCAGCTGTTGCTCGATTTTGCGCATGGCGGCATGAAGCTTGGGCATCACATCATCCTTGAAGCGCCAACGAATCGAAATTGGAACTACAAATAAAGGCACCACATTCTCATTCTCTGCCAGAGCTTGCTGTGCGTCAAGAAAGAGACGAGTTGCACCTTTGCGTAAAGGCAAGATGACGTCAGGTTGTCGAGTAACCTCCCCTTCCGGGTGCATTACCAGTTTGCGCCGTCCGTTTCTCAGAATGTCTCTGGTCATGGCAAACGACTCGCGGTCCGCTTCGCCGCGAACAACGGAGTAGCAGCCGATGTTTTGAAAGCACAGACCAGTTGCGCCGTGCCACCAGTCAAAACATTCGCGAGCCGCTATGAAATTGAAGTCCTCACCAACTATCTTGGAAAGTACAAACGTTACCTCAGGATCATACTCATCCGCGTGATTGCAAACAATCACTGCACGACGATCCCGCATCTGGCGAAAACGCTCAATTCCATCGCCAACTACTTCCACATCGATGCGCGCGCGCCACATCTCCAAAGGCAGTCCCCATTTGCACAAGGCCAAAAACGGGCGATTATCTATTGGCGACCTAAAGTGAGACATTGCTTTCCATCCTAGAACAGCTCGACTGTCCATGTGCTTACAATGTTCCAAAAAATTGCGCCGCCGCCCCTACAGTTTTATAGTCAGACCGGGGAAGGACACCTGGCGTAAAGGAATACCTAGCTCAGCGGAAATTTTCTGGCACACTTGCAGCGATTTGCGCAAAATGTGAGCCTCTTGTCCAACAATCTTCAGCAGTAACAAGCGCTCCGCGAGCACATCGACTTTTATCGAACACGGCGAAGCGCCCCTGCCCAGTTCCTCAACGATCTGCGCGCGATCGCTTGCAACGCAGGCCTTTGTGCGACTGCGCAACAGACTGCCTGATTTAAATTGACGGACGTGCGACGGTGTCGAGCCATGGCGCCCGCGTGTTTCTATCTTCATTCCCATACATCAGATGATCGCATAGCGCTTACAGTTGTCCCTTTGCCAGCAGTTAATGAATTACGGCCTCGTTACGCAAACTCAGCATTCAACCGCGCACCACATTTGGTGCCTCAAGCGCCTACTGCAATCAGGCGAATGAATATACCCCGGGGCGATGAGGCATAAGCAGTGGATAGATGTTCCAACAAACGGGCATAAATGAAAGTGCGGTTAATATTGCAACTTACACAATGAAATCGAAAAAACAGCTAGGCCGACCGACCATAAGGCGCAATGTCAAAGCTTTTTTCCTGCGCTCCGGCAAGAGTCTGCAGCATGACTTAAAAACCCATCGGCTGCGCTGGGCGTGGATCTATGCCATGCACCTCTATCTGCTGAGCATGATCGTGTGGCTACACTCAAGTCCAGTGGGCTTGATCGTCGCTGCAGCCGAGCTAGTTCTTGTGCTAGTAACCTTTCGCCTGGTTGCGCATTCAATATTCAATCCAGGACGAGCGGTACACAACTGGGCAGTAGAAGAGCAAAAACATCAACACATCAAGACTCTCACGGGCAAGACATCCGACGAGCTGGAGAAGATGCTTCAGTACCACATGGAGCAGGGCAATATGGAAGAGGCGGACAGAGTCTCTCTCAACCTCCTGGCCATGGTTGAAGGTGATCCAACGGCAGCTCAATCACACATCTGCGATCAAGCGAAAGCCAATGATGACGGCACGATCGCGCTAAATTCGGCTTTGCCCACATGGATGAACAAAGACAATGAGCCGGAACCTGACTCATCGAATCTACCTGACTGGATGCGGAAAAGTTAGTTAGTTGTCGTAACTTTGGGGACTTCGCCGCCGTTGGCAATTTGCAAGAACTTCGGTGAGAACTCAACTTTTGCCGTCTTTTGCTTTTCAGTGATCCAGACGTTGATTACTTTCTGCAGTTTGTCCTGCTTGAGCTTCGCTTGCACGAGAGGACGAACTTCCGCCAGCCCGACAACTCCGGGTTTTTCATGCCCGGTTACTTTGATTATCGAATAGCCTTCGCTGGTTTTCACCAGCTTAGGCAGAACTGTACCCGGTTTAATCGACCACACGGCTTCGGCAAACTGCGGAACGAGCTGCTGTTTTTCTTGCCAACCCATGTCGCCGCCATTCTTGAGGATGCGACCCATCGCATCTTCGGTATTTTCATTGGCCAGTTTGGTGAAATTGCCATTACCTGCTTTCGCTTCTCCAAGCAGTACGAGCGCCTTTTGTTGCTGTTGCTGCAGAACCTGAGCGACGGTTGCATCAAGATCCTTGCCTTCCAACTTAGGATTGACACGCTTCACTTGCTCGCGGATGCTCAGGATAGGTCCCTGGCTTTGTTCCGGTGCCATTACCACTATCCGGGCCATGCGGATGCGTTCGTTGTGCTTTAGCTGACTTTGATTCTTCTTGTAGAAGTCTTGGATTTCTTGATCAGTTATCTTGATTGCCTGTTCCAACTTCACAACTTGAACTCGGGCAAGTTCTGCCCGGACAGTTTCCGTCTTCAAATCTGCACTGGTCAATCCAGTTGCTTTGCGCAGCAACTCAAAATCTTTGGTCTGCCCCTTGAGTTTTTCATAACCGGCAGTAGCTGCCTTCTCCGCATTGGGATCGGTGACTGCAGAAGCCAAAAGCTGACGGCTGACAAGCTGCGACAGTAACCCTTCTTCAATCATGGCGTTCGACATTTTGAAAACTAGACCGGCTTGCTCAACTTCTTTATCAAATTGAGCTTCAGTCAAATTCCTTTCTTTGAGGAAGGCTGGAAAGTCTTTGTGCTGCGCCTTGGCAGTTTCCAACAGTTTAGATCTTTCTGCTGCGCTCAAAGCTAGTCCGCGCTTTGTGGCTTCTTGGAACAACGATCCGCGTAAAGCGACATTGCCGGAAATATTGCCTTGCGCTTGAGCCTGCTGCAATTTCAGCATCCGGCGATAGTCAGCAATCGTGATTGCCTTGCCCGCTACTGTGCAGATGACCATATCATTCGGCAAAGTGTCGAGGCTGATTTTGATTTGCTTTTGCCCGGAAGGGAGCGTTGTCGTGGTTGTGACATCCGATGCCTGACCTGCAACTACTGCCGGTGGCGTTTCAGCCGCCTTGTCAGGAGCAGCTGTCGTACTGGTTCCAGCCGTCTTATCAGGATCAGTTTTGGTGCTGGAAGTGCCGTCCTTCTTATCAACCGACGAACAACCAGCCAACATGCCAATCAAGCACAATGCCGAGACTAAATTTAGCGCACTCTTTTTCAAGACCTTTACCTCTTTTAAGACTCCGGCACAAAAGGACAACAGTTACCGAGACTCTGCACATCATTGTATCGAGGATTCGGACAACAGTTACTTCGATTGGTGATAAGCAGCCATCGCATTCAACAATTCTTCCAGCAATCCAAGCTGTTCGACCGGTGCCAAACCTTCGGAGCGAACGAGAATATAAGGCTGCGGACCCAGTGCGCCCGGAGATCCGGGCTTGTATGTGGTGCGCCCAGCCAGCTGTTTAGGCAAACGCGCCTGAATCGGAAGCCAAGTTTGCAATCGGTAATTGACCATCAACCGCATGCCAACCATGTCCGGTTTCACGGCGCTGATATTGACCTGACTTGCCAACAGACGAAGCTTAACAATCTGCACCAGCTGCATAACCTCAACCGGTAGCTGGCCAAAACGATCACGCCACTCGTCGGTGAGCATAACCAACTCGCGTTGGTGCTTTACGTCAGCCAGGCGCTTGTATTCAATGATGCGGTGCTCTTGATCGGGCACATACGTTTCAGGAATGAAAGCAGTGATGTTGATGTCGATCTGCGTATCGGGTTCAGCAGCTGGTGCCGCTCCCTTTAGTTCAGCAACAGATTCTTCCAACAACTTACAGTAAAGATCGAACCCGACGGCAACCATGTGTCCGTGCTGCTCGCCACCCAGGATATTACCGACACCGCGGATTTCCATGTCACGCAAGGCGATCTGATAACCGGAACCCAAGCTGGTGAATTCGCGAATCGCCTTCAGCCTGTTCTGCGCCGTTTCTGTAATAACGCGATCCGGTCGGAAGAAGCAATAAGCATAAGCTTGAATGGTTGACCGCCCAACCCGTCCACGAATTTGATAAAGCTGAGCCAATCCAAGTTTGTCAGCGTCATCAATAATGATCGTGTTGGCGTTGGGAATGTCCAACCCCGATTCGATAATCGTGGTGCAAACGAGGATGTCGAAAGCATGATTGGAAAAATCAAGCATGATGTTTTCCAGATCACGTTCTTGCATCTGTCCATGCCCGATACCGATGCGCGCTTCGGGCACCAATTCCTTTACTTCAGCTGCAATGCGGTCTATAGATTCAACTCGGTTGTGCAGAAAGAAAATCTGTCCGCCGCGTTCCAATTCATGCAGGATAGCGGTTCGCACCACTTGCGGACGGAACTCACCTACGTACGTCTTGACCGGCGCACGGTTAACTGGTGGCGTGTTGATCAAAGACATATCACGAGCGCCGGAAAGCGCCATGTGCAGAGTCCGCGGGATAGGAGTGGCAGACATCGTCAGCACATCGACCATCACGCGCAACTGTTTTAATTTCTCTTTGTGAGCGACACCGAAACGGTGTTCTTCATCGATTACCACCAAACCAAGATCTTTGAAGGCAATGTCCTTTTGCAGCAGTCGGTGCGTGCCGACCACCACATCACATTCACCGACACTCAATCGTTGAACAACTTCCTTCTGCTCTTTAGCTGTGCGGAAGCGGCTCAACAAGCCAACCCTGATCGGATATGCTGCGAATCGCTCGGTTAGCGTGTTGAAATGTTGTTGGGCAAGGATAGTCGTCGGAACAAGAATAACGGCTTGCCGACTGGACATGATAGTTTTGAATATGGCGCGAATCGCCACTTCTGTTTTACCGAAGCCCACATCACCGCAAATCAAGCGATCCATCGGCTTGTTGCTTTCCATGTCACCTTTGGTATCGACAATGGCTTGCCATTGGTCCGGAGTTTCTTCAAATGGAAAGTCCTCTTCCATCTCGTACTGCCACGGAGTATCAGGCAGAGCAGCGAAACCTTCTTGTTTTGCCCGGATAGCATAAAGGTTGACCAGGTCCTCGGCAACTTGCTTGACGGAGCGCTTCACGCGGCGCTTCGTCGATTCCCAATCCGCTCCGCCAAGTCGCGACAACTTCGGAGCATGATCACCGCTGCCACGGTAACGCGATAGCAAGTTGATCTGGTCGACCGGAACGTATAAACGATCTTCACCAGTGTATTGAATCGTCAGATATTCACGCGTCTGATTATCATAGGCAATTCGCTGAACGCCGATGAACTGACCGATCCCGTGCTTGATGTGGACCACATAATCGCCGACTTTGAGATCCGAAAGCGCAGTGAAGCGCTCGTAATTCTTTTCTGCAACGGGTCGGCGGTAAACCGTCGGTTTACGGCGAACGCCAAACAGTTCGCCATCAGTCAATGATACCAATCCAACATCAGTCAAACGGAATCCGGACACAAAGCCGTTCCGCGTAATCCAAACATCGTTTTTCGCCGCTGGTCCAACAGCCTGATTGCTCAGAAGGCGACCGGCGACAGCTTCACTTAGAGACGTTGTAGATGAGGCAAGATTCTCAGCGGTGTCGCCGGCAACACCAAGGGAATTACTACCTTCTTTACCGGCCGACAAATATATTGCTGGGGTATCCCATTCACGAAGCAATCCCAAAACGCGCTGGGGTTGCTCAGTTGATATGACTATCTGGAAGCCTTCCTGTCGCCAAAGCCGAATCTTTTCCACAATCTCGCGAACTTGACTGTTGAATCGTTCAACGTTGTGGCAATCAAATTTGATGATCGCCGGTCCGCTACCATCGCCAGGATAACCGGCTTCAACGCCGGGCATGGCAACCAAGAACAGGCGTTGCCACTTCTGCGACAGGCTACCGAACTCATCCAGCGTCAAATGCAAAGTGCGCGGTACAGGCAACAAACGACCGGAGTTCACGCCTTCTGCGTATGCTTCATCCAGTTTCTGTTCGTATGAGCGCAAGGACATTGCAACCGTGTCCCATTCATCGAACAACAGGAGCGCATTGTCAGGGATGTAGTTTAGAAGCGTAGCAAACTTCGGATTGATGAACAGTCCGTAGTATTCAGCGGACTCTGGATAACGCCCACTTTCCAAATTAAGTAGATCTTGCTCCATGACGGAGTTGAGTGTTTCTTGCGCCTGCTCACTGAGATTCACCAATGCGGCATCCGTTGCAGAGCGCAGCTTAGCTACCAGCTCATCAGGATTCTCATTGACCAACCAATAGCGAGGAGCGATCAATACAGACGTAGCATCTTCTACGGAACGCTGTGTTTCCACGTTGAAAACGCGTATGGTTTCAACTTCGTCGCCGAAAAGTTCAATGCGCACAGGTGGACCGCAGGACGGAAATACGTCAATGATGTCGCCACGAACACTAAATTCACCGCGCAAAGTAACAACGCTTTCACGCTTATAGCCGAGTCTTACCAACCCGGCGGTGAGACTGGCCATGTCCACCGACTGCTTACTTTTCACTTCCATAGTGTTTGCAGCAAGGGTATCGTGATCAAGAACGCGCTGAACTAAAGCCCTAACCGGGACAACTACGACGCAGGGGTCGTTGGGGTGTTTGATGATGTGCTCAAGCACTTCCATTTGCCCGGCGATAGTGTCCGGTCCATGAAGGACTTGTTCATAGGGCGACACTTCCGAGGCCGGATAGAAAAAGACAGGGTAGCGGCTCAGATTGGAAATTTCCTGATGATATCGAGCCGCATGGTGATTGTCGGATGCAACCACAAAGAATGGTCGTCGCACTTCATGGTGCAAAAGTGACAATATCAGCGATTTTGCTGAGTCCGATAGACCGGTGACATGCACTTCGCCACGAGCTGCTTGCGGAGCCGTTCGCGCCAATAATTTGGCGTATTGCGGACACTCAAGGAAGCGCTGGTGCAGGACCTGTGCAAGAACGTTTTCGCGCATAGTTAGCAAGGGATTCCAACCTAGATCTGATGGACGATTGCATCAATTAGGCAAGGCGCATAAATGAAGCGAGTTATGGATCCTATCAAAGTAACCATGCGGCTGTCAGCGGCTGTCTCAGCATATTGAGCAAGTAATCCTGGCTAAATCGTCAAATGACACCGCCGGTGCCTGCTGAGGAATAGGCCAGTGCTAATTTAGGTTCGGCTTGCAACGGTTGAGTTATCATTTATTTATTGCAAAGTCAGGTAGATGATGAACTTCACCCAAGCCCAAAAGCTTAAAGCGTCAATTTTGCTCGCTTGCGCCTTCAGCTTAGGCGGATTTTTCCAGCCTGCAGCTGCCGAGGGCGATTTCGGCGAGATGTTGCTCGAAGGGGACCGGGCAATCGACCAGGGTAAGCTCGAAGAAGCTGCGCATTGCTACGAAGAGGCAATCAAAATAGATCCAGCCAGCCCTGTAGCTCATAACCAGCTGGGACTCTGTTACTCCAGGCGCAACATGCTGCTGGAGGCAGCCGGGGAATTCAACAAAGCACTCACTCTGGACCCGAACTTCTCAGCTAGCCTGCACAATTTGGGCTCCATCATGTACAGGCAGAACAAATACGACGACGCTATCAATTTTTATAAGAAGGCATTGGCGGTTAAGGAGTCGGACCCGGAAGTCCTGGTTAACCTGGCAAGCGTCTATCGCGACAAAGCCACCTATGTCGGAGGTAAGACTAAAGACGCTGATTTCACTTCCGCAATTAGCCTATATTTGCGTGCCCTGGAAAGCTCCCCCTCTTTTGCCCCGGCTCATAACAACCTTGGGCTGTGCTATTTAAGGCTCCGTAGATTCAACGAAGCAGAGCAAGAAGTCCAGCGAGCAGTGGAATTGAAAAATGACTATTCCGCCGCCTATTTCAATCTGGGCTTGATTTTCCAGGCGCAGCAGAAGCTTCCGGAAGCGGTGGCGGCCTACCAGAATTCCCTCAGGCACGAGACTGTTGCGCAATATGCCGACGGTACGCGTCGGAAGATTCAAGAACTGGGATTACCGGAATCCAACAATACTGACCATTTTAGTCGTGGGTTCGATTTGCTTTCACAGAAGAAATGGGTTCAGGCAGAATCGGAGTTCAAGCTAGCAACAACCTCACAAAAGGGGCATAACGCCGTCGCCTGGAATAATCTGGGATATGCGCGCTCAAGGCAAGGAAAGAACAAACAGGCAACTGAAGCTTATATTAAGGCGATCGGCCTGTTGGACCAATTTCCCGCAGCCCACTACAACTACGGTCAGGCCCTTGTAGCAATCGGAGACCTGACGATAGCTGAACGCGAGTTTCGCAAAGCTGTTGACCAAGCACGCGGGCGATATCCGCTTGCCCGTAACGCGTTGGCCATTGTGTTGAAACAAAAAGGTGACTCGAAGGGCGCCCTGTCTCAATACAAGCTAGCGCTGATGCAATCAGGTGATACATTGCCGGTTATTCACTACAATTTGGGATTACTTTACGAACAAGAAGGCAATAAGAGCCTGGCCCGCGACGAGTATCAGCATTACTTAACGCAGTCGCCGAGCGGGTTTAATGCCAGTCTCGCCCAGGAAAGACTTAAGGCCATTAGCCCTAAGCCATGAAACATCACAAGGTCCTAATGACAAGAGCTGTTGTCCTGCTTTATCATGAGAATTTACGGCGAAAAAATCATGACGAGCAGCACAACCACAAACGAAGACAATAGAATCAGCGAACTAGAACAAGTAATCGAGTGTTCTTTGGCGTCTTCCAAAAATGCTTCCAAACCTGACCCGACAAAAACTCGGGTGGCTGTGTGCATGAGTGGCGGCGTCGATAGTAGTGCCACGGCCTTGATATTGCAGAAAGAAGGTTATGATGTCGTCGGGGTAACCGGCTGGCTAATCAAATCTGGCAGCCGTTGCTGTGACACGGGAATGATTGACGCAGCACGGGTTTGCGAACAGCTTGGCATTGAGCACTACGCCGTAGATTTGCGCGAACTGTTCAAACGCGAAATTATTGATGACTTCCATGAGTCCTACGCTCAAGCTAGGACGCCGCTGCCGTGCAGCATGTGTAACACAATCATCAAATGGGGCGCATTGCTCAAGTACAGCAAACAGCATCTGGGCGCCAAATACGTGGCAACTGGTCATTACGGACGCATCGAGCGTTCAGAAGACGGGCGCGTAAGATTGGCTCGTTCAATAGATAGTAAGAAGGATCAGTCTTATGTACTCTGGGGACTCACAAAGGACCAACTAGAGGACACATTGCTGCCGCTGGGCAATTACACCAAGGAACAGATTAGGGCCATAGCAGAAGAAGCCAACCTGGTTGTTGCCAACAGACCTGACAGTCAAGATCTGTGCTTCATTCCCAAAGGCTCGACCACGCAGGACTATCTGGCGGTCTTCATCGAAGAGCGTCCAGGTCCGATTGTCCACGTACAAACGGGTGACTACATCGGCACCCACAAGGGCACGCACAACTACACGATCGGACAAAGACGCGGTATTGGAATTGCCTGGCCCGAACCTTTGTATGTCACATCACTCGATCCGGAAATGCGGACAGTGTATGTCGGCCCGCCTGAAGCGCTATTGCGTCGCGATCTTTCAGCTTCACAAGTTAACTGGATCATGCCTGCAGCGCCCACGGAACCATTTGAAGCAATGGCCAAGATTCGCTACAACAGCCCGGTGCAAAAGGCTCTTGTCACGCCACTTGCCGACAACAAAGTACATGTGATTTTCGACGAACCACAACCGGCCATAACCCCAGGACAGGTCCTCGGTATATATGATTTGAGCGACACATATATTCTTGGTGGCGGCTGGATCGACTAACCGCTTATAGCGCGGTTTTTAGGTAATTTGCTGTGTTGGAGAACAGCGAATATAATCAAACTAGGTAGCTCAGCAACTGCCTGGGTAGACTTTTGTACGTTCAAGGTAGGGCATATGCATCACCAGATGCTGACACGAATGCCTAAAATTTTCGGTTTATCGCTGGCACTGGCATTGCTTCTGATGTTGGTCGTTGCCATTCCGTCGACGTTGGCACGCAAGCGTAGCCACACCCAGCACAGCTCCAGTAAACGTCATCACACCTCCACCACACGTCATCGCAGCGCCAATACAAGCCAGCGCGTTTCCAGTAAGCACCATAAGCGACACCACGTTTCTCAGCATCACTCGAAACGACACCACAAAGTGGTAGCCAAATCCAGATACGCTTACCCGCTCGAATTGTTCATGCTCAGCCCGCCGGCATTCGATAGAACCCCAATGGCAGAGAATTCCGCGCGCCAGCTACGTCTTGAGTTTGACCGGGGCACCGCAGATGGGAGCCATCCTAACGACCTGGTGCGTGCCGGCATTGTCCACTATCACCCGCTGCACGGCGGCATCTTCAAGCGCAGACAGCCGGTGAAATACATCATCATCCACTCGACTGAAACTGGTCCTCCTGTCAGCGCGGTGAGTGTAATTGATGCCTGGGGGTCGCTCGGACGCCGTCATGCCGGGGCACAATACGTAGTTGAGCGGAACGGAATCATCTATCAAAGTTGCGAACCGGACCTGGCAACCGTTCACGTCAACATCTTCAAAACTTTGCCGGGGATAAATAACGACAACAGCATCGGGATTGAAATGAACCACACTGGCCGGCAGACTTATCCGCCAGAACAGCGGTCGGCGGTTGTCCGATTAGTCTCCTACCTGCAAGACCGCTACCACGTACTTGATGTGGACATAATCACGCATAAATATGCGCAACAGGGCGACCACACAGATCCGGTGCATTTTGACTTCGAAGAGTTCCTGGCGACCAAAGTAGACTTCCATTCAAGGGCTCTTGCATCAAAGCGCCAACCGAGAC
>Ga0163151_10001850_pt1 | contig 34522 bp, 29 predicted proteins | sample OliLakLV19MP5IB2_FD_145596 | JGI IMG/M metagenome (GOLD analysis project Ga0163151, IMG submission 145596) | Freshwater microbial mat bacterial communities from Lake Vanda, McMurdo Dry Valleys, Antarctica - Oligotrophic Lake LV.19.MP5.IB-2 | ecosystem: Environmental > Aquatic > Freshwater >... | reverse complement strand
GTATGATGGGTTTTGGTCAAAACAGATCTGGAAATGAATTAAGAAACAACGGGGTTAGTGGTATTTCAAGTAATATTGACAGACATTTTATTGAGCAGATGATTCCTCATCATGATGGAGCTATCGCAATGGCAAATCTTGCCTTAAAGAAATCTATTCGTCCCGAAATTAAAACGCTAGCACAAGCGATCCTTAAAGCTCAAAGCTCTGAAAATCAAGAAATGCGATCTTGGTATAAAAATTGGTTTGGTAAGGAAGTGGTGGTAAATAACAGTGCCTTTTCTGGAGGCATGATGTCAGGAGGCGGAATGCATATGGGAGGAAACAGCGAGCTTAATGATTTGAAATCTGCTTCTGATTTTGACAAGGAATTTATTGAGCAAATGATTCCTCATCATCAAATGGCAATCATGATGGCTCAGATGCTTAAATCAGGTACAAACCGAGCAGAAATGCTACAGCTTGCAGAAAACGTAATCACATCACAGTCTAATGAAATAGAAGAAATGAGAGGTTGGTATGACAAATGGTATAAATAAATTCCAAAATATAGTATGAAAAAAATATTTATTATATCAATAGTCGTGATCATCCTACTTATAGGTGCTGTTTGGTGGTCAAAATCATTTCAAACAAATGATACAAACATTATTTCTACTACGGGTCTACATTGGCATCCAAAACTAGTGATATATGTCAAAGGAGAAAAGTTGGAAATTCCTGCAGATGTCGGCATCGGTGCAGTTCACTTGCCAATCCACACCCATGAAGACATAACAAGCGATATTATCCATTTGGAATTTGGAAGCATGGTTCGTAAGCAAGATATATTATTGAAACAGTTTTTCAAGTCATGGAATAAGGATATAAATTCACTTGGCTTAATTGTAAAAATGACAGTAAATGGACAAGAAAATACCGAACTTGGTGAATATATTATGAAAGATAAGGACGAAATTGAACTATGGTATGATTAAAATTAATCTATATACATGAATCAAAAAACTTATATCTTTCACGTTTCTGGTACCCATTGTCCGTCTTGCAAGATCTTCATTGAGGATGCTTTGAACGAGCAGATTGGCATAAAGCAGGCAAGTGTCAACCTAAAGAACGAAACTGTGTCATTTGAAACCAGTCTAGATGAGAGTCAACACAAACTCGCAGAGATGCTGACTGAGAAAATAAAACGCAACGGATATTCTCTTTCAATCGAGAAAAAAGCAAAAGATAGAAATGATCATGCGGTTATTTGGCAGGCGCTTCCGATTGGACTCGGGTTTCTGGCCTTGTTTTTCTTGTTGCAAAAGTCTGGAATTCTCAATCTTGGAATTGGCGGACAAATAACACCCGTCACAAGTTTTGTTATCGGACTTATTGCATCAGTATCAAGCTGTCTGGCGATAGTCGGGGGATTAGTCTTGTCGCTTTCTGCGAAAATTTCAGAAGACAATGTTAGAGATACAAAAACATTTACGCTATTTCATGCTGGAAGACTCGTTAGCTTTGCGGTATTGGGAGGCGTACTCGGAGCAATCGGAAGTGCTGTCGGCATCAACTTCACACTTACAGCGATACTAGGCATTCTAGCCTCATTAGTGATGCTACTGTTGGGTCTAAACTTGGTCGGAGTCTTTGCAAAAAGTAAAATTGCGCTACCTTCTGGGCTGTTCAATTTTTTCAGAAAAATAGAGCACAAAACTTTTACTCCTCTTGTTGTTGGCTTCGCCACTTTTTTCCTGCCGTGCGGTTTTACCCAGTCGATGCAGGTTTCAGCATTAAGTAGCGGGTCTTTCATGTCAGGATTTCTCATAATGTTTGCATTCGCTTTGGGAACACTACCAATGCTCGCACTGCTTTCATTTGGCTCTGCTTCGTTTGCCCATGGGAAGTACGCACCACTTTTCTTCAAATCCGCAGGAATAGTTGTCATCGGTCTTGGACTGTTCGCACTTTTTTCTGGGATGGCTGGTCTTGGAATCATTAGTCCGTTATTTAGTATATAATTACCCTATGAATAAAACCGCCTCAATCATAATTACGACAGCACTGGTTATAGGTATCGGCATCATGTTTCTTGGAAATTCTGGGGACAACCCTAACTCGGGTGCTACAGAGTCAGTACAAAATGTTGAAATACGAGACGGTGTTCAGTACGTCACCATAAACGCCCAAGGCGGGTACTCGCCCAGAATCTCTTCTGCTCAAGCAAATATTCCGACAAAATTGATTGTAAAGACAAACGGTACATATGACTGTTCAGCAGCATTAGTTATCAGATCAATCGGGTATCAGAAAATTCTACCCCAAACAGGGGAGGAGGTTATAGATTTGGGTATCCCACAAGCTGGAGCTGTTCAAGGACTTTGCAGTATGGGAATGTATAACTTTTCAGTTAACTTCAATTAATAGAGTCAAATCCTAAACTCAAGACCGAACCTAAGATTTTAATGTGGTAGCTTTTTTTGTTGGGTGGATTATAATAAGTAGGCATTTTATTACTTAACTTTAATTTATGTATAAATTTAAAAAATTGGTTCTGGCTACAGGAATATTCTTCTTGTTGCCTTTTTTTGTATCTGCACAGACTGCATCTCTCAGTGAATTACAAGCGATGATTCAGTCTATAATGCAACAGTTGCAAGTATTGCAAAGCCAACAATCTACTGGTAGTGCAGTTTCTAACACCACAACATCACAAACTCCGAGTGTTCCAGCTGGCAGACCAGCAAAAAACTGCGGGGCATTTACAGAAACTCTAAGAATAGGAAGTAGTGGAAATGAGGTTGCAAGACTTCAGGCTATTTTACGAGAAGAAGGTTTCAGTATTGACCAGGAAGAGTCAAGTAAAAACTATTTCGAAGAGAGTACTGCTTCAGCGGTAACAGGACTTCAAGAAAAATATAAAAGTGAGATACTCACCCCTGCTGGACTAAAATACGGAACAGGTATACTTGGTGCTGGATCAAGAGCAAAATTAAATAAAATCTATCTTCCTTGTTCGGGAACTTCACCTGCCCCAACTCCAACTCCAACTCCAAATCCAGAATCAAAAACTTTGTTAATAAATCCAGAGTCAGTTACTTTCACTGTAGGTGGTAGGTCACTACTTACTGCTGCAGTAAAAAACTCCTGTACTTCAGTTCCCGGAACTGTTTGTACTGCTCTTTATTCTTCTAATGTTAAAGCAGAATGGAGAGTTTTGGATACTAGTGTTGCTAAACTTGTATATGCAACACCAAGATGTGTCGTTGGATACCCCTGTCCAGAACCAACAACAGAAGTAATAGGTATTTCTCCAGGAAAAACATTAATAGAAGCTGTATACATAAATCCAGCTACAGGAGAAAAACTGAAAGGATCCATATCGGTTACTGTGAACGGACCAACTTCTTCTGATATGCAAATAACCACTAGCTCAACACTACCAAATGGAAAAGTAAGTAGTGGTATGACCAACATACTCACAGTTTCAGGTGGACCTGCTGGCGTGTCTACAAATACCTACGAGTGGACAATTGTGTCAGGTTTACTACCATCCGGAGTTTATCTTTCTGCTAGTGACTATGGGATGATAATTACAGGAACTCCTACAGTAGCAGGAACATACAATTTTACTTTGAAAGCTCGGTACGCTTCTCAATCAGCGACAAAGCAATTTACATTAACTATCGGTAATTCCACAGAACCTGGCTCACATTTACAAATAATCACTAGCTCAACACTACCAAATGGAAAAGTTGGTGAATATTACCCAAATTTTGCTAATACGATGCTCATTGAAGGTTCTGGCGGGTTACATACTTACAATTTCTCTATTATTAATGGCAGTTTACCTCCAGGAATATTTGAAAACAGGGTATGTTTAGGTGCTGATCCTTGCAAAACTCCAACATGGATTAGTGGAACCCCAACAACAGCTGGAACGTATAGTTTTACTTACAAACTAACTTCTGGTTCAGAATCTGTTTCAAAGAAATTTACATTAGTTGTTGATCCAACAATAATTGTTAACCCTCCTGTAAGTACAACAACTAACGCATCAGATTCTGACAATAGCCCAAACTATTTAGTGACAGGTCTTGGATTAAATATTACGCCCCAAACTAATCCAGATTTATTTGTGGCAGGTATTACAAAAGGTCAATATGATGGTTCCAATAGAAATATAGTTATTGGAGCAAATGGAGTTGTCACTGAGACAAGTGATTCTCACAGTACCTATTATGATAATTGTCAAAATACCCAGCAACTTAACGAGGGATATGTAAAATCTAGTACGGTTATAGGTGCTCACGGGATACCTGCTCCATTAGGGTATATTTGTAGAGACGGAGCATTTGTTATTCAATACAGTCCTTTGTCTATAACCTCCAACTTCGCATTGGGCACTATCAGAGCTGGAGAAACTTACTCAACTACAATATTGGCTACTGGTGGCGAATCATATAACTGGTCTCTTTCATCAGGTTCGCTTCCTCCTGGACTACGGTTGAATTTCGCAGCTTGTCGTGGAGGTGTTTGTCAAACCCCATTAAACATAAGCGGAACACCGACAACTCCAGGATTTTACAATTTCACTATTATGGTTCAATCTGGTTCGCAAACCGCAGTAAGGCTATTCAACGTAACAGTGTCTGGGGACACTCCTCCTAGGGACACTCCAGCATCGGCAACACAAGGTTATTTGGATGCAGCAAACTGCGATATTGTGGGAGGATGGACTTTAGATGGCGATAATCCTAACACAGGTATATCAATAGAATTATGGAGCCAAGTCGATAATTTATATTGGAAGAAAATAGGAAATTATATTGCTAATTTAAACAGAGCTGATGTTGGTAATCATGCATTCAGTTTCTTTACACCTAATAGTCTAAAGGACGGTAAGAATCATTATGTGTATGTGTATGCACAAAACGGAAGAGGTGAATACACAAAGTTGACCGGCAGTGGAATAAAAGTCACTTGCGGCAGCGTGGCTAAAACAAATACAAGTAATTTGAACCAAATGGCAAACTCTTTGGAAGCTATAAAAGCTTTGTTCAACAGTTTGTTTAGATAAATACAAATTAATTACAAAGGTTGTTAAAGTAAACAAAAACTCCCGAAAAGGAGTTTTTGTTTTGGTTATTTTTTGGCAGGCAATACTATTTCAATAAATACCATTTCAGGATTAAAAACTTCTTTCAAAAGTTGTGTCACGTCTTGATGTGTGACAGAACTAGCATCCTCTAGATCTTTTGCGAGAGTGGTTATCTTGCCGTCATTTCTGAGCTCTCTAACTATCCTACTTAAGACGTCGTCAGAAGTTCTTTCTCGAGCTCTTATTTGTTCTATATATGTTTTGTGAACTATATTGAACCTATCTTCCCATTTACCATCTATTATTTCATTTATTATTTTCCACATCTCGGTTTCTACTAATTCCAACTTATCCTCATTAGTCATTATACCGATACTTCCAATAGCATAATCTTTTGTGTTGTGTAGGTTTACCCTGACTCCATAGCACAAAGACAGGTCTGTTCGAAGTCTCTCAAACAACACATCATACAACAATGCTTTTGTCTGCGAGCTAACATAGTCTTTCTCTATTTTTGGCAATATTCTTTGTATGTTGTATTCCAGTTGTTCACTAGGGTCTCCTATAGCATCACTACGAACAACAGACCTTGGCTCTAGTGGTTTTTCTATAGAACCATAATTTACAGTAGATTTTTGTCCTGTCGGCAAATCTTTCAGTAGTTTTTCCAAATTGTCCACAGTTGTCTTATTGAGCGCTCCCACAAGGAAAATAGAAAAATTTTCTTTCACGTAGTTTTTATTGTGAAAGTCTTTCAAATTCTCATTTGTTATAGTTGCGACTGTTTCAGGCCATCCCAATGGGGAAGATAATCTGTTTATTTGGTGTTTTGAAAAAATAATTGAAGAAATTTTCTTTAAATAATTTAAGAATTTTTCATTCTTGTAAACCATCCAGGCTTCTTGAGATATTACCTTTCTTTCGTGCTCTGTGTCTTCAAGTCTCAAAAAAGGTTTGAATGCTATATCTAGGATGGCTTCCGCAACTTTTTCAAAGTTTTCCGGGAGACATTTTCCGATATATGACGTGTTGTAGTGGCTGGTGTAGGCATTGCGAGAATTTAACATATACATTCTGTTGAATTCCTTTACAGCTTTCTTATCAGGAAACAAAGGAGAGCCATTTCCCACTAGGTGCTCCAGAAAGTGAGCCACACCTTCCTGTCCCACAGGATCATTGAACGCTCCCACATCAAAACTCATTTCTATGTGTATACATGGAGCCCAAGGTAGTTCTTTATAATAAACAGGAATGCCTTGCATGTTCGCTATTTCTATCAAGTATGGATCAAAGTTTTTTGTATTCATTAAAGACAGTATACAGGGCTAGCTGTTTCTGGAGCAAGAACCCTGTGTCGTGTTATAATTCACATTATGTTATACACACGTAAAGGGGATACAGGCACCACAAAAACTTTTGGTTGTGACCAAAGGGTTTCAAAAAGTTCTTCTATTGCAGAGGCATTGGGCTCAATGGACGAGATAAATTCTTTCCTGGGACTATGCAAAGTTCGTTCATTTGAAAAGGGTTTCCTGGTGGGAGATAAAAAGATGGGAGATGTTGTGCACAACATACAACAGACCTTGTTTATAATCCAAGCAGAACTGGCAGGAGCCGAGAAAAAAGTAGAAGAAAGTAAAGTTATAGAAGTAGAAGGAATCATAGATGCTATAGAAAAAATACTTCCTCCCATCACCACCTTTTTTATTTCTGGTGGGACAGAACTGGCTGCAACTTTCGATGTAGCTAGGACTGTATCTCGTAGGGCAGAGAGGAGAGTGGTGGCGGTAAACGAAGAAGGAGTTCGTCCACTCGATCCAAATACTTTAAAATACCTCAACCGTTTGTCTAGTATTTTGTACGCTCTGGCTAGACTAAGTAACCACTTATCTGGTATAACTGAAGAGTCTCCTACGTATAAATAGGAGTTAATGGTGGCTATGGTGTAGCGGTAGCACAAGAGCTTGTGGAGCTTTTAGTCAGGGTTCGACTCCCTGTAGTCACCCCAATATGGCTCAATAAAGTCAAAAAAAACAGACGGATAAAATTTGACTTTTAAAATCATAAATAGTTTAATTATATACGGAGCTTTTTTAAGGAGGACAGAATGATGGCGACAAAGCAGGAGACCTTAAGGGACCTACTATTGGCCGAATTCTTCTCGGTCATTGTCAGTCTAGGACTGTACATCTTTCTCATAAATCAAATGAGTGAGAAGGTTGCAGTCCTTACTACATGCGCAATCTTGCTGATGGTGACATTGGTAAGTTTTAGGAAGTCCTACGCGACACTTGCTATGGCAAGTTTTGTGGCGATTTGTGTCCTTTTTATCGCGGGTCTCTCAGGTACGTATTTCGGATCTGGGGGACTTAGACCAGTAATTTTCTCTGCAGGGCTCGGGTACTTCACTTTGATGGCTTTTCCTTTGGGAATGGTTGTGATCGGCTTGAAGTATAGATGGTCCGCCATCTCCTTGTTTGCAGAAGGAATGCTGGTCTGGGTGGGGTTCTCGCACATCCCCAAGTTTTTCTAAACAAAAACCTAACACGAACATCGTGTTAGGTTTTTATTTTGTATGAGTTTGATATTTTATTTGATACAATTAATTTATGCAAAAAGGTGATCTTGTTATTCAAAAACAAAACGACTATGAACTGATAGACAGCGGCGGAGGAGAAAAGTTAGAAAGGTTCAACAATATAATTTTACGCAGGCCAGAAGCTCAAGCTATTTGGCAGAAATCTCTTCCAGAAAGCAAATGGTCTTCAGCTAGCGCGGTGTTTAGTAGGGTTGGAGCAACAGGGAATTGGAAAGTCCATACTACAGAAAATACAGACAGACTTTCCGTAGAAGTTGGGGGACTTTCGTTTAATTTAAGGTTGTTACCATCAAAACATACTGGAGTTTTTCCTGAGCAGTCTTCCCATTGGAGCTGGCTCAAAAGTAAAATAGAAGCACAGGTGCTAGAAGGTAAAAAAGTAGAGGTTTTGAATCTTTTTGCGTATACGGGAGGAGCAACTATGGCCTGTTTACAGGCTGGGGCAGAAGTCTGTCATGTAGACGCATCCAAGTTCGCGGTAGATTTAACAGACAAAAACCTGCAGTTGAATAAATTAAGAGACAAACCTGTTCGACTTATTGTGGATGATGTAAGAAAGTTTATTGAAAGAGAAATAAAAAGAGGAAAAAAATATGACGTGATTCTGTTGGACCCTCCAGTGTACGGAAAAGGTGTAAAAAATGAGGTGTGGAAAATAGAAGAAGACTTAACTCCTTTTCTAAAAAGAATTACAAAACTTCTTCCCGCCAAACCACTAGCCGTTATTTTAAACGGATATTCCTCCATTTATTCTCATAAAACATATCTCCAGGTTTTGTCAGGAGCTTTTGAAGGTGTAGAAGGTGAGTTGTGCTCAGGAGAGCTTTTTATAAAAGAATCTGAGTCCAATAGGATTTTACCGAGCGGTATATATGCTCGACTTGAAAACTAATATGAACTTTTTTGATTTATTATTAAACGATTACTTTTTAGTTAATAAGGTTCCTTTTTTAACAGACTTTTTTCATTTTTTTACTAGAGTTTTCGATGTGGGTTTTTATTTTTTCGTTTTAGTTTTGGTAGCAATGATTTTTATTTATTACTATAAAAACCTACGTGTTGCTTTGTTTTTTCTCTGCACACTTTTGATTACAGGACTGATTGTTTTGGTTTTAAAATATCTTTTTGGGATAAGCAGGCCGGACGGAGGGGTCATATCGGTACTTGGGAACAGTTTTCCAAGCTACCACGCCACGATAGCCACCGTGTTTTTTTCGTCCCTGCATTACCTATTTAAAGATAAGATGAAAGAAAACAGCAAGTCATACGTCTTAGTCATCTGCGGGTTGCTTATTCTCATCGTGTCTTTATCTCGAGTGTATTTGGGCGTGCACTGGTTTTCAGACATTGTCGGGGGAGTAGCTCTCGGAAGTGTTATAGCGTGGAAGTTTAAAAGATGTTTTTTGCTATATAAATAGTCCATAAACGTTCTGTGATATAATACCAGCATTACAAACTAACAAATATTAAATATGTTTATAAACCTAAGCGATGTTCAAAAAAGAAGACTCACTAACGGCATCATAGCTGTAGTTTTTTTGTTAGCCGTATTTCTAGGGCTTAAAGCGCTTAATACTATCAAAGAGTTCAAATATATAGGGGGAAATGTTTACCCAACAAACACTATTAATGTTTCTGGAAAAGGAACAGTTGTGGCTATTCCAGATGTGGCAGAAGTTAATTTTTCAGTTGTAGAAACCGGAAACACTGTTGCGGTTGCACAAGAAAAAGCTACTAAAAAAATGAACGCTATTCTAGATGCGTTTAAAGAGATGGGTATTGAAGATAAGGATATCAAAACCACTGGGTACAACTCATACCCAAAATATGAATATCGAACTAGTTCAAGTTGTTTAAATGGATACTGTCCTCCAGGTAAAGAAGTTCTTACGGGTTATGAAGTTAGTCAAAACATAACTGTAAAAATCAGAAATACAGAAGAAGCTGGGGACGCTCTCACAAAAATAGGAACACTCGGAGCTTCAAATATAAGCGGGATTAGTTTTGTAGTTGATGATTTAGAAGCTGTAAAAAAACAAGCAAGAGATGAAGCAATAGAAAATGCAAAGGCTGAAGCAAAAGAGCTCTCACGTTCTTTGGGACTAAAACTTGTTAAGATAGTAAACTTCTCAGAACAAGGAGATTATCCTATGTATTACGGTATGGGCGGAATGGAATCTAAAAATATATCAGTTGACATGGCAGTTGCGCAGTCTGCACCACAACTTCCAGTGGGTGAAAATGAGATAGTATCAAATGTCAGTATTACCTACGAGGTAAAATAGATTGCTAAAAAAATGGCTCAACAAAAACCCTTTTCAGGGTTTTTGTTTTTATATCTGGACATATTGACTATTTGTATATATAGGAGTATTATGTATATATATAAATCAGGACCCCAGGAGGGGTTTTTTAATACAAATTTATGAGTCTTATAACATATCTAAAAGATACAAGAGGGGAGTTGAAACACGTAAGTTGGCCAACAAAGAGTCAGTCAATCATTTTTACTATTGTTGTGGTTTTGATATCAATAGTCACAGCTTTTTTTCTAGGTTTTTTTGACTACATCCTACAACTCATTATTGAGAAGTTTGTTATCTAGTATCTTAAGAACTTTATAAACCTTATAAACTAAAACATATGTCACGACAACAAGTTCAAACTGGAAGAAATTGGTATGTGGTTCACACATACTCTGGATACGAGAACGCAGTTCAAAGAAACCTAAAACAAAGAATAGAATCTCTGGGAATGGAAGACAAAATCTTCAATGTTATTGTTCCAACAGAAAAGAAAATAAAAATAAAAGCAGGAAAAAGAGTAGAGGAGGATGAAAAGATATACCCTGGATACATTTTAGTAGATATGGTTGTAACAGAAGATTCTTGGTTCGTAGTCCGAAATACTCCGAGAGTTACTGGATTCGTTGGTTCAGGTGTTTACCCAGTTCCAATAGACAAAAAAGAAGTTGATGATTTGTTTGCTAGAATGAATACCAACACAGCTAAACACAAGATTGACTTGGTGATAAACGATGCCATCAAGATTGTTGACGGTCCGTTCAAAGATTTGGAGGGTAAGGTAAACGAGGTGGACGAGGAGAGAGGAAAAGTGAAGGTTCTGGTCGCTATGTTTGGACGGGAGACTCCGGTTGAGTTAGATTTTTTGCAAATTAAGAAAATTTAATTTCTTTTTCGCTGTATCTTTTTTAGAGTATGCTTCTTTTGTTGCTACAAAAAAGCTCTATTACTCGCCCGTCGGCTGTGGGGCCTCCAAAAAAGACGATAGCTCAACAAAATTAAATTCTTGCAATTTAGAGGTTTTTATATTAAAGTATCCACACACAAAATTATGGCAAAGAAAGTAACAAAAAAACTAAAATTGGTTATCCCAGCAGGGAAAGCTAACCCCGCTCCTCCAGTAGGACCTGCTTTGGGACAGGCAGGAGTTAACATTGGCGAATTCGTCAAGCAGTTTAACGATGCAACTAAAGAAATGATGGGAGATGTTGTGCCTGTAGAAATCTCTGTATACGAAGACAGAACATTTTCATTCGTTCTAAAGACCCCTCCAGCTTCAAATCTTATTTTGAAAGCTATTGGAAAAGAAAAAGGTTCAGGTAAAAATGCAGTTTCTAAAATCGGTACACTTACAAAAGCACAGGTAAAAGAGATAGCTGAGAAAAAAATGCCAGACCTAAACGCAAACGACGTTGAAGCGGCTATGAAAATAATAGAGGGTTCTGCACGAAGTATGGGCGTTGATGTGAAATAGGTAACATCAACGGACCTTGAGTATTTTGTAGTCAAAATGCAAAAGGTGTACTGCCCCTGTAAGGGGTTGATGTGAAATAATTTCAATATTTAGACAATCTTTAACGTCTAAAATAAAAAACTGTCTGGTCAGTGTACGATATGTACACCTCCAGCCAGTTTTTTATTTTATACGCGCGACATTGTTTTCTTTGGAGCATAGTGGCTTAGAAAACAAGAAGTACTCTTGTGGTGACCTTGTCTCAAATCTGAAAGTTATTAAACTTTATCTACAAACCTTTTCTTTTTGTTAAAAAATGCTAGGCTAGTTCGCAGAGGTGTTTGTATGAGAAAAACTGGAGCTCTGCCGAGTCAGATGATTCGACAGTTGGTTGAGAATGAAAATATCACAGATGCGGATGAAGTCAATGTTATGCCCGGCTCACTGGACCTTTCTATCACAGGAGAGGTTTATCGGGTTAACGGGGCTTTCCTGCCTTCTTTTAACGAAACGGTCTACCAGGCTGTAAAACGAGTAGGTGGACTAAAACTTCAGGGTGAAAAAGTAACTTTGGAAAAAGGAGTGTGCTATGTTCTTCGGTTGAATGAGCGCATCAGAAATTTTCCATCAGGAGTATACGCATACTGCAACCCCAAGTCATCAAGTGGACGAGTGGACGTTCATGTCCGTCTCTTGGTTGATAAACTGTCCCGGTACGATGCTGTGGAAAATGGTTATACGGGTCATATGTGGCTCTTGGTGGTCCCAAAGACTTTCCCTGTGATCGTTTCCCCAGGACTGTCTTTAAACCAGATGCGTTTTTTCAATCAAGACACTCGTTTTGACGAGCTGGAACTCGAGATGAACTTTAACGGACTTTTGTATGATTCCGACGGGATGCCTATTGGTTACAAAGACGTCAGGCATTCAGACGGTGATGGGTCGATTCTGCTGTCTCTCGGGCTCAGGTTTGGAGAAAATCCAGGGTTTGAAGCGATCGAAGGAGCAGAACCAATTGATCTAACACTCAAAGGTCACTATGACCCAAAGTATTACTTCAGAAAAGTCTCTGTTTTTGGTAATTCCATCACACTTAAATCTGGAAACTTTTACATTCTCTCCACAAAAGAGTATGTCAGTGTTCCTCCATGTCTTGCTTGTGAAATGGTTCCAATGGATGAACGCAGCGGGGACCTTCGTTCTCATTATGCAGGGTTCATTGATCCAGGTTGGGGGATGACTCAGCAAATTTCTGGCTTTGGGAGGACACTCACTCTTGAAGTTCGTTCTTTCGATAACGGGATTATTATTACTGATGGTCAGCCGATTGCAAAGATTCGGTATGAGCGGATGCAAAGTAATCCTGAGCTTCACTACGACGAGAAAGCTCCAACTTATGGCAATCAAGTTGGGCCAAAGTTGGGCAAACACTTTTCCGAGTGGAAGTAAAAATAAACCCCACGCAGTCAGCGACTGCGTGGGGATTTTTTTTAGAACTCTTTCTTGACGATGTCGTGCTTGCCTCGGATTGTGGACCATTCGTCCTCTGAGTTGTCACAATGCAAGGCCATTTGGGGAACACAGTTGGAAATGAAAGCTCCCATTTTCTGAGCAACTTTTCGCAAAGTTGGGTGAACAGCCTGTCCAGACCTGAGTTCAGCGATATAGACTGCTGACGGCAAACCTGCCGTTACATTGCAAAAAACATTGTAGCCCATTGCAATGTAGTACTGGCGGATTAAAGGATCGCTGATTTTCGCAATCCTTTTTTCCTGTGTTTTGAGAACTTGTTCAACTTCAACTTTTAGCTCATCAGGCATTGACTCAAGGTACCATTTGTTGAAACCACAGGTAGTGGTTAGTAGTGGCATGAGTTGAGTGCAACTTCTGTGTCTTTGCAAATCTCGAAAGGACCCAAAGTCCAACAAGAATAGAAAGTTGAATTTTCCATACTTATTGAACCAGTCAGGCAACTCTGTTTTTTCCGGTCTCATTGACAGGAGTTCAACTGCCTTATCACTCATACGTTCTTGAGCAATGTCAGTTGAACACTCAAAAGCCACAAATTCCATCCACTCGTAAAGGAGAGTTATCAAACCTGGTTCAAAGTAGGTTGTTTCCGAACACTCCTGCAAAAATGCATCCTGTTCAGGATACGATTTGAAGTTGAAACTATTCGGGTACTTTTCTTTGAGGTTTGCTAGCGTTGTCGACGCAATTACACGAACTTCGTGTAATGGATGAAAAGACAATTCCTTCAAGTGATCCCACGCTTGTCGAAGGTTCGTGTGCCAACCGACAAATGTGGTACATCCAGCCGGAAGAATTGATCGGGCGATATCAAAGGCTTTTGCTTTGATTGCCTTTCCGTATGCTGTCGGATTATCCGTTTCGAGCATAGGGTATTTCATTGTCAGATACGGAATGAGTGTTGTCAGAACTTTTGAGTAGAGAGTCATCCAAGTTTTTTGGATTTCCTCACCCTCGCTTGTTCCAAGTGGATTCAATACCGGCATCTCAGTCATATCCAGGTAGCGAGTAGATGCTTCTTGTCCGTTGTACAACGGATTGTGTTGAATGGCTTTGGCAGCCAACATTGAAACATACTCGGCGCAGATGGTAGTTGAACCACAGTCGCCGATGGATTTGTGTCCATACCCAACATAGTACTGAGACATAAACTTTTCAGCCCCGACCCTAACAACTCGTTCTCGGTGAATCCGGACGGATTGGGGGTCTCGCGAATACAAGGCCAAAATCATCGCAGTCGCTTCCGGCGGCATGTCATCAAAGACAACAATGTCTAGTTTTTGGTTTTCCGAGTCATTCATCGTCATATCAAAGATCTCCTGTTCAGAAAGGGTTGTCCTTTCTTTCTGCATCTATTTCTACTCTTTTTGGTAATATTGTCAATTGACTATTTATTTTCAAAACAGTATTCTTTTTTTGGAGGGCAAAATGCTACAAGGTCAGTTTATTGTGATTGAAGGAGGTGATGGGGCTGGTAAAACAACCTTCATCAACTTTCTCAAAGAAAAACATCCAAGGTTAGTTTTTTCAAGGGAACCTGGGGTGCAAGGGCTGAGTCAGAAAATCCGCGAGATCGTTCTTTCGCCAGAAGCTAAAGAAGCGGATCCTCTGGCTATGTTCCATCTTTTTTGGGCTTCTCGGGCTCAAAACATGGCTTCGGTTGTTTTGCCAGCTCTTCGGACCGGTAAGGTTGTGATTTCTGACCGATTTGACGCTTCAACCTATGCGTATCAGATTGGTGAAAATCCACAGCTTGAAGAACTCTTTTGGAAAACTAGAGCAGTATGTCTTCAGGATGTTGTTCCGGTCTACCTCAACTTTGATGTCTCAATCGAGGTTGCCGAAAAGAGGATGAGCACAAGAGGAGGTATGAATCACTTTGATTTGCGAAGTGATGACTACAGGAAAAAGGTTTCAAACTTGTACCAAAAGTTCTTTGCAACTGAAGGTGTTAGGTCTGTCGGTGTCAATGCCGACTTACCAGAAAACGAGATGGTGGAACACGCTTACCATCTTCTTCTTGTGTTGTTGGGTTCTACAAACTCAAACCCGGTGCTGTGACAAGCATCGGGTTTTTATTTATCCCTTTAAAAACCAGCAGGTCAATGTTATTATAACTTTATGATTCTCAAATTTAAAAAACTATATCCAGACTCAAAGCTTCCGACATATGCGACTTCAGGCGATGCTGGTATGGATATGTATGCATATGAGACCGTTACTATACACCCAGGCGAGGTTGTAAAAGTTAGAAGCGGGATTTCTATGGAAATACCAGAAGGGTTTGCCGGGCTTATATGGGATAAAAGCGGCTTGTCTATGAATCACAGAATCAAATCTCTTGGAGGTGTTATAGATTCAGGTTTTAGAGGAGAGTCAATGTTTGGACTAATAAACCTTGGTACCGAAGCTTACACAATTGAGAAAGGTCACAAGGTTGTTCAAATGTTGATACAAAAAGTAGAGCATGTTGAGATAGTTGAAACAGAGGAATTGTCAGAGTCGGAAAGAGGTGCTGGAGGGTTTGGAAGTACGGGGAAATAAAACAATTTTAAATTTAAAATTTTAAATTTAAAATTAAAACAACCTAATGAATACAAAAAAGGAAATATTAAATTCAATAAAAGAGATTCTCACTAGTTTTGGAGTAAATAGTTCACATGTGGTTTTAACCAACCCAACCCATATAGAACTAGGGGACTACACCAGCAATGTTGCTATGGCTCATGCAAAGGAGCTCGGCAGAAAACCACTTGACCTTGCGCTAGAAATAAAAGAGAGTCTGGTTGCCAAACAAATGCGACACATAACTCGCATAGACGTTATCGCCCCGGGATTTATCAACTTCTTTCTTGACGAGCATTATTTTGGAAACAATGTAGGAGAAATTTTGAATAATAAAGAACATGGAAAAGCAGAAACTTATTCTGAAAAGACTTTTGTTATAGAGCATACTCAACCAAACCCTTTCAAAGAGTTCCACATAGGGCATTTGATGAACAACACGATAGGAGAAGCCGTTTCAAGAATAGTTAAAGAAAACGGAGCAAAGGTTCATTCCTGTACATATCATGGTGATGTGGGACTACATGTTGCAAAAGCTATCTGGGCAATACAAAAAGATGTTCCTGCGAAGGACGCATATGCCGAGGGACACAAAGCATTTGAAGGCGATGCAGATGCCAAAAAAGAAATAACAGATATAAACAAGCAGATTTATAGCAAAAGCGATAAGGAGATAAATAAAATATACAATAACGGCAGAACCGAATCATTTAACTTTTTTGAATCAATGTACAAAAGGTTGGACAGCCATTTTGACGAACATTTTTATGAAAGTCAGTCTGGGGAAGTTGGACAAAAAATAATTTTAGAGAATGTTGGAAAAGTTTTTGATACAGGTGAAAACGGAGCTGTTATTTTCAAAGGTGAAAATTTTGGTTTACACACAAGAGTATTTTTAAACTCCGAAGGTCTACCTACATATGAAGCCAAAGAAGTTGGTCTAGCACAAATCAAAAAAGAAAAATGGCAATACGACCAGTCCATAACAATAACAGCCAACGAACAAGACGCCTTTTTTGATGTTGTAGAAGTTGCTATCGGTCAGGTTTTCCCAGAGCTTAATGACAAACTAAAACATCTCTCGCACGGGATGTTGAAACTTCCATCTGGAAAAATGTCGTCCCGTACTGGCTCTGTTATACCAGCAGAGAAAATGATAGACGATACAAAAGAAAAAGTTTTAGAAAAAATGAATTCCAACCAAATTGGAAGCTCGGCTTCCAAGTTGGAAGATATTGCAGAAATGGTAGCGATAGGTGCAATAAAATATTCTATATTACGACAAGCGATAGGAGGGGATATTATTTTTGATTTTGAAAAGTCACTTTCTTTTGAAGGGGATTCTGGTCCGTATTTACAATACAGCGCGGTTCGAGCCAACTCCGTACTCAAGCGGGCGCAATTTTCAATTTCTAATTTTCAATTTTCAATTCCAGAAAATTGGAAAACAACAAACTTAGAAAAACTTTTGGAAAGATATCCAGAGGTAGTAGAAAGAGCGGGGACTGAATACGCTCCGCATTATATCGTGACATATCTAACAGAGTTAGCAGGGGAGTTTAACTCGTTTTATGCAAGCAACAAAATACTAGATGTAAGTGATACAACTTCCCCATACAAACTATCTATAACAAAAGCTTTTGTCCAAACAATAACAAACGGTTTAGATCTGCTCGGAATCAAAGTTCCATCGGAGATGTAGTTGTGAAGGTCCGACCTTCACTGATTTTAAAAAAAGCCCTAAATTAAGGTTCTTTTTCTAATAAAAATTCGTTTTAATATATTTTCTTGACAAATATATATAAATATGATATGATTTAGATAGACAGTCCTGCTGAATGGCCCCTTGGGGAATTAGGACTTTTTAGCCAGTGAGGCAGGCGGTTGCCTGTATGCTCTGCAAATCCATTTTGGAACTGGTCAGGAGTCCTATTTTGAGGGAAACTATGAGCTTGATTGAAAAAACCTGGAAGACAGCCATCACCTTCTTCGCCACGGCGAAGAAGGGAGGGATGAAGTGGTATGGCATAGTGCCATACCACTGGCATCTCAGGGATGTGGCAACGTTATGTTCTACGCTTTTTCCTCATCTGGGGGACGAGGCAGTTGCATTGGCCATTCTCCACGACAACGTGGAGGAAGGTGACGGAGGACTCCGAAAGTTGGGGTTCTCCGAGAGGTTGGTGGCAGGCGTAGAAGCGCTTGCAATCGATTTGGACGAGGTGTCCACCGCCATCGAGGGTTACGAAGCGATTCGTAGCCACGGCGAGTTGGCGATTGCCGTAAAACTGGCGGATCGGGTGGCAAATTGTACCCGATGTTTGACCGGTTGGGTGGTCTCGTTTGACTACCTTGAGAAGGAAAGTTGGGCACTGGATTTTCTCAGCCGGGTTGGACTCGTGGTCCAGTCGGAGGCAGAGAAGTGTGGAGGGAATGCTGAATATCTGAAAGGGTATCACAACTCCTACCCACGATTCAGGAACGAGCTTTACCTAGCATCGAAATGCCTAGGGGAAGCTCATTCACAAGTGTGGTTGGTTCTTGACCACATCCACACTTACATCGAGTAGAGTAAACACAAACCCCCGCGCCACTTTCAAGTGTCGCGGGGGATTCTTTTCATGGGTCTATTTTAGAAGGTTTTAATATTTTTTAAATATGTGTTATGCTAAAATACATAAGCATTGAAGGAACTAATCACTCCTTTACCCATCCAGTTGGATTTAGGGTGAGCTTTGGGAAGAGAGGTTCAGCACGCCCTGCTTCGCGCAAGGGTACGCAGGACAAGTAGAACCCAGCGGGTATGCCCGTTATAGCTGTAATGAGAAGTCCTGCTTCGCTAAAACTACGCAGGATAAGACAAGGTGGTACCACGAGAAACTCGTCCTTGTATAACAACTATTTTGTTATACGCGGACGGGTTTTTATTTTTTACTAAAACTTAAAATACATATGGAAGAAAAAGAAAAATTACAAAAAAGTGAAGTAGCTCTAAAAGAAGAAACTGTTTTGGAGTTTTGGCAGAAGAACGATATTTTCAAAAAGACTTTGGAAAAAGAATCTCCAAAAGGTGATTTTGTTTTCTATGAAGGTCCTCCGACTGCCAACGCAAAGCCAGCCCTGCATCACCTAGAGTCCAGAGCCTTCAAAGATATAATTCCTCGGTACAAAACTATGCAAGGTTTTTCTGTGCGTAGAAAAGCTGGGTGGGATACTCACGGATTGCCTGTGGAATTACAGATAGAAAAAAAGCTTGGACTTACTTCAAAAAAAGACATAGAACAATTCGGGGTAGAGAAGTTTAACCGAGAGTGTAAAGAAAGCGTATTTCAATATATTTCTGATTGGGAAAAGTTTACAGACCGTATTGGATATTGGGTAAACAAAGATGATGCGTACTATACCTTTGATACGGATTATATGGAGTCGGTTTGGAGCATTTTGAAAACAGTAAACAATAAAGGTTTGTTGTACAAAGACTACAAAGTTCTGCCATGGTGTCCGCGATGTGGAACGGCCCTTTCTTCTCATGAGTTAGCACAGGGATATCAGGATGATAAAGATCTTTCTGTAACTGCAAAATTTAAAGTTATAGGTCAAGAAAACACTTTTATATTGGCGTGGACAACTACTCCTTGGACTCTTCCTGGAAACGTAGCTTTGGCTGTCGGTAACGATATAGATTATGTTGAAGTAAAGGTTAATGGAGAAGTGTTGGTTTTGGCAAAGGATTTGGTCGCTCAACTCCCAGAAGGATATGAAATAATAGCAGAGCATAAAGGAAGTGAAATGGTGGGGATGGAATACGAGCCATTGTATCCTTCTTTCAAAAATAAATTTGAAGACAAAGACAAAACAGCTTTTGAAAAATCCTACAAAGTATATGTTGCGGATTTTGTGACGACTACAGACGGAACAGGTATCGTGCACACCGCTGTTATGTATGGACAGGACGACTTTGAGTTGGGAACGAAACTAGGGTTGCCAAAATTTCACCTCGTCAAAGAAGACGGACATTTTCTAGATGATATGGGTTTTTTGTCGGAACGGTTTGTGAAAGACGAAGAGGTTGCGATAGATATTATAAAAGATTTGGCGAACAGAAAAGAAGGTTCACTGCTTTTCAAAAAAGAAAAATACGAACACTCCTATCCGCATTGTTGGAGATGTAAAACAGCTCTTATCTACTATGCCCGGGATTCTTGGTATATAAAAATGTCTAGTTTGAGAGATGAATTGGTAAAAGAAAATGAAGGCATAAACTGGGAACCAGCCCATATTAAAGATGGAAGGTTTGGTGAATGGCTCCGAGAGATAAAAGACTGGGCAATAAGCCGGGAGCGGTATTGGGGAACACCTCTGCCTATTTGGGAAAACAAGGATGGAGAAAGAAAAGTTCTGGGCTCAATAGATGATTTGAAAACATATTCCAAAAAATCTGGAAATAAGTATTTTGTGATGCGACATGGTGAGTCAGTGGGTAACACAAAACAGGTTTGGAGTACTCATGTAGACAACAAGGATCCTCTAACAGAAAGAGGAGTAGAAATGGCAAAAGCTACTGCAGAAACATTGAAGGATTCAGGAATTGATTTAATAATCACATCTCCATTTGAAAGAACAAAAGAAACCGCTCATATAGTAGCTCAGGTTCTAGGGCTGTCTCCAGAGTTGGTTTTGGAGGATAGTGCTATGTCTGAATGGAAAGCAGGGGAAGAGTTTGAAGGTAAAGATATGGAAAGCTATTTTCAAACTAGAAACAAACAAAGCGATAGATATGGTTTTAAAACAGAGGACGGAGAATCCTATAACGATGTCTTGAAGAGGTCAGGGGAGTTTATATACGGAATAGAAAAAAAATACAGCGGTAAAACTATTCTAATCGTTTCTCACGGAGCTGTTACTCGAGGCCTATGTCTGGTTTCAGATGGATATTCTAAAAACAAACTTTTTGTTCATACCAGAAATTTCAAAAACTTTGGTAATGCCGAAGTAAGAAGTTTGGATTTTGTTCCACTTCCTCACAACGAAAACTATGAATTGGATTTGCACAAGCCATACATAGACCAAATAGAGCTTATGGACGAGCAAGGAAATCCTTTGAAAAGAGTCAAAGAGGTGATGGATGTCTGGTTTGATTCCGGAGCGATGCCTTTTGCGCAAGACCATTATCCTTTTACTTCGGACAAACTTCTATATCCAGCGGATTTTATTTCTGAGGCGATTGACCAGACTCGTGGGTGGTTTTATACATTGCATGCTATCGGAGTTCTTATGGGTAAAGGTAAGGCATATAAAAATGTTATTTGCCTCGGGCACATATTGGACAAAGAGGGTAAAAAGATGAGTAAGTCAGTTGGTAATATTCTTGACCCATGGGATTTGATGAACAAATACGGAGTGGATGCTTTGCGACTCTGGATGTATTCAGTCAACAACCCGGGGGATTCAAAAAACTTTGATGAAAAAACTGTGGATGAAATAACCAAAAAAGTTTTCAATCCAATAACAAACATTTTGTCTTTTTACAAAATGTACAATGATGGTTCTATAAAACCAAGTAACGAAAGCCAGCATGTGTTGGACAGGTGGATTTTGTCTCGCCTAAACGAGGTTCTAGTAACAGGAACAAAAAACTTAGATGCGTTTAAAGTTTTTGATTCGGCTCGTTCTGTGAGGGATTTTGTAAATGATTTTTCTACTTGGTATGTTCGTCGTTCACGAGACAGGTTTAAGTCGGACAACCAAAAAGAAAAAACTGAGGCACTTTCTACAACAGGCTTTGTGTTAATAGAGCTTATGAAATATATGGCGCCGTTCACTCCATTTTTTGCAGAAGATATATATAAACAACTTCACACAGAAGACATGGAAGAAAGTGTGCATTTGTGTAGTTGGCCAACAGCGGGTGTTGTAGATATTGATTTACAGCAACAAATGGAGGATGTGCGAGCTACTGTTACTGGAGCTTTGGAGTTGCGACAGAAAAGCGGGCATAAAGTCAGGCAACCTCTACAGTCTCTTGTGGTGGATAAAAGTTTTACGGAAGACTTGTTAGATATAATTGCTGACGAAGTAAACGTAAAACAAGTTTCTGTGGGCGATACCTTGAAGCTAGATACAAACCTAACAGAAGAGTTGAAAAACGAGGGTGCGTCTCGGGATATTATCCGCGGAATACAGGATTTGAGAAAGAAAGAAAACCTAACTCCAGACCAGCGCATACAGCTTGTTGTCTGTGCTGGAGAAAAAATAAAAGAAGTTATAGACTCTTACAAAGACTTCATCTCTGCGCCTACAGGAGTCAAAGAGATAACATATTCAAATGAGATGCAAAAAAATGTTGCAGTGTTGGATTCAGGAGAGCTATCAATATCTATAATTATTTAATTTTAAATTGGTCATTTGTTTAGAAATTAGAACAACCGTGCGAAGCCGAGCAATGGTCGTATAACCAACTAGAAATTATTTTTCATGTCCTACCACATCTACACCACAGACGGGATTATCTTGAAACGCACAGGAAGTGGGGAGGCGGATATCTACGTACACATACTTACTAGAGATTTGGGACTTATATTGGCCGGAGCTAGATCAGCACGACTTTCTGTCTCCAAACTTCGTCCAGCACTCCAAGAGTATTCTCGTGTCAAAGTTTCTCTTATTAAATCAAAAAGTGGATGGAAAATAACAAATGTGGCAGAAAGTGAAAACCTTTTCTTTTCTGGTCCTGTACACTCAAGAAGATTACTCGTTCAAGTGTCGGTGGTGTTGGTAAAGATGATTGTCGGTGAATATCCACAAAAGGACATATATGAACTCATAGACCGTAGCTTTAGTTTTTTAAAGAAAGTGGATGAAGAGGATTTACCAAACTTGGAAGTTCTTACGGTACTTCGTGTACTTCATCGTCTGGGATATGTAGAAGGTGGACTATTAGTGAATAGGTTTTTGCAGGATAGTGAATTCAATAAACAAATTTTAACTGAAGTGGTTGAGAGTAAGAAAGAAATAGTTTCTGTCATTAACAAAGCGTTAAAGGAAAGTCAGCTGTAGTCTCCATCCTGGATTGTGTTATAATTGGAAAATGGATTTGGAAAAAAGTAGTATCGAGAGACTCAAAAGAACCCTGTACTCCAGAGATGAGAGTACGGTTCCCAAAGAAAAACACACACCTGTTTCTTCTATTGAAAATAGTGTAAAAACAGACTGGGGCACCAACGCTTCATTCGGTTTAGAAAAAGAACCAATAATGGCAAAAACAAACAACTCCTTTTTTCATAAATTTTTAGGCATCTCCGCCGCTTTTTTTGTTGTGTCTTTGGGCATTGCCGCATTTATGTTTTATGGGGGACTTAACACAATATCATCTAGTAACTTGGATATAAAAATAACCGCTCCAACGATAGTTTCTTCTGGTGAAGAGATGGTTATAGGTTTGTCAGTAGTAAACGAAAACCCAACAGAGATACAAGATGTAAATTTGTTCGTTACCTACCCCAACGGCTCAAGAGAAGTTTCAAACAACACTCCTCTGACTTTCGAAAAAATACCATTGGGCAATATAAAGAGTGGAGAAAGCAAAGATTACGCAGTAAGGTCTTTAATTTCTGGAGAAAAAGGTGCAGTCAGAAGTTTCATGCTTAGAGTTGAATACAAAGTTGTAGGATCAAACGCCACTTTTTCAAAAGAAAAACCATACGAAGTTGTGATAGGTTCTTCCCCAGTTATTCTGGAATTGTCTTATCCAAAAGAAGTTAGTTCTGGACAAGAAATAACTATTTCGGTAGACATCACCACAAACTCAGCTTCAGTTATACAAGATGCGGTCATGAAAGTGGAATTCCCGTATGGCTTTACTTACAAAACATCAAACATAAAACCAGCCAGAGATTCGGTATGGAGTATAGGAGATTTAAAAAATGGAGAGAAGAAAACAGTCACTATTACGGGCTCTTTGGTGGGACAAAACAACGAGGAGCGTTCTTTCCAGGTATCTTTGGGAACAGAGAGTTCCGAATCAGTGTTTGATTTCGACACCACACTTGTTGCAGACGTTGCGACCATTGGTATTAGAAAATCATTCTTCGACCTTGCTGTTTCTTCTGGAAATAACAATATTGGAAAGATAGGGCAGTCTGCTTCTGTTAACATAGACTGGCAGAATACACTTCCAGACAAGATAATCAACACCAAAATAACAGCTAAAGTTTCTGGAAACATTTTAAACAGAAGCTCTGTCTCGGCTTCAAACAACGGCTATTATGAGTCATTGACCGGTTCTGTTATTTGGGACAAAAACAATCTTTCCAAATTAGAAACATTAAATCCGGGTGACACTGGACAAGTTTCTATATCTTTGTCAGCGATAGAAAATCTAACAAGTTTGCTTGGAGTCGAGAATCCTCATGTGGATGTAGTGGTTATGGTTGAAGGAAGTAGATCTGGGATAGAAACTGGTAATATTTTCTCAGAAGAAAAGATAACTATAAAATTTCCAACAACTTTAGGATTTACTTCTAAAACATTCCGATCAGGAGTTCCTTTGGTAACATCTGGCCCGATACCTCCAAAAGCTGATACAGAAACAACTTATGTTATTGGGTGGACCTTAACCAATACAACAAATAATGTGGAAAATACAACAGTTTCAACAACCCTCCCTTTAGGAGTCGTGTGGAAAGGTGAGGTTTCTCCAAATGTTGAGAAAGTAACTTACGACGAAGGTTCTAGGGCGGTATATTGGAATGTAGGAAATGTGAGCAGGGGAGCTGGTTTTCAATACTCTCCCAAAACGGTGTATTTCAAAGTGGGTATAATTCCTAGTTTGAGCCAAGTCGGTTCTACCCCCGCACTATTGCTCCAAACCAACGCTTCCGCAGAAGACAGTTATACAAAAACTCCAATTAACATAGGTGCGCCGTCTGCAACCACAGCCTTTACTGACCCAAACTACAAAACTTCCGACGGAACAGTTATAAAATAATATTTGGCTAAAAACACAAGAAAAGGTAGTATACATCATATGGAAAAACATGACTTAATGGAAAAAATAGTCTCTTTATGTAAAAGACGCGGTTTCGTCTTTCAAGGATCTGAAATTTATGGAGGATTGGCTGGTGTGTATGACTACGGTCACTATGGACAAGAGTTGGCTCACAATATAAAAGAGTTGTGGTGGAAGCATTTTGTAAAAAGCCAAGAAAATATTTTTGGTATCTCCACATCAACATTAATGCCAGAAGTGGTATGGAAAGCGTCAGGACATTTGTCAGGCTTTACTGATCCATTGATTGAATGTGAAAAATGCCATCACCGCTTTCGGTTTGACCATCTGGAGGATAAAAACAAATGCCCTGATTGTGGTGGAAAATTAGGTGAAGAGAAAAAATTTAACCTGATGTTTCCCGTTTCTATGGGTAGCTCCGGCGACAGCATCGCATATTTGAGAGGAGAAATAGCCCCAGGTATGTTTCTAAATTTTAGAAATGTGCTGGACACAATGCGTCCAGACTTACCATTCGGTATCGCACAAATAGGCAAAGCCTATAGAAACGAAATAGCACCTAGGGATTTTCTATTTAGAGTACGAGAATTCGATTTGATGGAGTTCGAATATTTTGTTCGGGAGGCTGACTGGGAAAAATACTTTGAAATGTGGAGAGTTGAAATGTGGAATTGGGTCAAAGCTGTCGGTATAGATGCAGAAAAAGTTCACGAGTTGGAAGTGGGAAAGGAAGACAGAGCTCATTACTCAAAACGAACAATAGATTTTGAATTTGATTATCCTTTCGGAAAAAAAGAGTTATACGGTCTCGCATATAGAGGGGATTATGACCTAAAAAAACATTCAACTGAATCTGGAACAGATTTGTCTTTTTTTGATGAAGAAAATAAAGAAAGATTTACCCCACATGTTATAGAACCTTCTTTTGGTCACGGCAGAACAATGTTGGCCGTTCTAGTTTCTGCATACAAAGAAGAAGAAAAGGATGGAGAGATAAGAAGTTACTTAGCTTTCAAACCTAGTGTTGCCCCGGTCAAAATAGCCGTATTTCCTCTACTGAAAAACAAACCTCAGTTGGTAGAAAAGGCCAGAGAAATATACGCACGTTTGAAAAAAGAGTTCGGTGCTGTAGAGTTTGACGACAACGGAAACATTGGTAAAAGATATAGGAGACAAGACGAAATAGGAACTCCTTGGTGTGTTACTGTGGACTTTGAAACTATTGAAAAAGATGCAGGTGTTACTGTACGCGATAGAGACACTGGAGAACAAAAAAGAATGAACATAGAAGAGTTGATTGCTTTTATTAAATCTAACATCTAGCCATGCAATATAAAAAATCCATCCTAGACACAGGTTTAACTGTTATAACTATTCCAATAAAAAATAGCCCAAGTGTGTCTGTCATGACTTTAGTGAAAACAGGTTCAGAATTTGAGAACAAAGAACAGAACGGAATATCGCATTTTCTAGAACATATGTGTTTCAAAGGCACAGAGAAAAGATTAAAACCAGTCGATATTGCCATAGAAACAGACAGTATGGGGTCTCGTTCAAATGCATTTACGTCTACAGAATGGACAAATTATTATATAAAGAGCCATTCAAAACATTTGGATACAGTGTTGGATATAGTATCTGATATTTACCTAAATTCAACACTTCCAGAAGTTGAAATAAACAAAGAACGAGGAGTGATTATAGAAGAAATAAATATGTACGAGGACTATTTACCAGCCAAAGTTCAGTACCTTCTTATGGAGCTTATGTACGGCGACCAGCCAGCAGGGAGAAACATAATCGGTCCAAAAGAAAATATTCGAGCAATTTCTAAATCTGACTTTTTAGAGTATAGAAACAAACACTATGTAGCTTCTGCAACAACTGTGGTTGTCGCGGGTGATTTTGATGAAACGAATACAATCTCTAAAATAGAAAAACTTTTTTCTGGAATTTCTCAGGGCGCCAAACTACCAAAAGAAAAGGTGATAGAAAAACAGACAGAACCAGCTATAAAAGTGTACACAAAAGAATCTGATCAGACACATATTACTTTAGCAGTCAGAACTTTTGATGTATACGACCCACGCAACATCACTTTAAAGGTTTTGGTCTCTGTGTTGGGTGGGGGAATGAGTGGAAGGTTGTGGAGAAAACTTCGTGAAGAAATGGGAGCTTGTTACTATGTGCATGCTCAAACGGAAGAAGCTACTGATCATGGTTTCTTGGTTATATCATCTGGTATAGACATAGAAAGGATAGAGGAGATTACTAGAGCTGTACTAGGTGAGCTTAACAGTCTTAAAAATGAAGTTGTGTCAGATGAAGAACTAAAAAAAGCAAAAGAATATGCAGTAGGAAATATGTATTTGGATTTGGAATCTTCGGATTCAGTAGCTCTGTACTACGCAAAACAAGATGCCATGAATGAAGAAATGATTACTCCAGACGAACTTGCCGAAAAAATGCAACAAGTAACAGCAGTAGATATTCAAAGTTTGGCAAAGGACATTTTTACAAATAAGGGTTTGAATATGGCAATAGTGGGGAACATAAAAGATGTTTCTAAAGTGGCAGAAATTCTCCTTTTCTAAGTTTTTTACAAACAGTAGTGGGGGTGCTACTATTGGGGTATGCCTGAAATCAAGGACAGTGTGATTAGTATAAGTCTAGGAACTATAACAAAAGCAATAATATTAGTGCTATTTTTCGCTTTGTTATTTGTTTTAAAAGATTTATTACTAGTACTTCTTATGTCTGTGGTCATTGCTTCTGCTGTGGAGCCGGGGACGCAATGGTTTGTCAAAAGAAAAGTTCCGCGACTGTTTGCTGTCATACTGATATATCTTCTGGTGGCACTATGTTTACTTGGTGCAATATTTTTCCTACTCATTCCTTTGTTATCTGAATCCGGAGACTTTCTAAGAAACTTTCCATTATATTTTAACTCCGATTCAGTTTCCAACACAACTAACGGAGAAGGTTCAATAGTGTCCGACTCTATTAGTGGGCTAGCAAGTAACCTAAATTTTGAAAAAATAACATTGCAAATAAATTCAGTTATAGCTGGAATATATTCAAACACTTTCGCAACTCTGGCTGTTGTTTTCGGAGGAATACTTAGTTTTATTTTAACTATTATTCTTTCTTTTTATCTTGCAGTAGAGGAAGACGGTGTGACCAAGTTTTTAAAAGCAATAACCACAATCAAGCATGAGAATTACGTTGTGTCACTTTGGAAAAGGTCCCAAAAAAAAATAGGACTTTGGATGCAAGGACAACTCGTTTTGGCAGTGATTATTGGTATGTTGGTGTATCTTGGGCTCACACTTCTAAGTGTTCCAAACGCGCTTCTTCTTGCTGTTTTGGCCGCAGCTTTTGAGATTATTCCACTTTTTGGTCCTATTTTAGCTTCTATCCCTGCTATTATGATTGCTTTTGTCTCAGGAGGACTTCCTTTAGCTTCTATTGTTATTGGTCTTTATATAATAGTGCATCAGTTTGAAAACCAGCTCATATATCCACTTGTGGTGAAAAAAGTTGTTGGTGTTTCTCCGATAGTTTCTATTGTGGCTCTCGCGGCAGGATGGCAGTTGGCTGGTTTTACGGGTATAGTTCTTGCTGTTCCAGTGGCAGCTATCGTAATTGAATTTTTCAATGATTTTGAAAAAGACAAAATAGAGAAAATGGAAAGGATGCTAAATACTCAATAAAATTTTATTTATAAATTATGTCTAAAAGTTTTTATATAACTAGTCCAATATTTTACCCTAATGGAAACCTACATATGGGTCATGCATATACTATGACTCTGTGTGATATTTTAACTCGAGTCCACAAATTACAAAATGAAGACACTTATTTTCTAACAGGTTCAGATGATAATACGGGTAAAATACTTAAAATTGCGGAAGAAAAAGGAGAGAGTATTACAGAATATTTGAGCAGCGTTAAAAAAGGCTTTGAAGGTCTGTATTCTTCTTTGGACATTAACTACGATCAGTTTATCTCTACTAGTGATAAGGATAGGCATTGGCCAGGGGCAGTAGCTCTTTGGAACAGGCTTTTGTCATCAGGCGATATATACAAATCAAAATACGAGGGCTTGTATTGTGTTGGCTGTGAAGCTTTTTATACGGAGAAGGATTCTGTTGACTCAAAATGCCCAGTCCATCTGACTCTTCTAGATAAAATTGAAGAAGAAAATTATTTTTTCAAATTATCAAAATATACTGAAATAATAAAACAAAAAATATCTAGCGACGAGTTGCTGATAGTTCCAAACACTAGAAAAAATGAAATACTTGCATTACTAGAAAGAGGATTAGAAGATGTGAGTTTTTCTAGGCCAATAAAAAATGTTCCGCACGGAATTCCTGTTCCAGGTGACGAATCCCAAGTAATATATGTTTGGTGTGATGCTTTGGTAAACTATATCTCAGCTCTGGGTTTTGGAAATGACCACGACGAACTTTTTAAAAAGTTTTGGCCAGCCAGTGTGCATATAGTAGGTAAAGACATTATCCGTTTTCATGCAGCTATTTGGCCAGCAATGTTGTTGTCGGCTGGACTTACTTTACCGAAATCTATTTTAGTTCACGGAATGATTACTTCTGGAGGTCATAAAATGTCAAAATCCTTAGGTAATGTTATTGACCCTGTAGAACTTATAAATTCTTATGGGAAAGATGCTGTTCGGTACTATATTGCAAGAGAGATATCTCCTTTTGAGGATGGAGATTTAACAATGGATAGATTCAAGGATTCATACAATGCAAACTTGGCAAACGGGATAGGAAACCTGGTTTCCAGAATAATGAAGATGTCCAGTGACAACTTAACCTCACCAGTTGATATTGTAGAGTTTGAGGATATGGAAGAATATTTTGGTTTTTATGAAAGATTTGAAATAGACAAAGCTGCCGACTACGTTTGGAGTAAAATTGGTGAGTTAGATTCATATATTCAAACGAACCAGCCTTTCAAAGTAGTAAAAACAGATAAAATTGCTGGAGAAAAAATGATAACTGAGTTGGTTACTCGATTGTACTCCATTGCTAAGATGTTGAGCCCGATACTTCCAGAAACTTCAGCAAAAATAATAGAACTAGTAAAAGCAAACAAAACTCCAATAACTCCTCTATTTATTCGTAAGGATTAATTGAGTATTAAAACATTGAAAATTGTTTAGAAATTAAAAATTACCCATATGACTTTCAACCAATTCGACATCCACTCCCACATATATTTCAAGGATTATGATTCTGACAGAGAACAAGAAATCCAAAAGATGAAAGATGCAAACATAGGCACTATATCTGTAGGTGTAGATTTTGAAACTAGCAAAGTATGTGTTGACCTAGCAGAAAAACACAGCAACCTTTTTGCCTGCATCGGACAACATCCAGGAGATCTAACTCAAGATTCAGTTTTTGATAGTAGGTTGGAGGAGTTGGGGAATTATCCAAAAGTCGTAGCTATTGGGGAGACAGGTTTAGACTATTTTAGAATGGATCCAAGCGACACTGCCTTGAAATCAATCCAGAAAACAATATTTGAGTATCATATAGATCTCGCACTCTCTCTCGACAAACCACTGATGCTTCATATACGCAGCAGCAAGGGCACTATGGATGCATATCTAGATGCACTAGAGATATTAGAGCATCACTCTAAAACTTCAGGTGGAAAGCTCAAAGGCAATGCACATTTTTTTGCAGGTGATACGGGCATTCTTAACAGATTTTTAGATATAGGTTTTACAGTATCTTTTACCGGAGTTATTACGTTTACGCACGACTACGACGAGTTTATTGCAAATACCCCAATAGATATGATTATGGTTGAGACAGACTCTCCGTTCCTAGCACCTCATCCGTACAGAGGACAAAGAAATAGTCCTTACTATATAGACAAGGTTGTGGAGCGAATATCCGAGATAAAACAACTATCTCTTGAAGAGACAAAAAAAGCATTACTCGGTAACGTTTTTAGGGTTTTTGGAATTTAACCTTCTTTTCGGCAATCACCCTCCAAAAGCATGAAGAATGTAAGGTATTGATTATATACATCTTTTGTGATAATCTGAGCCTCATGGAAACAGAAAAAATACAAGAAAAAGGGGAGAACATGACAGTATACGAAGTGTCATATTTACTCCTTCCGTCCCTTGCTGTAGAGCAAGTTCCTGCCAAAGCATCATCTTTTAAAGAGATGGTGAGCAAGGCAGGCGGTGAGTTGATTTCCGATGAGGACGCAGTCCTTATCGACCTCGCTTACCCTATGACAAAGGTGGTTTCAACTGTTAGACACAAAGTAAATAAAGCTTACTTTGGATGGATAAAGTTCGGAATACCACTTGAGTCAGAGGCTGATACAAAAGGGATTGAAGCTGTAAAGAAAGGCTTTGATACTGACAATGATGTCCTTAGACATTTAATTATTAAAACAGTGCGAGAAAATACTCTTATCAACGGTAAAATGAAGTTGGTAAAAGAGGAGAAAATGAGAATAGACAATGACGCAGAAGAAGTTGTTGCGGATGCCGTAGAAGACGTAGTGGTGGAGGAGAAAGTCGAAGAGGTTGTGGTATAGGTTTTATAAACTTTATAACTTACCCATATGTATTTAAACAAAGCGATGTTGATAGGGAACCTAACCCGAGATCCTGAGGTTAAGGCATTACCTTCCGGCATAAAAGTAGCAAGTTTCTCTTTAGCGACTAACCGAGTCTGGAAAGACAAAAACGGAGTGAAGCAAGAGAATGTTGATTATCACAACGTAGTTGTGTTCGGTAAACAAGCAGATATCGTTAGTCAGTATATGAAAAAAGGAAGTTCTATTTTAGTTGAGGGTAGAATGCAAACAAGAAGCTGGGACGACGCTACTGGAGTCAAAAAATATAGAACAGAAGTCATCGCAGACAGAATTCAGTTTGGTCCTAAAAAAGAGGGTGGTAACACTGGGTATAGCGAAAATACTCCAGCTAGTAGTGCTCCAAAAACAGCAGACGACAAAGGGTTGGATACTATAGAGTATCCGGAAGAGGAGATTAACCCAGAGGACATCCCATTCTAAAACTTCCAAATCTGGCGAATTTCTCGTTTCGAGTTTGAAAATGTTCGGCAATGTATATCTAAAACATCTTCTCATATTTCCAAACTCTCAACGCCGACTTAACCCGGATTAGAAAGTTTAAACAGTTAAATTATTTACAAATTAAAACAACCGTGCGAAGCCGAGCAATGGTCGCATGACCAATAAAAATTATGAACTCTAAGAAGTGTTACTTTACTGAAAACAATATAAAACATATAGACCACAAAGATACGGAGGTGTTGAAGAAATTTCTAAACCCTCACGCTAGAATCCTGTCTAGAAAAAGAACAGGTATCACAGCCCACCACCAGAGAAATTTGGCTACTGCGATAAAGAGGGCGAGGTTTATAGGGCTACTTCCATTCGTCAGCCGTTAAACTACATTTTGTTACGTTGTCTCTGAAAGACACGGATAAATTTCTGGTGAAATTTTCCTTGAGTCCGCGCCGTCGCGTTACCTAGTCTTTCTTCAACAAGTAATAAAATTTATAACCATTCTTCCTGCGTTGTTTTTTTATAAAAATACAGGCGAGAAAGAGACGTTTAAAATTTTAAAAACTATTATTATATTTTATGGCAATGTTGGAATACAATGAAATAGTTGTAAGAAAGCTCATCATCCTAGATGGGGAACCATGGGAAGTTATTGATTCTCATGTCTTTCGCAAACAACAAAGAAAACCTGTTAATGCTACAAAACTAAGAAACCTTATAACCGGCAAAGTTACAGAACGTTCTTTTCACGTTTCGGAAAAAGTGGAAGAGGCGGAAATAGAAACAAAAGAAGTTAAATTTTTGTATGAAAACAAGGGAGAGTTTTGGTTCTGCGATCCAAAGGATCTAAGTCAGAGGTTTAAAATAGAAGAATCTGTTATTGGAATACAGTCCAAGTTTATTAAAAAAGATTCAATGGTTCAGTTACTTTCTTTTGAAGAAAGAATGATAGGTGTAAAGATTCCCATCAAAGTAGACTTGAAGGTAACAGAAGCTCATCCCGCAGTCAAAGGTAACACAGCACAGGGTGGAACAAAAACTGTAAAGCTGGAAACAGGAGCAGAAATACAAGTTCCAATGTTTATAAAAGAAGGTGAGATAGTCCGAGTAAACACTGAGACAGGGGAGTATGCAGAACGAGCCGGAGGAGGAGGTTTCTAGACAAAAAAATGCAACACCATGTGTTGTATTTTTTTTGCAATTTTAGTATTAAGTGACCGATATCCCAACCACTAGTGTTTAAAGCAGACTTTACAAAATTTCTTTTTGTATTATGGTTTTTTTGCAATTTTTATAATAATTACTTTCAGGACATTTTACATGTGATAGTTTGTATCTAATCCGATTATCTACCTTTGCACAATTCTATTCTGTTGCGCATTCATAGTCAGCCAATAGACTCAGATATTTTTACAGTTCATAGTAATGATGCTAGTGCATCATTATAGGAGATAAGCGTTATTAATACTTTTAACAACTATAAACATATATAAAGATTGATACTAATTTTATAAAAAGTTTTAATGTTTATTAACCAGTTTAGTAAGCAAAAGTTTAAACATCAGTTAAATAGTAGGTCGGTGTTCTTTTAGGAAATTTCAAACCTATATACTAAGCCATAATTAAGAATTAAAAATTACATTATCAATAATTTTCAAAAAAACTCTCTGGAAATAAACCTTAATTGTTTATATAAATTATCAAAATCTCAAGCACACACAAAATCTCAAGCTCTAGGGAAAATGGGAATTATCCCCAGTATTTTGAACTTTCACTCGCTTTTAAAAGCTATTATTTAAGTAATGATTTCTGAACTTGTTTTTGATAACAAAAAGTATGTAACAGTGAGAGAGGCCAGTGTACTAACTGGCTATTCAAAAGACTACGTTAGTCAACTAGCTAGGTCAGGAAAAATAGATTCAAAACGGGTTGGTCAAATGTGGTATGTGGAAGAGCGTTCACTAATCGTGTACCAGAACTCTCCGACAGATTTTGACTTTTCGCAAAACCTAAAGAGAAAATACGAAATAAGGGAGGACTCTATAAACCTAGAAATAGCCAAGCTTTATGATAAAAAGGTTCTTGTAGGGGAAGTGCTTTCACCTCCAAAACTGCCAAGCATTAGCGGGTCTTTTTCTATAGTTTATTTTACAAAACATTTGGTCCCGTTGATTGTAGGAATTGCTGTTGCTGTCGGAGGGTTCTATGTAAAGGATATAAATTTTGCAAATGTTTCAAAAAATATTTCTTCTGCTCCAAAAGAATTTTATGAAGTAGCCAATGATGTTGTTGATTTTTATTCAAAACCTTTGGCTGAAAAATATGTATCATTTGGAAATACTCTAACAAACGCAAGTAATAAGTTTGTACAAGAAAGTTTGATTGCTTTTCAAAACCCACCGCTATATCTCCGAAATAGTTTGGAAACGATTTCTCTGGCTCACAAAAATAATGTTGATAGAAAAATATCAAGTTTAGTTAGTACAGTTTCTTCTGCTCATAAAAATACATTTGCATTTATTTCCGAATCATTTGACGGAGCGGTTTTGGTAAAGAGTTTTGCAAAAGAAGATTTATCTAATTTTTCCGCTCAGGTCTCATCTGCTGTTAACGATTTAAATATTTTTGATAAAACTAGTTTGTTTGTGTACAACTTCATAAGCGGTTTGTTTGGTGATGATTATTCTGAAACCACAAACACTGTTGTTGTTGTAACTCCGACACCAGAACCTGTCGTAACTAAACCCACACCTATCGTAGCTGAACCAGTACCAACTAGAACCATAGTTTCTAACCCTGCTCCTGTTGTTCAAAACATCGTAAACAATCCTGTAGTTGAAAGAATTATTGAACGAGTAGTTTCTGTAAACTCAAACACAAGCGTGAC
>Ga0163151_10001849_pt1 | contig 34526 bp, 21 predicted proteins | sample OliLakLV19MP5IB2_FD_145596 | JGI IMG/M metagenome (GOLD analysis project Ga0163151, IMG submission 145596) | Freshwater microbial mat bacterial communities from Lake Vanda, McMurdo Dry Valleys, Antarctica - Oligotrophic Lake LV.19.MP5.IB-2 | ecosystem: Environmental > Aquatic > Freshwater >... | reverse complement strand
AAGCTTAAATTTAATCTTTCCCCTATTTCGTTTGCCGTAATTTTGTTGTTTTGATTAATTAAGTAAAATACAGTGTCATTTACAGTGTCATTTTCAATTTTTACAGTGTCAATGTAATGAACGTGTCATTTTCGATTTATCAGCGAGTGGTTTTCGCCAAACAATAAATTAGAAAGAAAGTGAATAAGAAATATTTCTGTTTTGCGAATATTTTTAGATAAATCCCAAAAATCGCAAGGTAATTAACAAAGAGCCCTTAATTTGTTGATAAATCAACACTTAAGGGCTCTTTTCTTAGCACCAAAAAGGTGAAATTAGAGGTCTATAATATCTCTAATGGACAAAGTTACAACAAGCAGAAAAAATATCATCTCGCACGTGCGGGACATTAAATTTTATCTATGACGCTATAAGCCGCTCTGACATTGATAAATTCATCGATAAAAAAATTGGAAGCAGAAGCGCTTTTACAAAATATAGCTATTCCGATGTGGTGCTTTCTCTGTTTGGCAACACACTTGTTCAAGGAAGTTTCATTTCTGATTTAGAATTGCTAAAAGAAAAGTATTCGGATCAGGTATTTCATAAAATACCATCGCCAGATACGGTTGAACCCAAATTCAGCATTAAAAAATGCTGAATCGATTTAATGATTGTAATTCAATCCCGTATGCACGGAATTGAAACAATCATTAAATCGGGGTTACCGCAACTAAATCAAATCATTCGGTTTTTCAAACCTCCTATTGATTAATTTGGGTTGAATATGTTTGCCAAGAACTTAAACAGCCAAACCAAATAAAGAAGGGGCCAAATTTGGTTGAACATGAACTTAATTTCAACAATAAATTTAATGAGACTTTGGTTAGTCTTGCCATTGAAACAAAGCAGCTAAATATAGGTGATTAAGGCTATATTGTAGATTTCGATAATGTGTTAATAGCAACAGGAAAACAGGATGCAAAACTTAGTTATAAAAAGGTAACTGGTTGTCATCCAAACATTGCATTTATTGGCCGCATTCCTGTTCATATCGAAAATCACAACGGCTATACTCCTGCGCGCTTTGAACAGCTTCAAACCTTGGAAAGATACTTTGGAAACCTAAACAAAAATAACATAAAAATAGAACACTTCAGGGCTCATTCAGCATCGTATCAAATCAATGTTATTAATGCACTAGAAGGCTGGGTAAAATTCTTCTATATCCGCACGATGGACTTTGAAGATATACGTGAAGCTTGCTCTCAGATAGTGGAATGGAAAACCATTAGGATTAACAATGAAATGAAGGAAGTTGCGAGCATCCTATATCAACCTAAAAATTGTAATAAAGCGCATCGAATTGTTGTAACTCGCAATAAAAGAAAAGATGGTCAAATAGACCTATTGTCTTGATGAGCCTATAATTACCAGGGTATTATTACAAACAATGAGGAAATGAGTGAGCAATGCGTTATTGAATTTTATAACCAAAGAGGTGATGCCGAAAACTCAAACAGATATTTGCTAAACGATTTTAATTTTAATCACCTGCCTTTTCCAGACATGGATACAAATACAGTATACATGTACCTTATGGCTATTTGTGCTACTTCAAGCCTAAAAGTTTAGCCGTCATATTTACTGAAAAACCAATCGCCGCCCGCATGGGGGAAAGGGGGAGTTGTGCCGTTAGCAGATTTATTTTCAAGAAAAACTAGGTAAAATATGGTATTAAACTTATTGAACAAGAAAAACCGGAAAAATCTCCAATTGATGGTATTACATTTTGGAGTGAAAAAAATCCAGTAATAGGTGTAACTTTAAGATATCAAAGAATTGACAATTTTGTTTTCACCATTATGCACGAATTGGGTCATATTTATTTGCATTTGTCGAAAGACAAAAAAAGAGAATTTGTTGATGATTTAGATAATCATTTATATTTGAATGGAAATGCAGAAGAAAAAGAAGCAAACGATTTCGCTTCTGCGAATTTGATTCCTTTTGAAAAATGGGGAAATTTTAATGAGAAACATTTTATAGTTGACGACCAAGCAATCGTTGACTTTGCAGCAGAATTGAAAATCCATCCTTCAATAGTAAGAGGTAGATTGTGCCATGAAAATCATGCTTATTACAGGAAAAGAACTACTATACTAAATAAATTGAATTAAAAAATTTGCATTTAGCCACACGTATTACGCAGCCAAAGCGGAGATAGCTTGCAGGGGAGGTTTGTTAAGTATTAAATAAGCCATCTAAACTACTTCTTCTGAAAGTTGAGCCACTTTACCCTCTTCAAAACCTTACAGAAAAACAATCATAATCAAGGTGCTGTTTTTTTTCAATACGCATGAGGTAATAGTCCAAAAGTATTTAGACTAAACAGGTTGTTATTTGGCTCAAACCAGTTTAGGGTTTAATGATTTTAAAGGTTTGTTGTCCTGCTCGGTGCACAATGTGTAAAAAATATAGACCAGTGCTAAGCTCCATGTTTAATGGGATAAATGTTTCATGATTCAAGTTGGTTTTGGTTTCAAAAATTAACTTACCACTGGCATCCATTACCTTAATTTCAACAGGTGTATCAGCTTGTTTACATAGCATCATGAGCCCATTGCCAATAGGGTTTACCACGTTTATTTCTATAGGATACTCTTGTGCAAGTGTTACAAAAATTTCTTTGGAGTAAGTGTAATGTCCGTCTATATCAACTTGTTTTAAGCGGTACTGAATAACAGCGTCTAAAACATTTTCTGCCCCAATACTTAGGTCGCTAAAGGCATAACGATTAACAGCCGATTGCTTTTTTGTTGCCGCTACCTTCCCTATTTCTACATAAGCCTTTCCTACATTGCGTTCTACCAAAAAATAGGCATTGTTTTTTTCTTGGGTGGTTTTCCAATGGAGGTTAACCTGCTCTTGACTTATTAAATTTGCCTCAAAATTGAGCCAGGTTACCGGCACACTTATGGCGCCAGATGCCAATGCAGCACTGCTTAAATAATTGCTAGCAGCGCCATATCCATTATACTCAACCACCAAAAAATGATACGCAAGCGATGGGTTCAAACCGTTAATTTCTATGCTGCTGCCCATGCCATTATACACTACATAATTGCCTACGCCCAATTGAGTGCCCAAGCCAAATGTATTATTGCCAATATAGGTAAATGAGTCTAATGGCACTGCATTTACTGGTGCTCCTGCTCGTGCAAGCACTAAACGGCGCTGACCATTTCCACTTTTCCAGGTAAGGATGGCTGTGGTGGTGGTATTGCTTTTAATGGCAAATGCACTTGGCGCAAGGGTAGGTTCTAAGGAAGATGCTAAGCCCCAAATTCTGTTTACATATTGCGGACTATCAACAAAAGGATTTCGGTTATTTTGATAACCATAAATGGCGTTGTTTCGGTTTATTTCTTTGGCTGTTGGTGGGTCTTGGTTATGCCATTTTACCAGTAAGTTTAAGAACCAAGCATCGTAGGCCGGAAAGGCTGTTCCATCTAGCACATCGTTGGCATTGCCATTGTTTTGCCAGCTTGCAATAAGGTTGTGGTAGCGCGTGGCCATGTAAAAATAACTTCTGGCTAAATCGCCCTTATAATCGTTAATAGGTTCAAAGGTAACCGCTGTGTACCCTGGGGTAATATTTGCGCCCAATTTACTGCCTTGCAGCGAAGTAAAAGTGGGCGTGCTAACCTCCCCAAAAGGATAATTGTTGCGCATGCCATTTACCTTGCCATCGGTTGGGTATATGTGAAACATATCAGATACCATGGGCGAGGCTTGGGCAAACCAACTTTGCGGAAAACTGTGTTCCCTGTTATAGCAATCGCCCTCTACAGAATAGGAGCCACATTGGTTGGTGCTAAAGGTAAATTCATAAGGCGAACTTGCATCCAATTTTGTGGAATAAATATCCCAAACTTTGCCGTTATAAAATGGATCGGTGGTAGAATAGGTTGCCCAAAGTCCGCTGCTACCGCTGCCGTACGAGGTAACGGTATGCCCCAAAATTTTGTTGTATAAGGCAGTTTTCAAGGTATTGCCTGTGGCGCTAGTGCCAATGGTATTGTAATAACTTGCGGCATTTGTGCCCGTGGCAGGTGTGGCCGTTGCATTGCCCAAAACAGCTTTGGTTTGTGTGGCGCTTCCTGCACTTATGTGGCTAATATTCCCAGATTTGGCACCACTTAAATACGGGCTGAACCGAACGTAAATATTGGTAGAATTGATGCTGCCTACATTGGGTATTAATTCAATTTTGCTGGCATAACCATAGTTGTAATTGAGCGAAATTTCGAAATGTTCTGGGGCGTTAATCGCAAGGTTTTGGTTGAGACCGCTGCCACTTACAGTATACCTTTGGGCATCGCTTACAAAATAGATGGCGCAATTGCCAAAAGTAGGTAAGGAGGCCGTTGATACAACGATGGTTCCTGCTTGGGCGCTCAAGCCAAAAAGTAATAGGAATACGAAAATTGCATTTTTACACATTGCGACAAAGCTAAGCTATTGAAAGCAAATTATTTTGGGTGTTCGCAGTGGTCATGCGCACTATTTTTAGCAGGTTAATTTTGTGGCAATACTCACTGCGCAATTCTCGCCATCCATGGCCGCGCTCACAATGCCACCCGCATAGCCCGCACCTTCGGCACACGGGTATAATCCCGAAATTTGTGGGTGCTCAAAAGTGTCTTTGTTTCTGGGTATGCGCACGGGCGAGGAGGTGCGCGATTCGGTTGCCAATAAAATGGCATCCTCGCTTAAATAGCCTTTCATTTTTTTGCCAAATTGTACAAACGCTTCTTGTAAACTTTGGGCCACAAAGCGGGGTAAAATATCGTGTAAATTTCTGCTCACGGTGCCCGGCAAATAGGAGTTTTTAGGCAAGGTGCTCGAGCTTTTTCGGTTCACAAAATCTACCATTCGTTGGGCAGGTGCTTGCAAAGTTTGGTTGCCTTTTTGGAAACAATCTTGTTCTACCTGCCTTTGAAAATACATGCCCGCCAATGCGCCGTGTTTGGCATATTCTGTATAATCTTCGGTTTGAACCGATACCACCATGCCGCTATTGGCGTAAGGGTTGTTTCGTTTACTGGGACTCCACCCGTTTACCACAATTTCGCCTGGGGCGGTCATGGCTGGGGCAATAATGCCACCCGGACACATACAGAAACTAAAGACGCCTCTGTTTTTTACTTGCTGAACCAAGCTGTAGCTGGCAGCAGGCAAAAATTGACCTCTATCATTGCCACATTTATACTGAATTTGATCTATCAATTGCTGTGGATGTTCAATGCGCACGCCTAGTGCAAAGGGTTTTGGTTGAAGCAGAACCTGCTTTTTGTGTAATAGTTCGTATATGTCGCGGGCCGAATGCCCAGTGGCTAAAATAATATTTTTGAACGCGTAGAAATCTGCGTTTACAAACAAACCTTTGAGGGAGTTTGCTTCTATTTTAAAATCTGTTACCCGCGCATTGAAATGAAAAATGCCCCCACATGCAATTATTTGTTCCCGAATATTTTCTATGATGGCAGGCAATTTATTGGTGCCAATATGCGGATGCGCTTCGTACAAAATATTGGGTTGGGCGCCATGTTTTACCAAGATGTTTAAAATGCGCATCACATTGCCCCGCTTGCTGCTGCGGGTGTATAGTTTGCCATCGCTGTAGGTACCCGCGCCACCTTCGCCAAAGCAATAATTGCTATTGGGATTTACCTCGTTATTTTTGGTAATATTGGCCAAATCTCTGCGGCGTTCTTTTACCTGTTTACCCCTTTCAAAAATTACGGGTTTTAGTCCCAATTCTATTAATTTTAAGGCAGCAAATAAACCAGCCGGACCAGCACCTACAATGCCTACTTCGCTTGCGTTGCCCACATTGTTTAAATGCAATTGAAACGAATTTTGGGCAATAGGTTCACTTAAAAATACTTCAATTTGTAGGTTCACCCTAATGGGTTTTCTGCGCGCATCTATGCTTTTTTTTTGAATAATAAAGCCGCTTAAATCGCTTGGGTCAAGGCCCATTTCCTTGGTTATTTGAAGGGCAATGCCACTGTCTGTAGCAGCATCTTCCACGTTAATGCTTAACTGTATTACTTTTCTCATGATTAGGTATTTTTCCCAATAGTTGGCAAAGGTGAGTTATTTTTTAATTATAAAGTAATTAGATTTTATCAAGACTTTTAGGTACTCATAAATACTTTCTTTGCGATGGATTGGTTGAAGGATATACATTAATGGGTATAAAATAAATTTACTGCTTGTGAATGGTCTGTTTTGTTTCATATTATCAATTTCATTGTTCAATTTACGAGGTTGCGGTTTTAAAGTATAACTTCATTTGCAAGCTAATTATAAACTTTTAATTGACCTGAAACTTGATTTTCGAAAACTTAGGGTTATTGTGTATAAATTTTACATTTTAATAATCATAGCTTATGAATGATATAGTGCTTAGCTTCGTAGGACTTAAAACAAAATTATTATGATAAAATCTAAACACTTTTCTTTTATTATTCTTGCTGGAGCGGCCTTATTGGTTTCATCTTGCAGCAACCAAATGTATTCTTACCGTCAAACGGTAAAGGTAGATCAACAAACGGCTAAGGTACAAACACCTTTGGCGCCAATAGAAATTGAAGCCACGAGGGCAAAAGCGGCACAATTGCCAGTTGCAAAAATGACGGCACCAGCAATGGTTTCTGTTACGGCACCTGCTAATGCGCCTATAGAAGTTTCGCCAAAAATGGAACCCGTTTTAAAGGATATCCAAACCATGGTTCCACAACGCAGCAGCAAGGCAGCTATTGCTTATGCAAAAAAGGAAGTAACGTCTGCCAAGGAGCAAATAAAGATGCTTAAAAAGGATGTTCAAAAGGCAAATAGTGTGGGTATTGATGGCAGAACCTGGATGGTATTTGGTGCCATTTTGTGGGTGGTAGCAACCATAATTGCTTGGGTTCTTGGTGGTGGTTTATTCTGGGGAATTGCCGCGGTAGGTGCCTTAATATTTGTGATAGGCCTTATTTTTTTTCTGCTAGATAGTTTGTAGTAATAAGTATTTATACCGATTACATAAAAAAAGGATAGTCCAATTTCCACAAATATCTCATTGTATTATTTTTTGTTATTTTGGCATTTACCCTTGTATAATTATTAAATAGCTTTGGGCTATTTAATAATTATGATTGGTATTATTTCTTTAAAAACCGTGTATAAATCTCCCATAAAAGCATATAAACTAAAAGGGGAAATACCACAAATGACAACTTGTTAAACGCCCATGCTTCCTCAAAATTAAAATGAATGAGGTGCATAATTCCACGTGTCATGCCACATCCATAGCATTCGTGGTTAAAAAATATAACTGATAAACACATTGGCGTGCCATTTTCGAAGAAAGTTGCTGGCAGCCAGAATAGGATTAACCCAACACACACTAGTAAGGCTAAAAGCGCAATTCCAATATTCCTTTTATTTGAGTTAATTTTATTGGGGTGTTTCATTTTTCTTGGGTGTTTTATTTAAGAGAATAACCACATTAGCGCCTTTATTCATGATGGTAACAATATTGGTATTATCTTCATTGTCTCTTAAAGTAATATTGGCCGTGCAAGATTTTAAGGTTCCTTCATTAAGCGCTTGAATTCTAATACTCCCTTTGGCTTGGGTAAAGGGCACAACGATGGTTTTTTTATCCTTGCTAATAACAAATGAATCTAAGACTTTTTTTCCATTTACATAAATGGCTATCTCGTCGCCATCTACTTTTCTTGAATCTGAAACCTCAATAATAATTTCGGAGGATGTCCAGTTTAATCTCAATACCTGATTGCTTTGCAAATATGTATTGCCAATTTTTGCCTGAATATCATTATTTAATTGTTGCATTTTTAAGAGTGAATCCTCGTTTTTTATCACATCTTTATTCAAATATTTTTGAGCCAGTTGATCTATGTAAGCCTTGCTAATTAGGTATAGGTATCCGCTTGCACATTTTTTGCCATTTTGAAACTGTCCAATAAAATTTCCTTTTAGGATGCTTTTGCCTTTTTCGTTTTTTAAACTTGCATTTTCTACTTTTAAGTAACAGAATTCTTCAGATTCTGCATTAGACATGGTACTAATATTACTTATTTCTTGAAATGAAATTTTTTGGGTAGTCCTGTTTATTTTCCCTTTTATTTTGCTCAAAGTTCTATCCGATCCAAAAATATCTGTTAAGCTGGTGCCTTCAATATCTCCATTTTCTAACACCTTAAATTGGATTTTAAACGTGATTATTTCCTTCGTAGAAAGCTGAAGGGTACCTGTAAATTCGTTTTTTTCTTCCTGACAATATGCAAGTTGAAAAATAAATATGTTAATAATAAGTAGGGATATATGAAATCTCATATCAGTTGCTATTTTCGTTTACCAAATTAATATAAAAAATATGAAAAAAATTAACAAATTTCTACCGCTAATCGTAGTATTGGCTCTTTTTATTGGAGGCAGTGTTTATGCTTCTTTCCCTGTTAAAAATGAGACTAAAAAGGAACAAACTACTAGTGCAAATGATCAAACGATGCCAAGTGCTTTGGAGAATCTTAGTGTTACAGCAAATTCTAGCAGTGTTGATTCTAAAATAAGCTCTGCTCCTGCAGACTTAGACGAAAAATGGATTCTACTTCTTTTGTGGTTTTTCTTAGGCGGTTTAGCTGCTCACAGATGGTACAAAAAGAAACCAACCGGATGGAACATCCTTTTCATTTTAACATTAGGAGGTTGCGGTGTTTGGGCTATTGTTGATTTAATTAACATTTTAACAGGCGAATTTTAATACGTTTGTTTTTATAAATGAAAGAGGGCTATTTCAATAGGAAGTAGCCCTCTTTTTTTTGCGGTCTCAACCAAAAACTCTTTGCTTGTGGGTTCTATGTCTTTTAAAACTCGGCATAACTTTGTACTTTCGCATACGCAAAATCAAAAAAACTTTCCCATGAATAAGCAAAGTGCTCAGGAAATCAGTAAATTATCTTCTCAAATTAGAAGGGATGTTCTTAGGATGGTTCACGGTTGTAAAAGTGGTCACCCCGGCGGAAGCTTGGGTTGTGCCGATTTTTTGGCCTCCTTGTATTTCAATGTTATGGATCACCAAACCAACTTTAACATGGATGGTACCAATGAGGATGTGTTCTTTCTATCGAACGGACATATTTCGCCTGTATTTTATAGCACTTTGGCGCGTGCAGGGTATTTTGAGGTAGAGGAGTTAAAGACTTTTAGGAAGTTAAATACCCGTTTGCAGGGTCATCCCACTACGCATGAGCATTTGCCGGGCATACGTGTGGCTTCAGGTTCTTTGGGGCAAGGGGTGTCTGTTGCGGCAGGTGCGGCTTTGGCCAAAAAATTAAATGGCGATCAGAATTTGGTGTATGTGTTAATGGGCGATGGTGAGATAGAGGAGGGGCAGAACTGGGAGGCTTTTATGTTTGCCGCGCATCAAAAAATAGATAACCTAATTGTGACCATCGATTTAAATGGGCAGCAAATAGATGGTTCTACGCAAGAGATAATGGGCTTAGGTGCCGATATTGCCGATAAATTGAAGGCATTTGGCTGGGAGATATTGCACATGGATGGCCACAATACGCAACATATTTTGGATACTATGGCTGCTGCCAAGGCGCTTACTGGCAAAGGAAAGCCCATTTTTATTGTAATGAAAACCGAAATGGGTTACCCGGTAGATTTTATGATGGGTAGCCATAAATGGCATGGGGTTGCACCCAATGATGCAGAGCTGGCAAATGCTTTGTCTCAATTGCCCGAGACAATAGGCGATTATTAAAATCGTTTAGCTTAAACCATGCGTTACATCAAATTTATATTACTTTTCATGTTGGTCTTTGGTTCAGACCGAAACCTATTTGCCCAAGCAACAAGGCCTATTAAGACCCGTATTTTATTTTTGCTGGATGCCAGTGGGAGTATGTATGCGCGCATGGAAAATGACTCGCGTATTAATGTGGCTAAGAAGTTGTTGACCAAATCTATTGATAGTTTGGCGGGGACAAAAAATGTTGAAATTGCCTTAAGGGTTTATGGGCATACATCGCCGCCAAACCAGCGCAACTGTAAGGACACGCGCCTTGAGGTACCTTTTAGGGCAAATAATTTTGAGGAGGTGAAGAAGCGTTTGGCCACTATAAATCCAAAGGGCACCACGTTAATTGCGCATTCTTTGTTGCAGTCTGCTTATGATTTCCCCAAGGAGCCTTTTACCAGAAATGTGATTATTTTGATTACCGATGGTATTGAGGAATGTGAGGGCGACCCATGTGCGGTGTCTGAAGCATTGCAGAGTCAGGGTGTAATTTTAAAGCCATTTATTATTGGCGTGGGTTCTACCTTGGAATTTAAGCAGGCCTTTGATTGTGTGGGCAGATATTATGATGCCAATACGGAACAGGGCTTTGAAGATGCGTTAAAGATTGTGATTTCTCAGGCCTTGAATAATACTACGGCGCAGGTTAATTTGTTGGATGTGTATAGCAAGCCAACCGAGACCAATGTGAATATGAGTTTTTACGACATGAATTCTGGGCAGTTGATGTATAATTATATGCATACCATTAACGAGCGTGGCAATCCAGATACCATTAATTTGGACCCTGTTTTTAGGTATAAAATGGTGGTTCATACCATTCCGCCAGTGGTAAAAGAGAATATTGATGTAACGCCGGGCAGGCATACTATAATTGGTGTAGATGCGCCGCAGGGGCAGTTGTTGGTGAAGGTGGAAGGCTTAACAAATTATACCAATTTGGAGCATATTGTGCGTAAAAATGGATCGCCTTATACCTTGCATGTGCAAGATGCGGGCACCAAAGAAAAATACTTGGTGGGTAAATATGATGTGGAGGTACTTTGTTTGCCGCGCATGATGTTTAAGGATGTGAGTGTGGATCAAAACACCACCACCACCATTCAATTGCCGCAACCGGGTAAGCTCATTGTAAATTGTCAGTTGCAAGATTATTATGCAGACGTTTACCAGATGGTGCGCAACGATTTGGTGTGGGTTTGTAAATTGCCTGTTGATAAGCGCAACCACCAATTAATTATTCAACCTGGAGATTATAAAATTATTTATAGGTCGAAGGGGGCAAGTAGAAGCACTTTTACTTTTGAAAGATTGTTTAAAATTACGAGTGGGCAGGCTGCCAATATATTGTTAAATTAAAAATGATTGAACCAGTTGTGGTTCTGAACCAATAAAAATAAGAGATGAAAAAGTTTGACGTACAAAATGTGAAAGACACCCGCAGCGGATTTGGCGCTGGTTTGAGTGAATTAGGAAAAACCAACCCAAAGGTGGTTGCGCTTTGTGCAGATTTAACAGGCTCTTTAAAAATGGATGCTTTTCAAAAGGAGCATCCTGAGCGGTTTTTTCAGATGGGGATTGCAGAGGCAAACATGATGGGTGTTGCGGCTGGATTAACCATTGGCGGCTGGATTCCTTTTACTGGAACTTTTGCTAACTTTAGCACGGGTAGGGTGTACGATCAAATTAGGCAGAGCATTGCCTACAGTGGTAAGAATGTGAAAATATGTGCTTCGCATGCTGGAATTACTTTGGGTGAGGATGGCGCTACGCATCAAATATTAGAGGATCTTGGTTTAATGAAAATGCTGCCGGGCATGGTGGTTATAAATCCGTGCGATTATAACCAAACAAAGGCGGCTACCATTGCCATTGCCAATTATGATGGTCCGGTTTATTTGCGATTTGGCAGGCCTGCGGTGCCTAATTTTACCTCATCGGAAATGCTGTTCGAGATAGGCAAAGCTTTGATGTTAAATGAAGGTGCAGATGTGAGTATTTTTGCCACCGGACATTTGGTATGGAAGGCCATTGAGGCCGGACAAGCTTTGGCAGAAATGGGTATAGATGCAGAGATTATAAACATACATACCATTAAGCCCTTGGATGAAGAGGCGGTATTGAAATCGGCTGCAAAGACCCGTTGTGTGGTAACGGCAGAGGAGCATCAAATGAATGGTGGCTTGGGCGATAGCATTGCGCAATTATTGGCAAGAAAGCTGCCTACCCCAATGGAAATGGTGGCGGTAAACGATAGTTTTGGAGAGAGTGGCACGCCAGGTGATTTAATGAAAAAGTATGGCTTAGAAAGTGTAAATATAGTGGCGGCAGTGCAGGCAGTTTTAAAACGCAAATAAGTATGAACTCAAATCTTTTCAAAAAAATTGGCCTTGTACTCTTGGCTGTTTTATTTTTGTTGCAATTTGTTCAACCTGCAAAAAATATTGGTTCGGCAAAAGGCCCTAACGACATTGCCCATGCAATGCTTGTGCCTGATGGGGTTCAGCAAATATTAGAAAAGAGCTGTTACGATTGTCATAGCAACAATACGGTTTATCCTTGGTATAGCAGCATACAGCCTTTGGGTTTTTGGCTTAAAGACCATGTGGATGAAGGCAAGAGTGAACTTAATTTTTCTGAGTTTAATACCTATACCGCTAAGCGCAAGGCAAAGAAGATGAAAGAGATTTTGGAGCAGTTGGAGGAGAATGAAATGCCCTTATTTTCTTATACGGTTATACACCGCGATGCCGATTTGAATGAGGCTCAAAAAGCCAGTTTGTTGGAATGGGCTAAAGCAAATCAGTTGCCGTCAAAATTGGCCAATGATTCTAGTGCTGTTACAAATGAAGCTGCTGCGACAGAATACTCAGGCGAATTGCACGAAGAACATTAATTTAACCCAATAAAATTTTTAATTTAAGTACTGCGGCAACGGTCATGGCATCTTGAGTTTGGCCATTCATTACGAGTTGAAACAACTCTTGGAAGGGTATCTTTTTTACTTGGAGGTCTTCTGTTTCTTCTGGCTCTGCATGGGTGAAACTTAAGTTGCGGGCTACATATAAAATGGCGTGTTCGTCTGTGGCCGAGTTGCTTAAATCCATTTCTAGTAATTTCTCCCAATCTTGCGCTATGATGCCGCACTCTTCTAGTAATTCTCGCTTAGCAGAATGGAGCGGGTCAACACCAATGATGCCACCCCCTTCTGGTATTTCCCAAGAGTATTTCTTTAAAGGATAGCGGTACTGACCCACCACCCAAGTATTGTTATCTTGGTCGAGCGGAATAATGCCAATGGCTAAATTTTTGAAATGAACTACACCGTAAATTCCATCGGTGCCACTGGGCGTGGTTACCTCTTGGTGGTGTACTTCAATCCAATTGTTTTGATATACAATTTGGTCTGAATTGGTTTTCCAAGGGTTTATGTTTTCGTCCATCATTTTTTAAGTAGGGTAATATCGTTTACTCACAAGTAATACCATTGCTTAAATTAATTTGTCCTATGAAAAATTTCATTAAAGTATGGTAAATGCCGAACGGCAACATGTTTAGTTCAAATATTTTTGGACAACCACCTATTGCGCATCGGTATAATATCTTGCACCTACAAAAAGAAGGATAAATTATGAATAAACCAATGGTGTAAACTAAAAAAAAGTCGCCCTCATTGCTGGGGGCGACTTTAAAACATGAAAGGAAAGTCTTAATAAATATTTTCGGTGTTGCGGTTGCCACTTCCGTTGGTATACCAGTCTGTATTTAAAGAGCCACCGCTGGTTACCCAATTGCCAAATTTTAGGTAAGCGCTATTAATATCTGCTTTTTCTTTTGGATAGTTAAAAGTAGCAGGAATATGTAAACCCCAAGGGAACGAACCATCTTTGCTTACATAAGTTCTATTCATGCCAATATTGGTGTTATCGCTTACTGTACCAAATAGTGCAGGGTTTGCCAAATCTGTTGGCATGCCACCTGGTAAATGTATTTCGTAGCCTCTTCCAAATCCGCTGGTATTGTTCCAGATAAAAGGGTTGTAATAGCTTAAGCCAAATTCTGCAAGGGTTGGGCCATTTGCAATATTAAAGGATACGTTATAAGTAACGGTTGCAGAGGTTGCACCTCCTTTAACGGTATTCCATTGGTTCATTTCGCTGCGCATATTATTGAATAGCACCAGAACTGCTTTGCTTTGGTTGGCCTCTAAAGTAGCACCGGTAACGTTGCTAACTTTGCTGCGGTCAACAGGAAATTGAATGCCAAATCCATTTTGAAAAGAACCACCAGTTGCACGTAAAGTATAGCTAGCTTCTACCCTTGTTACTTTGTTTGAGGCATTAGCTTTAACCGTGTAATTGTAAGTAATAACTACATCATTCATATCATAATCTCCTTTGCTTGGCCATAAGTCTTCAAAGGCTAAGGTTCCTGTTCCGTATGTATTGCAAGTAGCAACGTTTGCATTGGTAGGTTCACAATCATCTACATCGCATACGCCATCTGCATCTGTATCTGTGCATGAACTAGGTAAAGGTGGGATGTTCGAATTGTCTATGGCAGCATAAGGGTTTGCAGTAGTATAGAACAAAGCATCGTTAAAATCATGGTCGCAAGCGCCATTGTCTCTGCGAATATCTTCAAAACCCATAATTAAACGTTGGTTGCTTGGGTCTTGCATTAAAATCAGGTGTTCTTTAAGAGAAGCACTAGATTCTGGGTTTAAGTTTTTGTCGCCAAACACCAACCAGTTGCCTTCGGTAACGCCATTAAAGCCTTGCGAACCGCCTTTGTAACCATCTGCTGCCAGTCCATAAGCAATTACCGTTCCAGCAGGAAAGTTTCCTAATCTTACTTTGTTACCACTAACCAAACCACCACCAGAACCATTAAAAGAGGTATTGGCAAAAATGATTTTATAGTTTTGAATATCGTTCAGGCTTGCAGGCGGATTGTTTACATTATATGTGTAATAGAACAATGAGTTTAAGTATCCAGCGCCTTCGCTCACAAAAGTAACAAATACCTCGGCAGAATCTATCAAACGAATTACCCTGGTTTTAGTGGGGTCTAATAAAGGAGAGTTGCTAGAAACAGGCACCCCACTAGGTAAAGCGCTGTTAATTTGATTTAATAGCGTTGTTGAAATCACATCGTTTGTTGGTTCTAAATAGGTAGGTACACCAATTGAATTCCAAGTTCTGTTGCTAGGAACCACGGCAAATTTGTTGCCCGATTTTCCTAAAGAGGCTTGGGTGGTATGGTATCCCTCATCGAGTGTTTGAATGCTTGCAGGAGACTTGCCGCCTAAGGTTAAATTTTTGGTATTGCTTAGGTTCAATAAAACATTTTTTGGAACGGCTAAATAGGTTGTGTTCACTAAAATTTGTTTTAAGGTAGTGGCAATTTCAGCGCTCACTTTAAATTCACCATTTGCGTTGGTAAAGCCAGTAATAAGTGTGGTACCAATTCTATTTCCGTTAACGGTCGAAATCCAAACTTTTTGCGATGCAACAGGCAAATCTTGGTTGTCTAAAATTTTAATGCTAATGTCTTGTTTGGCTGTTGTTTTCCAATCGAAATTTGCAGGCACTTTAATGTCTGTCATTTTTTCGGCCTTAACAAGTTCGGCTTGACCCGAGCTTTGAAGGTCCTCTAATTTGTTTTCGAGCGACTTTTTGCACGACCCTAAAAGCAAGCTTGCGGTAAGGGTAAATAGAATGGTAGTTTTCATGTTTTGTTGTTTGCCAAAGGGTTTGCAATCAGAATGCCAAAAGGCAAACTAACTGATAAATAGGCAAATAAAATGATTACGACAAAAGCAATTGATTCATTTTGAACCAAAATTCCAATTTGAGAACATAGCTAATGCGAACAAAAAAATAGGTTCAAACCGTTTTATTGGCTTGAACCTATTTAAGATTTTGTTGAAATTGGATTACATATTTTGAATAATCGGTATTAATTAACTTGAAATTTCTTGATACCTTCTTTTTGGCCAACTTTAACTTTCATAAAATACATGCCTGGGTCTAATTGGTTTAGGGGAATATGTATTTCGTTTGCAAGATTAGGTTGGGCTGTATTGGTAATATTTACCAATCTTCCTCTGATGTCTAATACCTGAATTTGAATTTCTTCTTTTGTATTTAAGTCTATATGCAATAGGATATACTTGTTAGCAGGATTTGGGTAAAGGCTTATGAGTTGATTTAATTGCAGGCTTTCAATTCCGAGCGGATAGCCAATATTGACATTTTTGCTTTGTTCAATTCCTTTGCAATTTGCTGCGCTGGTTTCAATAACTGTAATATTTCCTGTGCCTTTTGGTCCCCACTTAATGCCTATTGAATTGGTGCCCGTTCCAGATTGAATGGTTCCACCTGTTACGGTCCAAGCATAGCTAGAACCTGCCGTTCCACTTACAGAGAATGTATTTGTTTCGCCACTGTTTACTTCGCTTAAGCCGCTAATGGCGGAGGTGTTTGGTGCGCCAAAAATTTGAATGGGCAAGTCGGTTTTTGCAGAAACACATCCCATAACACTTACGGTAGCACTATAAGTTCCAGTTTGAGCCGTATTGTTTATAAACAACACAGGAAATTGCATGGAAGAAACAAAACCCAATGGGCCAAACCAATCGAACACCCCATCTTTAACATTGTTGGCAAATAAGCGTAAGCTATCTCCAGTACAAGAAGAACTTGCTGGCGAAGAGCTTAAAACGGGTGCAGATGGAACGGAGGTGATTTCTACATCTGTTTTTTCTTCCATAGACTTGCAGCCATTTAAGGTGGCAGATACGGCATAACTTCCACTCATTAATTTGGTTACATTTACCAAAATTGGATTTTGTAAAGTTGAATTAAAACTTGGTCCGCTCCAATTATAGGTAGCTCCTGCAATGTTACTGGCTTTTAAATTTACATTGTCTCCCACGCAAGCTGGGCCTGTATTTGAGGCAACTGGCGCGCTTGGAAGTGGGTTTATAACAACGTTTAAACTTGCTGGAATTGAATAGCAACCATTTACCAATGACTTTACAATGTACAAACCAGCATTGGCATTTGAGGTGCCAATAACACCAGGATTTTGTGTGGCGGAATTGAAATTGTCTGGTCCGCTCCAAACATAAGTTGCGCCGCTTACACTGGTGGCCTGAAGGTTTAAATTAGCCCCAGCACAAATGGGTGCATTGCTACTTGGCGTTGGTGCACTGGGTAAATTTTTAACTGTAGCATTTACACTCGAATTGCCAGAAGTACAACCACTGTCGCTTACGTTTACATTATACAAACCAGCATCGGTTAACAAGGCCGAATTAATTTTTACGGTTGCTCCATTTGCACTAAAATTATTTGGCCCAGTCCAGGCATAATTGGCATTTGGTCCTATGTTGGTATTGCTGCTACTTAAGATCAATGAATCGCCAAAACAAACGGGCGAATTACTGCTTGTATTGGGTGCAGAAGGCATTGACCTAACCAATGCATTTGAATTAGATATGCCCGAGGTGCCACAACCAATTACGGTAACATATACACTGTAGGCGCCCCCTTTTATTTTGGTCATATTATTGACAATGGGATTTTGCAAATTTGAGGAGTATCCGTTTGGTCCTGTCCAAAAGTAGGTTGCTCCGGCAATAGGACTAGCAGTAAGGTTTAAGTTTTGGCCTTCGCAAACCGGACTGTTATTGCCCACATTTGGGGCAGCGGGTAATGCGTTAACGGCAAGGGTGGTATTGGCTGCGCTTGAGGTTCCGCAGGCAGTTGTGCTAGCCGTTACACTATAAATTCCTGCATTTGAATCGCTCACATTTAATACAACTGGGTTTTGTTGGTTCGAACTAAATCCTTTTGGTCCTACCCAAGAAAATATAGCACCTAGCATCCCTGTTGCGGTAAGTTGTAAATTTTGTCCGGGACATAATGGGCCATTGCTGCTAGCTGTTGGAGTGGGCGTGCTATTGGTTATAACCACGGTGGTATTTGCAGCAGGAGATGCGCAACCATTTACTGTTGCCACAACGCTATAAATGCCTGCATCTATGAGCGACAAGGAATTTCTAGTTGGGTTTTGGGTGGAGGCTGTAAAACTATTTGGCCCCGACCAATTATAGCTTGCACCCGACATTAAGGATGCGGTTAAACTAAGTATCTGTCCGGCACACAAAGGGCCATTGTTACCTGCTGTTGGTGCACTTGGGATATTGTTAATTACTACATTTACATTGGAGGCTGCGCTGGTACAGCCATTTCTGCTAAAAACAACTTGGTAATTTCCGGCAAAGGTGCTTAAAGCGTTGGGTCTAACTGGGTTTTGCAAAAAGGAGGAAAAGTTATTTGGCCCAGACCAAATGTAGGCACCCGTTCCAAAGGCAGAAGCTGATAAGTTTAAATTTTGACCCACGCATAAGGGGCCATTGCCACTGGCAGTAGGAGGAGCGGGGTTTGCATTTACAACAGCCAAAATATTAAATGGCCCTAATGAACCACATCCGGCCATAGAAATACTCACTTGATAAGTACCAGAATCGGCGGTAGTAGCTGCTCCAATTATTGGGTTTCTTTGGTTGGAACCGAAACCATTTGGCCCTGACCAACTATAGGCAGCGCCGTTGATTTCGGTGGCATTCAAACTTAGATTTTGGCCTGCGCACAAGGGGCCATTGCTGCTTGCAAAATAGGTGTTTACAACCGAGGCGTAGGTGGTAGCAACGGTAGAAGAGCATTGCGCTATTACGGTTTGAACCGAATATAAGCCAGTTGCTGCAATTCCTGCTGCGGGTATTTGTGGGTTTCTTTGTGTTGAAGTAAAGCCGTTTGGCCCTGTCCAACTATAGCCAGCACCAGGAATGCTATCTGCAAATAATTTTAGAATACCACCCGCGCAAACTGGACCATTGTTGCTGGCATTGCTTGGGCTGGGTGTTTGGTAAATGTCCTTAACATAGGTATCGCCGCAGCCTGCTGTCCAGCCGTATAAAGTATCTAATAATTTAACCCTATAGGTATTGTTAAAGTTATAGGTTCTGCTTCCATTAACGGCGTAAAAACTTCCCATAGAGTCGCCATAATCCCAGAGGCAGCTAAATTGGGGGATGTTAAAAAATGCCCTTGTGTTATAATATTTGCTAAACAAAACCGGACTAGAAGTATTGGTAAATGTTATGGGCGTGCCGGTTAGCATACAATTGGTAGAAGAGGTAAATGAAGCTGCTAAATTATATGAAACAAATGGCTGCATAATAAAGTCGGCATTGAATGGCACTGTTCCAATATTAATATTATAAGAGCGAATAAAATTAGTTCCAATTTTAACCGAGCTCAGCCATTCACTTCTTCCATTGGGTGGATTAGCGGTCCACGAATTGGTAACCACAGCTACATTGGTGGCAGAGCTTGTTTCAATAACAATAACATATCCATTGGCAGAAGAGGTGGTAATAGGCGTGGTGAAAATTGCCTTTTTTCTAAGAACGGTGAGCACACCACCGCTAAAGGAAGAATCTACTGGAACTATTACGGTAGCCAACGCTGTACCGGCAGGCATAGAATCAATTCCTGCATTAAATAATTTGCATGAAATTGAAACCACGGCGCTGGTCATGGCAGTTTGCCAGGCAAAAAATTCGAATCCAGAAATGGTGATAGCTTGTGGAGCTGGATACCATTGTGCAAATGAATTTCCGCTGGTGGCATTGTTTAAAGAAATGGTATTGAGCGCAGTGGTTTTATTATAGGTATAATTTACGGTATCTGGTGCGCAACTACTCGATTTATTTAAGCTATTTGATTTAGTAAAAACGGCTGTTCTTACAGGTAAATTATTAATAATATTGCTTGGATAGCTTTGCAAATTTTGTGCATGGCTGCTATTGATTCCAAGCAAGACAGAAAACAAAACAAGGCAAAAAAAGTGTGTAAATATTTTTCTCATAATAATTAGGTGTTTCTCAAAAATAACGGATAATTTATTGAAATTCAAAATAAAATAAAAAATTTAGGTGTAAATATTGCTATTTTTTATTTAACTAAATGCGCGGTATCAATTTTAATGGGATAAAAAAAAGCGGCAATTTCTATGAAAGAAGTTGCCGCTTTTTTAGCAAAGATATATAGCAAAATCTAAGTTTTGAGTTGCAAATACAAGTTTTATGGGTTAGATAGAAATGAAAATATTTATCATAAGATTTGTAGCAATAATCTGCATCAAATTACAGCTTCTTTGATTTTGCTTTAGTAAGTGTCGTAAGGTGGATATTCTGAATAATTTCTAATATAGTCTTCATAACTATCCTTGGTAAAGCCCTCTGACATTGAATGGTCGCAATGAGGAGAAACGTTTTCGCCGCAACCTGTTCCAGATCTACCACAAGCACAGCCATCAATTGATCCTACGCTATTTCTTGTAAAAGAACATGATGAGCAACAGACGCCAGTGCAAGAGTTTTTAATAGTGCCACCAATAGGGGAGTTTGGATTTACATAATTAGGCACGTCTATAAAACAGGAGAAGCCAAGTAGAATATGTTCTCCATTTGTGCCAGTTCCAAACATCACCAAATCATATATGCCATGAGATTCTTCAAGTCTAAAATGGCTCATGGTATAATTAACGTTATTCTCTGTATAAAGGTAATTTGAGGTATCTAAATTGTTTAAGTAAAATAGGCCATTGTGGATGTAGCCAATGCCTACGCTGTCTTCGGTGAATCTAACTATTGTATCGGAACCAGTGTAGGCAGCACCAATAAGAGTGGAGTTTTGTTGGTCTTTTTGATTGTTTTCTTTCTTGCTTTTTTCGCAGGCATACAAACTAAAAAGAATAAGTATTGCAATTGCAATAATGGGGGTTAATTTGTTGGGTAAATTTTTCATAATTGATTTATTTGATAAAACGAAGTTAACTAATAACTAATAACTAATAACTAATAACTAATAACTAATAACTAATAACTAATAACTAACGTTTTAGTTGTCAGTCGAATAAAATTTTTATGGATGTTGTTTGTTTAGGTTCATTGCTTTGAAAAGTCAAAAAAAGTTGCTTTAAATTTAAAGCTACCTAAGAAGAAATAAATGTTGAAATTACGTTTAGATATTTAGTCTTTTTTTATTGTTAGGGATGCGTGCAAAAATAAATCCCTATAGTTTCAATAGAGTATTATATTTGAGTTACAAATTCAAGGCAAATTAAATACTTACCTATGAGACCTAGTTTTTACCTTATTTTATTTTCTTTATTCATTAAACCATGTATTGGTTCGGCCCAAAACTGCCCAGAAAACATTGATTTGGCAAACAAATTATTGGAGGCCAAGGAATATCGCAAGAGCCTAGAGTTGGTTAAGATTTGTATAGAACCAAGTGAAGGACAATCTGTGCAATGGCAGGCATATAGGGTGATGGCCATTGCTTATTTGTATATAGATAAAATGGATAGTGCGCAATGGGCTTGTGATGCGTTGTTACAAATTAATCCGGGGTACGTGCCCGATAAAATTAATAACCCTAAAGGCCTTGTTAAATTGATGAATAAAAGGGTGGTTTTGAAGCCACATACTTTTTATACCAATTACTTTGCAGGCACTACTATTTCGCAGGTTAAGGTTACAAAATTATATGGTGTTACTCCTTACTCAAAAACGTATATTCCTTTAGTGGGTGGGCAATTTGGAGCGCAATTTGGGTGGTATATTACCGATAAAATTTCACTTGATTTGGGTGCAACGGTTAACGCAAATAGGTATGCCATACAATATGATATTCCTAATTGGAAATTATATTACCAGGAGAATCAATTGAACATTCAAATGCCACTAACTGCTCAATATTTATTAAATGGTGGTAGAAGGTTGCGATATGGGTTTAGGGTGGGTGTTTATAAGCAATATGTTATTACCTCTGAGAACAGTTTTGAATCTACCTTTTTGCCATCTGGTGAATTATCTGTTTTGAACCGAGAGCTTACGAGCGATCGGCGGAACCGCTGGTTTAATGGCTATATCTTTGGCATAAACTCTTTGTATAAAATAGGTAAAGGGCATTTGAATATACAGGCATCATTTATAAAATCCATAACGCCCTATAATAAACCAGAAGCCAGGTTTGATGAAACACATATTTTATACAATTATTTTTATTTGGATGATGATATAAACTTTAACAACTTTAGTTTTAGCATTGGTTACACACATTTGTTTCATGGAGCAGTTAAAAAATATGATCATTAGTATGAAAAAGCTATTGCTAATTTTTTCTTGTATTTTTATACTTACAAGCCTTATAGGTTGCCGTAAAACCTATCATAATCCTTCTGTGCCTTTTGTGTTTAATTGGTCACCGGTTAAAAAAGGTTTGATGGAATTAAACACATCCTTTTTCTTAGCCTTACCCGATAATTCTTTTCTTATTTCTTGTAAATCGCCAGGGGGTTCCTATTTGGATAGGGAAGTATTTTTGCATTATGATGAGAATTTGAGATTTTTGGATTCGACATATTATTTGGAGGATGTGTTTTTTGGCAATGGATTGGTAAAGAACGGTAGTATTTTCAATGTTTTTTTGCAAGCCAATAGCCAAAAAACGAAATGGAATTTTACGGTGCTTGAAACCGATTTTAATTTTAAAAAGAGGGATCAAAGTGGCAATTTAATGGATAGTATAAATGCTATACCTCTTTGGTCTTTTCCGCCTCAGATTATTCAACTACAAAATGGCACCTTGGTAACTGGCATCAATAAACTAGTTAATGTGAACCAAAGAAAGGTTCATTTGATGGCCTTTAATCAAGGTTTGCATAGCGCTGCATTATGGGAAAATGATTCTACAATAGCGGTTAATTTTGTGGCTGGAAATATTTTGAGAAGTATGGCTTCTGATGGCAATTATTTTTATGTATTGTGTTATGATTATGCTAACTTTAATAAAGGGGTATTGCGCAAGCACGATGAAAATGGTCACTTGATTTGGGCAAGGGAAATGCCCTATTATTTTGGGAAAACTTTATTGGTTCAAGCCAATAGAATTGTTTTGTTTGGAAATGGGGCGGGCCTTACAGCCTATGATAAGGAGGGTAATTTGCTTGAGAGTTATTCTTATAAAGGGAATAATTTTGTGACTGATGGCAGTTTGGGGCTTGTTGATTTAAATACTGTTAGCTACCCTGCTCCAAATTTTGCTACCAGGTTTGAAACTGTAGTGACTAAGTACAACGCTGAATTTTTGCCAATTAAAACAAGGTTGCTTGGCGATGATTTTGCCCATAATTGTATCTTAGGAAGAATGCAGGATGGTTCTTATATGGTGGTCATAAGTATGAACATAAATGAGAAGAAGGGAGAGCAGCTTGTTTTTTTTAGATTGGATGGTGATTTGAACAACTATTTTAAGTAGCAAAACACTTTATTTTTTTTTCTCTTTATTATTGGCATTAGCATTTGGCAAGATTCATAAAATAAGCAAATCTGCAAGAGAATTGCCTATGATGTAAAAGCCATAATAGTTAAGCTTCAAGTTTCGTTTTTTTTAGTGGCATGGTTTCTGTTGTGAACGAAGCAATTACAAACTAGCCCCGTCATGATTAAGAAAACCATTTACCTCGGCAATCCTTATTATGTATGCATTAAGAATGCACAATTGGAATTGCAGGTACCCGAAGGAAAAGGAATCGATAGAATCCTTACCAAAACCATTCCTATTGAAGATATAGGGATACTGATATTAGACCATCAACAACTCACTATTACCCATACGGTAATACAGCAAGCGGCCGCTCACAATATTGCGTTTATTAGTTGCGACGTTAACCACATCCCAATTTCTATGCTTTTGCCATTAGAAGGTCATACTACGCAACAAGAGCGTTTTAGGGATCAAATAGATGCCTCTGAACCGCTAAAAAAGCAACTGTGGCAACAGACAATAAAATACAAAATTGCCAACCAAGCAGCCTTGCTATCTAAAATTGGCTGGACCAATGAGTCACAATCGCTCTTAATTTGGAGCAACCAGGTAAACAGTGGCGATACACAAAATTTAGAAGCTAGAGCAGCGGCTCTATATTGGAAAACTATTTTTGGTGATTTGGCGCCCAACTTTACCCGCGATAGGTTTGGCAGTTATCCTAATAATCTATTGAATTATGCCTATGCCATTATAAGGGCAACGGTGGCTAGGTCGCTTGTGGGCAGTGGTTTGTTGCCAACTTTGGGCATACATCACAAAAACAAATACAATGCATATTGCCTTGCAGACGATGTTATGGAACCATACCGTATATATGCAGATGAGTTGGTTTATGGACTTTTGCAAGAAAATGCGGGGCAAGAACTGGATTTAACCACAGTTATAAAAGGAAAAATCTTGAGTCTGCCAGCAAAAGAAGTAAGCATAGACGGTATGCGCAGTCCTATGATGGTAGGGTTACAGAGAACCACTAGCAGTTTGAGCCAATGTTTTGCGGTAGAAAGCAAGAAGATTTTGTATCCTAAATTTAATTAATGGAACGCTTAAACGAATACAGAATTATGTGGGTACTTGTACTATTTGATTTGCCAACAGATTCCGCGCAAGAGCGGAAGGTAGCTGCACGCTTTAGGAAAGACATCTTGAGAGACGGCTTTACCATGTTTCAGTTTAGCATTTATTTGCGCCATTGCGCCAGCAGAGAAAATGCAGAAGTACATATAAAAAGGGTAAAACAATTGTTGCCAGAGCGAGGTCATGTTGGGATATTAAGCATAACCGACAAACAATTTGGCATGATGGATATTTTCTTTGGCAAGAAAGAAGCTGTTAAGAGAATTGAGCCCCAGCAATTGGAGTTGTTTTAATTAAAATTGTTAATCACAATATCATTACAAAAAGAAAATGCTTTCCAAAATTGATTTTGGAAAGCATTTTAGTTCTTTTTTTTTCTTTGCTACAAATCCTGCAAACGCACGTCTGTACTACGTTTGAGCCCAAGTCTGGTGGTGTAAATATAGCAAAGAACATTTTTGAAAGCAAATCACAACGAAGCAATTACAAAAAAATTATACGATGAGGTGGTGTAAATATAGCAAAGAACATTTTTGAAAGCAAATCACAACAATATAATCAACCCCAAAAATCAACATTTCGGTGGTGTAAATATAGCAAAGAACATTTTTGAAAGCAAATCACAACACTCCTTACGTTGTATTAATGTCAAGGCCTGGTGGTGTAAATATAGCAAAGAACATTTTTGAAAGCAAATCACAACGGCGTACCTATCACTGTTATCTTCAGAACAGGTGGTGTAAATATAGCAAAGAACATTTTTGAAAGCAAATCACAACGTAAACGGCTTAACTAGTTTCACGCCAGCGGTGGTGTAAATATAGCAAAGAACATTTTTGAAAGCAAATCACAACTCTTTTCCGTTGTTAATTTTTGTGCTCATAGGTGGTGTAAATATAGCAAAGAACATTTTTGAAAGCAAATCACAACGTAAGGGCAACTGATAGCTTTTTGGTTCCGGGTGGTGTAAATATAGCAAAGAACATTTTTGAAAGCAAATCACAACTAACCAAAGCTAGATATAGAACCATTCAAAGGTGGTGTAAATATAGCAAAGAACATTTTTGAAAGCAAATCACAACGGCTGTGAGATGTGCAATAAATTCAGTTAAGGTGGTGTAAATATAGCAAAGAACATTTTTGAAAGCAAATCACAACGCCGTGCACTATATCCATTCTTAACCACTAGGTGGTGTAAATATAGCAAAGAACATTTTTGAAAGCAAATCACAACCAACTTCTGGCGGTGCTGTACCTGTTTATGGGTGGTGTAAATATAGCAAAGAACATTTTTGAAAGCAAATCACAACGGATACGCCTCACGTAAGTACCCATAGATAGGTGGTGTAAATATAGCAAAGAACATTTTTGAAAGCAAATCACAACAATAAGCGCCCGGTATAAATCTATTACTATGGTGGTGTAAATATAGCAAAGAACATTTTTGAAAGCAAATCACAACTGGGAAGAACAGCAGTAAGAGGCATTGAGAGGTGGTGTAAATATAGCAAAGAACATTTTTGAAAGCAAATCACAACGGCCGCCTATTCTTTGTATCATAGCTCTATGGTGGTGTAAATATAGCAAAGAACATTTTTGAAAGCAAATCACAACTAACGTAGTCGACGTTACTAATGCTTTCGCGGTGGTGTAAATATAGCAAAGAACATTTTTGAAAGCAAATCACAACTGGTTTGTTTACCGAAGGCATAGTACCTTGGGTGGTGTAAATATAGCAAAGAACATTTTTGAAAGCAAATCACAACTTGGTAATGCTTCATAGTTAACAATAGCAAGGTGGTGTAAATATAGCAAAGAACATTTTTGAAAGCAAATCACAACCCATGTTGCACAGGTTGTCTCTGTTACAGAGGTGGTGTAAATATAGCAAAGAACATTTTTGAAAGCAAATCACAACAGTAGTCTATGCATCTTTACTGGCAAGATTGGTGGTGTAAATATAGCAAAGAACATTTTTGAAAGCAAATCACAACAGAAAGTATGTGGTTTTGCCTTAGCAATAAGGTGGTGTAAATATAGCAAAGAACATTTTTGAAAGCAAATCACAACACGGCCACGTTTATTATTCGCTAAACGATAGGTGGTGTAAATATAGCAAAGAACATTTTTGAAAGCAAATCACAACACATCTAAGCTTGTTTTTAACCTTAGTAATGGTGGTGTAAATATAGCAAAGAACATTTTTGAAAGCAAATCACAACGGGTAAGCGTCTTTTAAGATAGCTTCAATGGTGGTGTAAATATAGCAAAGAACATTTTTGAAAGCAAATCACAACTGGGGAGGAGGACAGTTGTGTCCTTACCCCGGTGGTGTAAATATAGCAAAGAACATTTTTGAAAGCAAATCACAACCAAGCAGGGTTCAATTCCCTGCACCTGCTCAGGTGGTGTAAATATAGCAAAGAACATTTTTGAAAGCAAATCACAACAGTTTTCGCTGACTGCGCTTATCATTTTTGGTGGTGTAAATATAGCAAAGAACATTTTTGAAAGCAAATCACAACACCTTATGTGCCGATAATATGTTTTGTAAAGGTGGTGTAAATATAGCAAAGAACATTTTTGAAAGCAAATCACAACTAAGTCTTTAGTGCAATATTTCGTTATATGGTGGTGTAAATATAGCAAAGAACATTTTTGAAAGCAAATCACAACCATCTAAGGCAAATTGAAAGATTCCATTTAGGTGGTGTAAATATAGCAAAGAACATTTTTGAAAGCAAATCACAACGCAATGTTGCTGGTAGTATCGTTCCACCATGGTGGTGTAAATATAGCAAAGAACATTTTTGAAAGCAAATCACAACCCTATGAACACGAATTTACCAAGTTAGAAAGGTGGTGTAAATATAGCAAAGAACATTTTTGAAAGCAAATCACAACCAAATGATGAGGATTATTTGGAAATGATTTGGTGGTGTAAATATAGCAAAGAACATTTTTGAAAGCAAATCACAACAACCATGAACACATTACGCCCACCAAGTATGGTGGTGTAAATATAGCAAAGAACATTTTTGAAAGCAAATCACAACCGTCAGCTTAGGCATTATGCGTTTTGCTGGGGTGGTGTAAATATAGCAAAGAACATTTTTGAAAGCAAATCACAACAGAAAACAACATCTAAAATACGAAAAAAGGGGTGGTGTAAATATAGCAAAGAACATTTTTGAAAGCAAATCACAACAATGCAAAGGGCATTGTCAAAGAAAAGCCCGGTGGTGTAAATATAGCAAAGAACATTTTTGAAAGCAAATCACAACAATAATTGTGTTTAGGTATTTTTTAACCAGGTGGTGTAAATATAGCAAAGAACATTTTTGAAAGCAAATCACAACACGCGCACGTTTACTATTCGCTAAATGATAGGTGGTGTAAATATAGCAAAGAACATTTTTGAAAGCAAATCACAACAAGGCGGGCGGTCAGCCAACAGACACTTTTGGTGGTGTAAATATAGCAAAGAACATTTTTGAAAGCAAATCACAACCAAAGAAGAAAAGTTATTTGCATTTTATGCGGTGGTGTAAATATAGCAAAGAACATTTTTGAAAGCAAATCACAACGCTTAGCTTCATATTATAAATAGCATCTGGCGGTGGTGTAAATATAGCAAAGAACATTTTTGAAAGCAAATCACAACTTAAAGGCGTACTAAAATTTAACGAGGTAAGGTGGTGTAAATATAGCAAAGAACATTTTTGAAAGCAAATCACAACACGCACACGTTTACTATTCGCTAAATGATAGGTGGTGTAAATATAGCAAAGAACATTTTTGAAAGCAAATCACAACAAATGTCGTAGATGTTACTAATGCTTTCGCGGTGGTGTAAATATAGCAAAGAACATTTTTGAAAGCAAATCACAACTATTAGGGCAGTTAATAACTTTTTTAAGGGGGTGGTGTAAATATAGCAAAGAACATTTTTGAAAGCAAATCACAACGTGTTAGAAGGCAATGTGTTTCTAATAGAGGTGGTGTAAATATAGCAAAGAACATTTTTGAAAGCAAATCACAACAATACCTTACGGCGGGTGCTGGCCAAAAGGGTGGTGTAAATATAGCAAAGAACATTTTTGAAAGCAAATCACAACACCACACGGTAGATTTATTGGCAGATTTTTGGTGGTGTAAATATAGCAAAGAACATTTTTGAAAGCAAATCACAACCCATGCTTCTAACAGCCTTTTGGCGAGCTCGGTGGTGTAAATATAGCAAAGAACATTTTTGAAAGCAAATCACAACTCAAAATTCGCTTTATCAATTTTCGCTATGGGTGGTGTAAATATAGCAAAGAACATTTTTGAAAGCAAATCACAACTTACCAAGCGCATTTTATGCAGGCGGCATAGGTGGTGTAAATATAGCAAAGAACATTTTTGAAAGCAAATCACAACAACAACATGTTTACTATTCGCTAAATGATAGGTGGTGTAAATATAGCAAAGAACATTTTTGAAAGCAAATCACAACAGATACAACATTCTTATGACAAGCATCTGCGGTGGTGTAAATATAGCAAAGAACATTTTTGAAAGCAAATCACAACAAATACATTTGCCATGGTCGTTATTTTTAGGGTGGTGTAAATATAGCAAAGAACATTTTTGAAAGCAAATCACAACGAATGGGAATTATCCTCAAAGCGAATGCCAGGTGGTGTAAATATAGCAAAGAACATTTTTGAAAGCAAATCACAACTAGCAGGTTAAGACAAGTGCAATTGTAAAAGGTGGTGTAAATATAGCAAAGAACATTTTTGAAAGCAAATCACAACGAGCCAGATACCTATAATAAACTAGAGGCAGGTGGTGTAAATATAGCAAAGAACATTTTTGAAAGCAAATCACAACAAGTCACTGTACTTTGACAACGATGCAATTGGTGGTGTAAATATAGCAAAGAACATTTTTGAAAGCAAATCACAACCGTCGAGCCGCACGCAAAAGAGGCGCTAAAGGTGGTGTAAATATAGCAAAGAACATTTTTGAAAGCAAATCACAACTTTAGCGAGCCGCTCTATGCTCAACTTATTGGTGGTGTAAATATAGCAAAGAACATTTTTGAAAGCAAATCACAACGCTATTCCGCGATGATACTCTGTCCGTATCGGTGGTGTAAATATAGCAAAGAACATTTTTGAAAGCAAATCACAACATTAGGAGACCATGCACTGCGCAAAGCCTTGGTGGTGTAAATATAGCAAAGAACATTTTTGAAAGCAAATCACAACAGGAAGAGTTGATTAAGCAAGCTGATCAAAGGTGGTGTAAATATAGCAAAGAACATTTTTGAAAGCAAATCACAACAGAACATCCCCCACTTAATATTTCAAATGAGGTGGTGTAAATATAGCAAAGAACATTTTTGAAAGCAAATCACAACAGAACATTGATTTTTGCGCCAACCAAGCTTGGTGGTGTAAATATAGCAAAGAACATTTTTGAAAGCAAATCACAACTAGTTTCATTCAACTTAAATTATTTCCCAAGGTGGTGTAAATATAGCAAAGAACATTTTTGAAAGCAAATCACAACGAATATATTACTGTTAAGAAAATAAATAAAGGTGGTGTAAATATAGCAAAGAACATTTTTGAAAGCAAATCACAACACCAAGCAAGCGACCTAGATTACGAGTTTAGGTGGTGTAAATATAGCAAAGAACATTTTTGAAAGCAAATCACAACTTGCGCAGGTTCTATGTTATGGCCACAGAGGGTGGTGTAAATATAGCAAAGAACATTTTTGAAAGCAAATCACAACTAACCAAAGCTGGATCCAGAACCATTCAAAGGTGGTGTAAATATAGCAAAGAACATTTTTGAAAGCAAATCACAACCAAGCGGTGAAATTGCCTTGGAATCTGGCGGGTGGTGTAAATATAGCAAAGAACATTTTTGAAAGCAAATCACAACGCAAATTGACCACCATAAAATTTTAGTTTGGGTGGTGTAAATATAGCAAAGAACATTTTTGAAAGCAAATCACAACTAGCATGTGCAAAGCCTTATCACTTGTTTTGGTGGTGTAAATATAGCAAAGAACATTTTTGAAAGCAAATCACAACTCCAATGCCGCGCTACTACAAGGACAAAATGGTGGTGTAAATATAGCAAAGAACATTTTTGAAAGCAAATCACAACAAAGCCCCGTATTTACATGGGCCTATCCAAGGTGGTGTAAATATAGCAAAGAACATTTTTGAAAGCAAATCACAACGTTGAAAGCGCCCGGTTACAATTTCAAGGGGTGGTGTAAATATAGCAAAGAACATTTTTGAAAGCAAATCACAACCGAAAGCAACTGTTCTGGTTGGAACATGAAGGTGGTGTAAATATAGCAAAGAACATTTTTGAAAGCAAATCACAACAAGAAACCGACGATTTAGTTTTTTCTAAAAGGTGGTGTAAATATAGCAAAGAACATTTTTGAAAGCAAATCACAACGCACATCAGGCTCAAGCAATGTTGAGCAACGGTGGTGTAAATATAGCAAAGAACATTTTTGAAAGCAAATCACAACTTATAAGCGTTTGCCAATTCCACGCAATTGGGTGGTGTAAATATAGCAAAGAACATTTTTGAAAGCAAATCACAACAACCAAACGAATGGATAAAAATTTGCCCGTGGTGGTGTAAATATAGCAAAGAACATTTTTGAAAGCAAATCACAACAAGGGGGTATAGAAGCATTGTGGCTATTTTGGTGGTGTAAATATAGCAAAGAACATTTTTGAAAGCAAATCACAACTTTACAGCAGTAAAGGAAGAAAACACCTTTGGTGGTGTAAATATAGCAAAGAACATTTTTGAAAGCAAATCACAACGAATTGCCTCTTCACTCATAAAGTTGTAGGGGTGGTGTAAATATAGCAAAGAACATTTTTGAAAGCAAATCACAACTCCGTAGAAGCAACTAATCCATTTGTTATAGGTGGTGTAAATATAGCAAAGAACATTTTTGAAAGCAAATCACAACAAAGTTCTTGCCATAGTATGCACATAAATAGGTGGTGTAAATATAGCAAAGAACATTTTTGAAAGCAAATCACAACGATAGGCTCGCCATACCATAAGACCATGTCGGTGGTGTAAATATAGCAAAGAACATTTTTGAAAGCAAATCACAACAGCGGTATTTAGTGCCTTTTTGCAAGCCGCGGTGGTGTAAATATAGCAAAGAACATTTTTGAAAGCAAATCACAACCAATTGCGGTTCGTTTAATATTGATTCTAGGTGGTGTAAATATAGCAAAGAACATTTTTGAAAGCAAATCACAACTACCCACAACAGAATGTGCAAACACTAAATGGTGGTGTAAATATAGCAAAGAACATTTTTGAAAGCAAATCACAACCAAGAGTTGAGAAGGAAAAAATAATATTACGGTGGTGTAAATATAGCAAAGAACATTTTTGAAAGCAAATCACAACCAGCTTGCACCCGGGATTTATTTAGTTCCTGGTGGTGTAAATATAGCAAAGAACATTTTTGAAAGCAAATCACAACCACTAACTCATCCAGCTAAATGGGAATTGTGGTGGTGTAAATATAGCAAAGAACATTTTTGAAAGCAAATCACAACGCAGAGCTGCGCAAACCCAGCATTACAACGGTGGTGTAAATATAGCAAAGAACATTTTTGAAAGCAAATCACAACGGCTTTTTTTATTACCATAAATGGTAGAAAGGTGGTGTAAATATAGCAAAGAACATTTTTGAAAGCAAATCACAACGGTGGGTGCTGGCGATGGGTTTGCTTATGGGGTGGTGTAAATATAGCAAAGAACATTTTTGAAAGCAAATCACAACTCTCCATGGGTAAGGCAGCAACCATTCTTGGTGGTGTAAATATAGCAAAGAACATTTTTGAAAGCAAATCACAACTGTTGCCGGTGATACAATAAGGTTCTTTTGGTGGTGTAAATATAGCAAAGAACATTTTTGAAAGCAAATCACAACAAAATCATTTCTTTCTGATTTAGCCTTTGTGGTGGTGTAAATATAGCAAAGAACATTTTTGAAAGCAAATCACAACATTAACCCTATTGGTATCCAAAATAAAGCGGTGGTGTAAATATAGCAAAGAACATTTTTGAAAGCAAATCACAACGCACTTGAGCTCATACAACTCTAGAACCGTGGTGGTGTAAATATAGCAAAGAACATTTTTGAAAGCAAATCACAACTGCCACTACATCATCAAAAGAAATTGCTGTGGTGGTGTAAATATAGCAAAGAACATTTTTGAAAGCAAATCACAACACCCACCACATGATACAAGACTTAACCATCGGTGGTGTAAATATAGCAAAGAACATTTTTGAAAGCAAATCACAACCACCTCGCAGAGCCTAACTACGGCCAACACGGTGGTGTAAATATAGCAAAGAACATTTTTGAAAGCAAATCACAACGCATTACAACCCCTTGATATATTAATGCTAGGTGGTGTAAATATAGCAAAGAACATTTTTGAAAGCAAATCACAACATAGAGGTGAAGTGGTAAAATCTGTTTTAGGTGGTGTAAATATAGCAAAGAACATTTTTGAAAGCAAATCACAACTGTAGATATGGGTGTGGGTAATGGCGTAAAGGTGGTGTAAATATAGCAAAGAACATTTTTGAAAGCAAATCACAACAAGAACTGGACAATGCATATTGGACAAAGGGTGGTGTAAATATAGCAAAGAACATTTTTGAAAGCAAATCACAACATAGAGGTGAAGTGGTAAAATCTGTTTTACGGTGGTGTAAATATAGCAAAGAACATTTTTGAAAGCAAATCACAACCAATTAGCGATGATCATGGGAAAAACATATGGTGGTGTAAATATAGCAAAGAACATTTTTGAAAGCAAATCACAACATTACTAAATACTTTAACATAGGATAGGAAAGTGGTGTAAATATAGCTGTCCTCCTCCCCAAAATTAGTTCAATTTGAAAGTATAAAATTAATTAACTTTCACACAAAACTAAAATGAAGAGAAGTAAATTTACAGAGGTACAGATTGTTAAAGCGCTCAAGGAGCACGAAAATGGTCGCAAGGTTGATGAGATTTCCAGAGAATTGGGAATTTCCCCAGCAAGTTTTTAAAAGTGGAAAGAGCGTTATGGATGGATGGAGGCCTCCGATTTAAAGCGGCTCAAAGACCTTCAAGAGGAAAACTCAAAGCTTAAAAGGATGTTTGCCGATTTGAGTTTAGACCATTTAGCCCTTAAGGAGATTTTATCAAAAAAAGGATGGGGCCCGGCCAACGTAGGGAAATTGTAATGGAAGCAATTTCATTACATAACCTACCAGAACGTCGGGCCCGTAATTTGGTTGCTTTGAGCAGAAGTCAATTCAAATATATAGCTAAAGAAAAGGATGATTCTATAGTAATCCATGAAATTCAAACTTGTATAGAAAAGCGGTCGCATGGCTGTCCAATGATTATAAAGATGATTCGCAAAAAGGGGCTTAAAATTAACCATAAGCGCATAGAACGGGTTTACAAGGAACTTCGCCTCACCTTGCCCAAAAAAGTGCGTAAAAGACTTCCAGAGAGGTTAAGAAAGCTAATTTTGCATCCATTACAAGAAAACATCTGCTGTTCAATGGATTTTATGAGCGATAGTTTAATAGATGGCAGAAAAATTAGACTACTAAATATAATGGATGATTACAACCGCGAAGGCCTTGCGCTTGAAATTGAAACATCTATTCCTACCAGAAAAGTAATTAAAACCTTAAACAGAATAGCTGAACACAGAGGACTCCCGAAGGAAATCCGAGTCGATAATGGCCCAGAATATATAAGCCATGGACTTAAACAATGGGCTTTTAATCTTGGAATAACATTAACCTATATCCAGCCAGGAAAGCCAACCCAAAACAGCTTGATTGAAAGGTTTAATGGGACTTGTAGAAGAGAGTTGCTTAATGCAAGTCTTTTCTACTCGCTAGACCATGCCAGAGAGTTGGCATCAGAATGGATGCATGAGTACAATTATTTAAGACCTCATACTGCACTTGGTGATAGAACGCCAATTGAATTTAAATTATGGCGCTCAACACTACCTTATGGCCAATAC